>Ga0157373_10001975_pt1 | contig 15547 bp, 14 predicted proteins | sample C65metaG_FD_113460 | JGI IMG/M metagenome (GOLD analysis project Ga0157373, IMG submission 113460) | Corn rhizosphere microbial communities from Kellogg Biological Station, Michigan, USA - C6-5 metaG | ecosystem: Host-associated > Plants > Roots > Rhizosphere > Soil | place: USA: Michigan... | reverse complement strand
GAGCGAGAAGAGCGCTGCACAGTGCTGCCTAATGACCTGAAAGCCGTACAGGCCTTTGTCAGTCAGCATGGCAACCGTGGCAAGCCTCTCTGATCGCTGAAACCTGTCACATTTTGAAGCCCGTCTCCTGACGGGCTTTCTTGTTTCTGCATGCCAAACTGATCGGGTTTTCGCCCCTTGGAGGGACGGGCGAGTCATCTCGAAGGAAATGCAGATGTTGTTTTTTATCAAATGCAAGCCAGCATTGAGCTGGATGACAGGGTTGGCCCTGATGTGCTGGATGCAGTGTGGCGGCGCGGCACAATTGGCAGCCTTTGAAGCGCCACCGTTCCAGTCCGGTGAGCGGCTGGTGCTGGACGCGCAGGAATTGCAGTGGATCGAGGAGCACCCCAGGGTCGTCGTGGCCTCGATGCAGTTTCCGTTGTACCTGTTCAAGAATGAACGTGGGCAGTGGAACGGGCTGAACAACGACATTCTCCTGCGTATTGCACGCGTGACGGGCCTCGAGTTCGTGCATCGGGAGTCGTTCTCTCCCGACCAGTTGCTGGCGATGCTGGAGCGGGGCGAGGCCGACATGACGACCACCATGGCGATGAACGACGAACGTCGGGATTTCCTCAACTTCAGTCACGCATTTGGCGGTTCCGGCTGGGTATTCGTCGGTCGCGACGGAGAGCCGGCGCTCCATTCGCTGGAACAACTGAAAGGGAAGGTCCTGGCACTGCCGGCACGGCATGCATTGGAGACGGAGATCCGTCGTGAGCACCCTACCGTCGGGCTGCGCACGGTCAAGACCTACGCAGAGGCGAGGGCGCTGGTGGAAAGTGGGGAAGCTCATGCCACCATCGAAAACGAAACCGGAGTGCACCTCTATCCGGCAGGACAGTTGAAGGTAGGAAAGAACCTTGATGGTAAGTGGGAACCGGACTATCTGGCTGTCCGTCAGGATCTACTGCCGCTGCTGAGTATCCTGAACAAGGCACTGGAGGCGTTTCCGGCCGAGGAAATGCGTGCCCTGCGTTCCAAGTGGATGGCGGGTGTTGTCCCCAGCAAGGCGCCGTCGCTTTGGCTACGGGTGTCCCGATGGGGCTACTGGTGCGTCGTCGTGCTCGGGGTGTCCGGCCTTCTGTCGCTGCTGTGGAGTCGACGCCTGCAGATACAGATCGATCAGCGCCACAAGGCCGAGGCGGTCCTCAACGACCAGTTGATGCTCCAGAAGGCCTTGATGGACGCCATTCCCGATCCGATTTTCATCCGTGATCTCGAAGGGCGCCTGCTCATGTGCAACAAGAGCTATGAGGAACAATTCGCGACCCGCTTCGAAAGGCTGCGAGGGACGCGCCTGACCGACTCTCCCGCGTTTCCGGCGGCCACGGCCGAGTTGCTGCATGGGGAGATGATGGAGCAGTTGCGAACAGGACAATCCCGCTTCAGCGACCGCCAGGTGATGTTCAACAGTGGATTACGGGATATCCATCATTGGTCGGTGCCGTTCTACGGTGCCGATGGGCAGTTGCGAGGTCTGTTGGGGGGCTGGAGCGATGTCGGGCGGCGATGGCGGCGTTCGCAAAGGGTCCTGGCCTGATGCAGGTACACGACGAAAACGGCTGCCCGTGAAGGCTGTTGTTTCTCTGTCATATTGAACGCGCATGCTCGGTTGAACAGATTCGGGGGCGCCGGTTCGGTGCGCTGACGAACTTTCTGCTGCGGCCCACGGTCACTTACTGTGCACATGCAGTTGTTTTCGGACTATTGAAGGGTGATCGAATGGAAAGTATCAGCCTATTGCTGGGTGAGGCTTTGAGCCCGTATCAGGTCACGCTGACCCCCTCCGGCGCCGCTGGCGAATGCCTGGTGACGCTGAAGAATGCTTCTGGAGCCATCATGGTTGAGCGAGTGTTCAATCAGGCGCAGTTGACCGACAAGCGTCAACTGACGGACGTGGTCGATGGTCTGCATCGGGATGTACTGATCGCCGAGGGGCGCCTGGAGCCCTGTGTGATCGCGGCACTGCGTAATCTGGCTCGCGACAAGGTCCTGAACGCAGCGAATTGAATGGCAGGTTGTGGGAACCTTCCTACCACCTGGTGAGTCAGACCTTTTACCAACAAGAGCGAGCATTGTGCTCCGGTGCTTGTCGCTTGTTGCACGGACCTCGAATGGTCACGTTTAACCCCGAGTCGTCTCCCCACTTCTCGGGGTTTCTTTTTGCCTGTCGTTTTCCTGCCTTGCGTGGTTCAACGGACGACTCCACGTTCGACGCCTTCAGATCGCCCCCTCCGCGCGTAGGCGAGCGATTTGCTGCGCATCGTAGCCAAGCTCGCCAAGCACCTGGGCATTGTGTTCCCCGAGCGTTGGCCCGACCCATTCGGCGCTGCCCGGCGTGTCGGACAGTTTCGGCACGATGCCCGGCATCTTGAACGGCTTGCCGTCCGGCAGCTTGGCTTGCAGAAACATTTCACGGGCCAGGAATTGTGGGTCGCTGAACATGTCTTCGGCACTGAAGATCCGGCTGGCCGGCACTTCGGCCCGGTTCAATTGTTCGATGACGGTATCGAGCGGCAGTGAATTGACCCAGCGATCGATGACGCCGTACAACTCGTCGCGGCGACTGTCACGGCCATCATTGCTGGCCAGTTGCGGGTCATTGGCCAGGTCGTCACGGCCGATGATCTGCATGAAACGCTTGAAGATCGCGTCGCCGTTGGCGCCGATCTGCACATGCTTGCCGTCGGCGCTGGTGTGAATCGACGAGGGGGTGATGCCGGGCATGATATTGCCGGTGCGCTCGCGGATGAAACCGAACACGTCGAACTCCGGCACCATGCTTTCCATCATGGCGAATATCGCCTCGTACAACGCCACGTCCACTCCTTGTCCGGTGCCGCCGTTGACTTCGCGGTGACGCAAGGCCATCAGCGCGCCAATCACGCCCCAGAGAGCGGCGATGGAGTCACCGATGGAAATCCCGGTGCGCACCGGCGGACGGTCTTCGAACCCGGTGATGTAGCGCAGGCCGCCCATGGATTCGCCCACTGCGCCAAATCCGGGCTGATCCTTCATCGGCCCGGTCTGGCCGAAACCGGAGAGACGCACCATCACCAGTTTCGGGTTCAACGCGTGTAGCACTTCCCAGCCCAGGCCGAGTTTTTCCAGTACACCGGGACGAAAGTTCTCGATCAGGATGTCGGCTTCGCCAATCAGCTGTTTCAAAATCGCCAGACCGTCGGGGTGTTTCAGGTTCAGAGTCAGGGATTTTTTGTTGCGCGCCTGGACGAACCACCACAGGGAAGTGCCTTCATACAACTTGCGCCACTTGCGCAGGGGGTCACCGCCGTCGGGCGATTCGACCTTGACCACTTCGGCACCGAATTCTGCACAGATCCGCGAGGCAAAAGGCCCGGCGATCAGCGTGCCGAGTTCGATGACTTTGACCCCGGCAAGGGGTTTGGCTGTGAGCGACATGAAAGATCCTGTAGGACAACACGGAACGAATGGAGCGTTTTATCATAGGCCAGCGTCAGTCGCCGCAGGTTGATGGTCGGCAATTCGTGGATTTGCCGTTTCATCGGTTAGACTTGCCGCCTTTCCACGTATCAAGAAGCCCGTTCATGGCCCAGCCGTCCACGACCTATAAGTTTGAACTGAACCTCACCGCCCTCGACCGCAACGTCTACGAGAATGTGAAGCAGACCATCGCCCGTCATCCTTCGGAAACCGAGGAGCGCATGACCGTGCGGCTGCTGGCCTACGCGCTCTGGTACAACGAGCTGCTGTCGTTTGGTCGCGGTCTGTCAGATGTCGATGAACCAGCACTGTGGGAAAAAAGCCTGGATGACCGCGTGCTGCACTGGATCGAAGTCGGTCAACCCGACGTCGACCGCCTGACCTGGTGCTCGCGTCGTACCGAGCGCACCAGCCTGCTGGCCTATGGCAGCCTGCGGGTCTGGGAGGGCAAGGTGATCCCAGCGGTGAAAGGCCTGAAGAACGTCAACATCGCCGCTGTGCCTCAGGACGTGCTGGAAACCCTGGCCCAGGACATGCCTCGCGTGATCAAGTGGGATGTCATGATCAGCGAGGGGACGATGTTCGTGACCGACGACCGTGGCCAGCATGAAGTTCAGCTGCAGTGGTTGCTGGGCGAGCGCGGTTGATTCCTGTGGGAGCGAGCCTGCTCGCGATAGCGGCGGATCCTCTCGCTACTCAGAGACTGGCACACCGCTATCGCGAGCAGGCTCGCTCCCACATGCAGCTCTTTTTGCCGATAGTTTCGATGACCCATAGAAGAATGTCCGTCACCCCATGCGCATAGAACCCCGCCAGCTCCCCGACACCCTGCCGTTCCTCGGTGACCTGCCGCCCCTGCTGACCCGTCTTTACGCGGCGCGCGGGGTGCAGTCCGAGGCCGAACTGGACAAGAGCCTGGCGCGCCTGATCCCCTATCAGCAGCTCAAGGGCATCGATGCGGCGGTGGACCTGCTGGTGGTGGCCCTGGAACAGCGCCAGCGGATCCTGATCGTCGGCGACTTCGACGCCGACGGCGCGACGGCCAGTACCGTGGGCCTGTTGGGGTTGCGCCTGCTGGGGGCGGCCCATGTCGACTATCTGGTGCCCAATCGCTTCGAATACGGTTACGGGCTGACTCCGGAAATCGTCGAAGTCGCCCTGACCCGCGAGCCGCAACTGCTGATCACGGTGGACAACGGCATTTCCAGCGTGGAAGGCGTAGCGGCGGCGAAAGCGGCAGGACTCAAGGTGCTGGTGACCGACCACCACTTGCCGGGCACCGAGTTGCCGGCGGCCGATGCCATCGTCAATCCGAACCAGCCGGGGTGTGAATTCCCGAGCAAGGCGCTGGCAGGTGTCGGGGTGATTTTCTATGTGTTGATGGCCCTGCGCGCGCGGCTGCGCAGCCTGGGTTGGTACGCCAGCAAACCGCAGCCGAACATCGGTGAACTGCTGGACCTGGTGGCCTTGGGCAGCGTGGCCGACGTGGTGCCCCTGGACGCCAACAACCGGATCCTCGTGCATCAGGGCCTGGAGCGTATTCGCGCCGGGCGCGCCCGTCCCGGCATCAAGGCCATTCTGGAAGTGGCCAAGCGTGATCACTCGCGCATTACCTCCACCGATCTCGGGTTCATCCTGGGGCCGCGCCTGAATGCGGCGGGGCGCCTGGACGACATGAGCCTGGGTATCGAATGCCTGCTCACCGACGACGAGGCGTTGGCCCGGGAGATGGCCGCGCAGTTGGACGGCATGAACCAGGACCGCAAATCCATCGAGCAGGGCATGCAGCGTGAGGCGCTGGCCCAGCTCAAGGAGCTGCCGGTGGAGTCGATGCCGTTCGGTCTGTGCCTGTTCGATCCGCAGTGGCACCAAGGCGTCATCGGCATCCTCGCCTCCCGCATGAAAGAGCGTTACTTCCGTCCGACCATTGCCTTTGCCGACGCCGGGGACGGCATGCTCAAGGGCTCTGGCCGCTCGGTGCAGGGCTTTCATATCCGCGACGCCCTGAGTGTCGTCGCGGCGCAACATCCGACTCTGATCACCAAGTACGGCGGTCATGCCATGGCGGCAGGGTTGTCATTGCCCGAGGCGAATTTCCCGTTGTTCGCCGAGGCGTTCGACGCGGAAGTGCGCAGGCAACTGCGTGAAGAAGACCTGACCGGACGCCTGTTGTCGGATGGCACCCTGGCAGTGGAAGAGTTTCACTTGGAACTGGCCCGGGCCCTGCGCCATGCCGGACCCTGGGGCCAGCATTTTCCGGAGCCGATGTTCCACGGCGTGTTCCAGTTGGTGGAGCAGCGGGTTGTGGGTGAGCGGCACCTGAAGGTGGTGCTCAAGAGCGAGTGCGGTTCGGTGAAGCTCGATGGCATCGCCTTTGGCATCGACCGCGATGTCTGGCCGAACCCGACCGTGCGCTGGGTTGAACTGGCCTACAAACTCGACCTCAACGAGTTTCGTGGCCAGGAAACGGTGCAGTTGATGATTGCCCATATCGAGCCTCGGTAGGCACACAGATTTGCCAAGGCGATGATCCCCTCGCCACAGGAGCTTGTTTTAAACGCGGAACCCTGCCTTATCCCCGGTTGTCGACTAGGCTCTAAACACTGGTTGATAGCCGTTGTGACGTCTTGTCCATTTTCTTTGCCCGCGGGGGCGGGTGCTGCACCTTCTGTCACTCGTCGACTTTTCAAACAGAACCTGGAGCCTGCCCACTGATTCGAAGAGGTGCCCCATGAGTCTGCTGCTTGAACCCTATACCGTACGCCAATTGACCCTGCCCAATCGCATCGCGGTATCACCGATGTGCCAGTATTCCAGCGTCGATGGCCTGGCCAATGACTGGCATCTGGTGCACCTCGGCAGCCGTGCCGTGGGCGGCGCCGGCCTGGTATTCACCGAAGCCACCGCAGTCACCGCCGACGGCCGTATCACCGCCCAGGACTTGGGGCTGTGGAACGATGAACAGATCGAACCCCTGCAACGCATCACCCGTTTCATCACCGCCCAAGGCTCCGTGCCTGGCATTCAACTGGCCCATGCCGGGCGCAAGGCCAGTACCTGGCGGCCCTGGCTGGGCAAACATGGCAGCGTAAAACCCGCGGATGGCGGCTGGGTGCCGGTGGGTCCCTCGCCGATTGCCTTCGACCCGCAGCACACCCAGCCGGCCCAACTGGACGAAGGACAGATCAATGGCGTCATCCAGGCGTTCGTGGACGCGGCCAGACGCGCCTTGACGGCCGGGTTCAAGGTGGTCGAGGTCCATGCGGCCCACGGCTATCTGCTGCATCAGTTTCTGTCTCCGTTGAGCAATCAGCGGCGCGATCAATATGGCGGTTCGTTCGAGAACCGTATTCGCCTGGTGCTGCAGGTTACCGAGGCAGTCAGGGCAGTATGGCCTCAGGAGTTGCCGGTGTTCGTGCGCGTCTCGGCCACCGATTGGGTCGAAGACGGCTGGAATCCTGATGAAACCGTCGAGCTGGCGCGGCGATTCAGGGCATTGGGCGTGGACCTGATCGATGTGTCATCGGGCGGTACCGCGGCGAATGCGGAAATCCCCACCGGTCCGGGTTACCAGACGCGCTTCGCTGAACGGGTGCGCAAGGAGTCGGAGATCGCCACGGGCACCGTCGGCATGATCACCGAACCGGCCCAGGCCGAGCACATCCTGCGAACCTGTCAGGCCGACATCATTTTCCTGGCCCGCGAGTTGTTGCGCGATCCGTACTGGGCGCTGCATGCCGATGATGACCTGGGCGGGCGCAAGGCGGTCTGGCCGGCGCAGTATCAGCGGGCGACCCATCGGGACCAGCCGATCCATGAGTCGGATCTGCGGGACTGACCGTTCCTGTCAAAAACAAAGCCCCGGTCGTTCAGGCCGGGGCTTTTCTTTAGTTGAAACTTTCTCTGCTTGCACCGGCCTCATCGCGAGCAGGCTCGCTCCCACACGGTGATCGCATTGCAGAGGGATTCCTTGTGGGAGCGAGCCTGCTCGCGATGGGGCCAGCCCGAACGATCAACAACTATCAGGGATACTTGCGCTTATCCGGCGCCGGTGGGAAGTACTGGTACAGCCAGGTCTCGCTCAGGGTCCGGTCCTTGGTGCGAATGAACAGGCGCATTTCCACCGGGTCCACGCGGTCGTCGGTAGGGTACCAGTCGAAGGTGATGCGATAGCCCTTGATCGCATCCACCACCAGCACGTTGAAGTCCTTCACCTCGCCATGGGAGCAGGTCACCACCGGTTCGATGCCAGTCCCAGGAGGTAGCTGGTCGAGTCCGCCGCCACTGAAGTCCACGGCAAAGCGTCGGGCCCAGACGGTCGGGTAATGCTCGCCCGGTGCCCAACCTTCGATGAAACCACCCATCCCGGACCGGCTCGCGTGGACCTGGGCCAGCTCGGTGCTCACCGGCGGCAGGGCGCTCCAGTAGAGTTTGTAGCCGTAGTTCAGCGAGTCGCCTGCCGCGACCGGTTTCTTCGGCGACCAGAACGCGACGATGTTATCCAGGGTTTCGCCGGTCGTAGGAATTTCCAGCAGATCCACAGAGCCTTCGCCCCAGGCCGTAGTCGGCTCGACCCACAGGCTTGGACGCTTGCTGTACCAGTCCACGGTGTCCTGGTAGCTCTCGAAGCTATGGTCGGTCTGCACCAGGCCGAAGCCTTTCGGGTTCTTGTCGGCAAAGGCGTTGAATTGCAGGGTGGCGGGGTTGTTCAGCGGGCGGCAGACCCATTCGCCATTGCCGCGCCACATGGCCAGTCGGTCGGAGTCATGGATCTGCGGGGGAATGGTGTCGCACATGCGTCGCTCGACGGTGCCGCAGCTGAACATGCTGGTCATCGGCGCAATGCCCAACTGCTCGATGGCGGTCCGAGCGTTGATGTGGGCGTCGACTTCCATCACGACCCGGGTGGGTTGGCAATCGATGTCAAAACGATAAGCCCCGGTGGCGCTGGGGGAGTCGAGCAGGGCGTAGACCACGAAGCGAGTACTGTTCTTGTCCGGGGTTTCGAACCAGAACTGGGTGAAGTCCGGAAATTCCTCGCGGTGCTTGGCATACGTATCGATGGCCAATCCACGAGCCGAAAGCCCGTACTGGCCACTGGCGTCCACGGCGCGGAAATAACTGGCGCCCAGAAACGAAACGATGTCGTGCCGGTCCAGCTCCGGCGCCTTGAAGGCCCGGAACCCGGAGAACCCCAGGTCACCCTTCAGTTGCGCGGTGTTGACCGTGGTTTTCTCGTAGTTGAACAACTCCGGGCGGAAGTGCACTTCACGGGCCAGGCGGGTTTTCGGATCGACGCTGTGCATGCGCACCGGCTGCTTGAAACCCATGCCGACGTGGAAAAATTGTACGTCCAGTTGGCCATCCAGCTCATTCCACAACGAATGGTTGGCGTCATACCGGATCGCGTTGAACTGCAGTGGCGACATCATCGCCAATGTTTCTGGCAAGACTTGCTTGGTGTCGACGTAACGTTGCCCGGCCAGCCGCTTGGCCTGGTCCTTCAGGTTCTTGAAGTCGAAGGGGCGGGCCTCACCGTCTGCCGTCTGATCGGCGGCCCAGGCCCGTGCCGCCATGAGACCCGAGGCCGAAAGCCCGGTATAGGCGGCGAAAGCCATGGAGGCCTTGAGCAGGTTCCTGCGATGCATAAGTACAACCTTTCTCGAAACAATCCCCAGCCGTTCCTGGCAACAAGGACTGATACAGCTGATAAAGGAGTTCGGACATGCCTTTGGCCAAACGAACGTTAGAACAGATGCCTGAAAACCGGATCGGTTCACCGAGGGGCGAAATCATAGGGGATGCGTCGACGGCTGAGAAAAGGAAAGCGTGGCTTGGTTAAATTTTCTTACAGATATTTCTTTTTTCTCAGAGACATCTGCATTTTTTTGACTAATTACTCTAAAACTGCCTCTTCGCGGTGTGAATCACCCCTATTCTTCAGCGTGGCACAGGGAATTCGTCTGCGAGCCCGTCAGGTTCCGGGCATCAATTCGACGTACACAAGGACACTGTTCATGACGAAACTACAGGGCATTGCCGAAATGCTGGGGCTCTTTCCATGCCTGCACAACGCGCGCCGGACGCGGCGCCTTAGCCTGGAGGAACTGCGACTGGTGGAACGCTACCGCGAGCTGTCGGAAAACGACCGGATCGCCATGCGTTACCTGGTGGATGCGATGAGGAGTGTTTCGCGGTTTTGAAATGCCGCATTTTCCCAAGAGGCAAAGAGCGTTTGCCTACGATCAGCGGCGGTTGCAGGTTCGTACTTGAAGTATTACTTTTCTTGTTGAGGTAATACATCGAAGGAGAAGACAGAGTCGACGACAATGACCAGTAAGGGGCAGGTCACCATTCCCAAGCCTATTCGCGATGCGTTGCACCTGATGCCAGGTTGTGCGGTCGAGTTCAGTGTTAACGCACAGGGAGAAGTGGTGCTGCAGGCCGGTAAGCATCGAACCGCAGAAAAAGCGGTTCGCGATCGCTTCGAAGCTGCCCGTGGCAAGGCGGATATCAAGTGGCGCACCGATGAGCTGATGGCGCTGTTACGAGGTGACGATTGATGGTGTTGGTCGACACCAACGTGTTGATTGATGTTCTGGAAGACGACCCTGTTTGGGCTGACTGGTCCATCCAGCAGTTGCGTGCCCAATCCCAGATCCATGACCTTGCCATCAACCCGATTGTCTATGCCGAACTCTCCCAGACTTTTTCCACTTTTGAAGCGTTGGATGAGGCTGTTACTGAACTGGGTCTGCTGATGCTGGAGATACCTCGACCGGCGTTGTTTTTGGCCGGCAAGGCTTTTGTGCGCTATCGCAAGGTAGGTGGCGGAAAGAATAATGTACTGGCCGACTTTTTCATTGGCGCCCATGCCGCTGTGAAGGGCCTGACTTTGTTGACCCGGGATGCCAAGCGTTACCGCAGCTATTTCCCTTCGGTCGAATTGGTAGTGCCTTCCTGACCCTCGTCTGACCACGACCGGGTTTGCTGCCCGGTCGTGGCGGGATGGGCTCTGCGAATCAATGCTTGAACATCACATGCCGCACCACCGTGTAGTCCTCCAGCCCGTACATGGACATGTCCTTGCCATACCCGGAATGTTTCTGACCGCCATGGGGCATTTCGCTGACGAGCATGAAGTGGGTATTCACCCAGGTGCAGCCGTATTGCAGGCGTGCCGACAGGCGATGGGCCCGGCCGACGTCGCGGGTCCATACCGATGAGGCCAGGCCGTAGTCCGAATCGTTGGCCCAGTCCAGCACCTGCGCTTCGTCGAGGAACGGGGTAACGGACACCACCGGGCCGAAGACCTCCCGGCGCACGATCTCATCGTCCTGCTGGGCATCGGCCAGTACCGTCGGTTCGAAGAAGAACCCGTTGCCGTCCACGGCCTTGCCTCCGGTGATCAAACGGATATGCGGCTGGGCGATGGCGCGCTCGACGAGCCCGGCCACGCGGTCGCGATGCTGGGCGGTGATCAGCGGGCCCATCTCGGTGGCCGGTGCGGATTGCAGGCCGTACTTGATGCTGCCCACCGCGGCGCCGAGTTTTTCGACGAACTGGTCGTAGATGCCTTGCTGGGCATAGATGCGACAGGCCGCGGTGCAATCCTGGCCCGCATTGTAGAAACCGAAGGTGCGGATGCCTTCCACGGCGGCGTCGATGTCGGCGTCGTCGAAGATGATCACCGGGGCCTTGCCGCCCAGTTCCATGTGCGTGCGTTTGACGCTGTCGGCGGTGCTGGAAATGATGTGCGAACCGGTGGCGATGGAGCCGGTCAGCGAGACCATGCGCACTTTCGGGTGAGTGATCAGCGGCTGGCCGACGGTCTGCCCACGACCGAACACCACGTTGAGTACACCCGCCGGGAAAATCTCCGAGGCCAGTTCCGCCAGACGCAACGCTGTCAGGGGCGTCTGTTCCGACGGCTTGAGCACAACGGTATTACCGGCGGCCAGGGCCGGGGCGATTTTCCAGGCAACCATCATCAGCGGATAGTTCCAGGGCGCGATGGAGGCAATGACGCCCACCGGGTCGCGCCGGATCATCGAGGTATGCCCCGGCAGGTATTCGCCCCCCGCCGAGCCGTTCATGCAGCGGCTGGCGCCGGCGAAGAAACGGAACACATCGGCGATGGCCGGGATCTCGTCGTTCAGGGCGGCGGACAGGGGTTTACCGCAGTTGTCCGATTCCAGCTTCGCCAGTTCTTCGCCATGGGCTTCAATGGCGTCGGCCAGTTTGAGCAACAGCAGGGAACGGTCCTTGGGTGGGACCTGAGACCAACTGTCGAAGGCGTCATCGGCGGCGCGCACGGCAGTGTCGACCTGGGCTTCGCTGGCTTCGTTGATTTCCCCCAGCACCCGACCCAGCGCCGGATTGAACACGGCCTGTCCGGGACCTTCGCCATTCACCAGGCGACCGTTGATCAGCAGTTTGGTTTGCATGTCCATGTCCTCTCAAGTTGTTGTCTTTTTGTGGGAGCGAGCCTGCTCGCGAAGGCGTTCCATCAGGCAACCCTTGCACTGACTGGAGCACCGCTTTCGCGAGCAGGCCCGCTCCCACATGGGGTCATCGCTATTTCCCCCCGCTACCCGCCACGCTCTCACCCCCACGGGTCAGGTAATAGGCGCCCAGTATCGGCAGCATGGTCACCAGCATCACCAGCATGGCAACGACGTTGGTCACCGGCACGTCGCGGGGGCGGCTGAGCTGGTTGAGCAGCCAGAGCGGCAGGGTGCGTTCATGGCCGGCGGTGAAGGTGGTGACAATGATTTCGTCGAATGACAATGCGAACGCCAGCATGCCGCCGGCCAGCAATGCCGAGCCGAGATTGGGCAGGATGATGTAGCGGAAGGTCTGCCAACCATCGGCCCCCAGGTCCATCGAGGCCTCGATCAGGCTGTGGGAGGTGCGGCGCAGCCGGGCGATGACGTTGTTGTAGACGATCACCACACAGAAGGTCGCGTGACCGACGACGATGGTGAACATGCCCGGTTCGATTCCCAGGGTCTTGAACGTGGCCAGTAACGCAATGCCGGTGATGATCCCTGGCAGGGCAATGGGCAGGATCAGCATCAGCGAGATCCCTTGCTTGCCGAAGAAGTCGCGGCGGTACAGCGCTGCCGAGGCCAACGTGCCGAGCACCATGGCGATCAGGGTGGCGATGGTCGCGATCTGCAACGACAGCTTGATCGCCTCCAGCACATCCGCACGGGCGAAGGCCACGCTGAACCATTTCAGGGTCAGGCCCTGGGGCGGGAAGCTGAACGCGGCATCTTCGGTGTTGAAGGCATAGAGGAAGATGATCAGGATCGGGAAGTGCAGGAACACCAGCCCGCCCCAAGCCGCGATGCGCAAACCCCATGAAGCCCGGGATGAAGAGTCAGAGTGCATCGAAAGCCCCGAGGCGCTTGACGATAGACAGGTAAATGGCGATCAGCACGATGGGCACCAGCGTGAAGGCGGCGGCCATGGGCATATTGCCGATGGCGCCTTGCTGGGCGTAAACCATGCTGCCGACGAAGTAGCCCGGCGGGCCCACCAGCTGGGGCACGATGAAATCCCCCAGGGTCAGCGAGAACGTGAAGATCGAACCGGCGGCGATGCCGGGGACCGACAGCGGCAGGACCACTTGCATGAACGTCTGCCGGGGCCTGGCGCCCAGGTCCGCCGAGGCTTGCAGCAGCGAGGGCGGCAGGCGTTCCAGGGACGCCTGGATCGGCAGGATCATGAACGGCAGCCAGATATAGACGAACACCAGGAAGCGTCCCAGGTGCGAAGTGGACAGCGTGCTGCCGCCGACGCCGGGGATTTCCAGCACGAACTGCAACACCGGCCCCAGGCCCAGGTGCTGGATGAACCACTGCGCCACGCCGCCCTTGGCCAGCAACAATGTCCAGGCATAGGCCTTGACGATGTAGCTGGCCCACATGGGCAACATCACCGCGATGTAGAAAAACGCCTTGGTCTTGCCGCTGGTGTAGCGCGCCATGTAATAGGCGATGGGAAACGCGACGACGGCGCTGGCGATGGACACCGCGATGGCCATGCTCACAGTGCGCAGGATGATGTCGAAGTTCGAGGGTTGGAACAGCGCCGCGAAATTCGCCAGGGTCAGGTCGGGCGTGACCGCCATGGTGAAGTCGTCGAAGGTGTAGAAGCCTTGCCACAGCAAGGTCAGCAGCGAGCCCAGGTAGATCGCGCCGAACCAGATCAGCGGCGGCACCAGCAGCATCGACAGGTACAGGTTGGGCCGCCGGTACAGCAGGTTGGAAAACCGTCGCAGCGAGCCCGGCGCGGGTCTCCGGGGGAGGGCCAGTGTATTCATCTCAGGCCTCGCCGCCGACAGTGTCGTGCAGGGCGATCATCGCTTCGCGGGCCCAGCGGACCCTGAGCTGCTGGCCGGTCTGGTGCAGGGTGCCGCTGTCGGCCCACTGGGTGTTGGCCTGGCTGAGGTTCAGGGTCTGGCCGTTTTCCAGTTTCAACTCGTAGCGGGTGGCGCTGCCCTGGTATTGAATGTCGTGAAGCAGCCCTTGGACTTCGATTTCATGGCCGCCCAACGGGCCCTCGGCGAAACGCACGTGTTCCGGGCGGATCGAAAACGGTTGTGGATAACCGCTCAGCTGTCGCGCCAGATCGCCGCGAATCACGTTGGAGGTGCCGACAAATTCCGCGACGAAGGTGGTCGCCGGTTTCATGTACAGGATGCGCGGTGTATCCACCTGTTCGATGCGGCCCTTGTTGAACACCGCCACCCGGTCGGACATCGACAAGGCCTCGGTCTGGTCATGGGTGACGAAAATGAAGGTGATGCCCAACTGGCGCTGCAGTTTCTTCAATTCGCCTTGCATCTGTTCGCGCAGCTTCAGGTCGAGGGCGCCGAGGGGTTCATCCAGCAGCAACACCCGCGGGCGGTTGACCAACGCACGCGCCAGGGCGACGCGCTGACGCTGGCCGCCAGAGAGCTGCACCGGTGTTCGGTCGCCATAGCTACCCAGGGCCACCATTTCCAGCGCTTCGTCGGCGCGCCTGGTTCGCTCGGCCTTGGCGACGCCTTTGACTTTCAGGCCGTAGGCCACGTTGTCGCGTACGTTCATGTGGGGGAAGAGGGCGTAGTCCTGGAATACCGTGTTGACGTCCCGTTGATAGGGTGGCAGCCCGGCGGCCTCCTCGCCGTGGATGCGGATGGAACCGGCGCTCGGCTGTTCGAAACCGGCAATCAGCCGCAGGCAGGTGGTCTTGCCCGACCCGGAGGGGCCCAGCATGGAAAAGAATTCGCCGTCCTGGATATCGATGCTGACCCGGTCAACGGCCTTCACCTCGCCGAACTGACGGGACACGTGGGTGAACTGGACTGCGAGTGTCATGGGGCGGTGCTCCATAAAGCGCAAATGCTGCTGTTGAATCATTAATGATGACGGGCACCGAACCTGTGGCGAGGGGATTTATCCCCGCTGGGGTGCGAAGCAGCCCCCAAAGCAGACTACGCAAACTGTCTGATACTAAGAGGCGTCCCGTGGGGGGCGCTTCGCACCCCAGCGGGGATAAATCCCCTCGCCACAAAGGCAGTGTTCATCGCCACTTGCGTGGCGACAGACTGGCCCTACCGCCCGCCCATGATCGCGATGTAATCCTGGGTCCAGCGGCTGTACGGCACGAACTTGCCGCTCTCGGCCTGTGGGGTTTTCCAGAAGGCGATCTTGTCGAACTGGTCGAAGCCGTTGGTCTTGCACCCCTCAGCCCCCAGCAGCTCGCTGCCCTGGCACGCCGCGGGCACTGCCGGCAAGGAGCCGAACCACGCTGCCACGTCCCCCTGGACCTTTGGTTGCAGCGACCAGTCCATCCATTTGTAGGCGCAGTTGGGGTGCTTGGCCTCGGCGTGGAGCATGGTGGTGTCGGCCCAGCCGGTGGCGCCTTCCTTCGGAATGGTCGAGGCGATCGGTTGTTTTTCGTTGATCAGGCCGTTGACCTGATACGGCCATGCACCGGAGGCCACCACGCCTTCGTTCTTGAAGTCACTCATCTGCACGGTGGTGTC
>Ga0157373_10001974_pt1 | contig 15557 bp, 9 predicted proteins | sample C65metaG_FD_113460 | JGI IMG/M metagenome (GOLD analysis project Ga0157373, IMG submission 113460) | Corn rhizosphere microbial communities from Kellogg Biological Station, Michigan, USA - C6-5 metaG | ecosystem: Host-associated > Plants > Roots > Rhizosphere > Soil | place: USA: Michigan... | reverse complement strand
CCAGGCGCAGGAAATCCGCGTCATATTCCAGGTCTTCGCCACAAGGCGAGTTCGCGGAAACGGCGGCGAGCAACAAAGGCACATCCACTTGGATCGATCTCCCTATCGCCCGAGGAACAATGAAGTCGGGCAGTTCACACGCAAGTTCCGGGTGGAACTTCCCGTGTCCCTTGACGGTAATGGCCTGTTAGATGCTATATGATCTTAAAGTGCCATCATTGATATTCAAGAAGTTGTGCATTTTTGGTGTAGTACTTATCGCTTGTCAAGGTAAGCTATTTCCACTCTGTTACAGTTGTGAGGCGCTTAACAACCCGCGCGACTGGCAGGTCGAGGAAGGTACTGAGAGCGGTTTTTTGTCATGCAGGCCGGTTAATATCAGCCTTCATGCTGGCAAAAAGCCGTTTCGCGGTTGTTTGCAAGGTTTTCCGGTGAGCCAGCAGGGCGAATTTTCCCCTCGACTCACCCGCGCGCAGGCGTGTGAAAGTATTTGGCAAGGAGGCGAGATGCCGCTGTGTTTGACTATCACTAGTTATCACAAGATTACCCCCGGTCAGTGTTCTGAAAAGTCCATGGATCAGGGAGTGATGGCAATTGGCCGTAATTCCGATAATGACTGGGTATTGCCGGATCCTGAACGCTTGGTGTCCGGTAAACATTGCGTTATTCAATACAAAGACGGTCGATATTATTTAACCGATAACAGCACCAATGGCGTGGAGCTGGTCAAGGCCGGTGTTCGCCTGCGCAAAGGCAACAGTGAACCCCTGCAGGATGGCGAAATCATCCGCATCGGTGATTATGAAATCCAGGCACGCGTCGACTTCAACCTGCCGGTCACCGACAGCAACCCCTTTGCCGAGTCCCCCAGCAGTTTCGAAGCCTTGATGGGTCGCCAGGCGACCGCGCCAGTGAATACCCCCGCGCCGATCCCCATGGTTCCGCCGGCGCAGTTCCAGGGCGTGTCAGCCATGGACACGATGCCGGACCTGTTCGATTTCCTCGCGCCGCCCAGCGTGCCGCCGGCCACCCAGCCCGATCATGTGCCGGCCCAGCAGCATGATTTTCGTCCGCCAACGCCGATTCCTCGTCCCAGCCCGCCGCCCGTGGTCGAGCCTGTGGCAATGGGTTCTGCCTCGGTGATCCCGGAAGACTGGGACCTGTTCAGCGACAAGCCGGCACCCGTGCCCGTCGCCCCGGTGGCTGTTGCCCCGCCGCCGGTTGCACAAGTGCCGGTGGTCGCGCCGGTCGCGATAGCCGTGCCCCAGAGGCCCGAGCCAGCGATCCCGATGCCGGACATCTTTGCGCCTGAAACGAGTGTCGCCGAATTCAACCTGGCGGATATCCGCATACCGGACGAACCTGCGCCGCTGCCCGAACCGCCGGTGGCCCGTGTCGAGCCGCCGGTCGCGCCAGTCGCGCCGATTACGCCGGCCGTTCCGGTCGACGCCGCCCAACCCGATCTGCTGCAAGCCTTCCTGCGCGGCGCCGGTCTGGAGCAGTTACGCCTGGACAAGGCCCAGGCCGAGGCGCAGATGGAAAACATCGGGCGCAGCTATCGGTTGATGGTCGAAGGCCTGATCGACGTCTTGCGCGCCCGCAGCAGTCTCAAGGGCGAGTTCCGCATCCAGCAGACGATGATCCAGCCGGTGGAAAACAACCCGTTGAAATTCGCCCCCAACGTCGACGAAGCCCTGTTGCTGCTGCTGCGCCATGGCAACCAGGCGTTCATGGCGCCGGATGCGGCGGTGCGGGACAGCTTCGATGATCTGCGGGCGCACCAACTGGCGGTCATGGCCGGCGTGGAAGCGGCGATCAAACATTTGCTGGCGCGCTTCGAGCCGGCGCAACTGGAAGAACGCATGGGCAAGCCTGGTGGGCTGACGGGGATTTTCAGCGGTTCGCGGCAGGCCCAGTACTGGCAGCAATTTACCGAGCTCTACAGCAATATTTCCCGGGAAGCCAGGAGGATTTCCAGGACCTGTTCGGTCGTGAATTCAGTCGTGCCTACGAAGAACACAGTACCCGACAGCGACGCCGTTGAGTGTCGCTGTCCATAACCCTCCATAAGTCAAACAACGGATAGCTCAAACGTCATTGAGGACGCAGGATGATTCCCAGGTTTTTACTCGCAGTTGCCACCGCGCTTCTGTTGACGGCGTGCGCCAAGGATGCAGCCAAACCCCAGCCCGAGGAGGCTGAGGCCGATACCGCCGCCGTCGAGCTGCACTTCCATGCCATCAACGGTCTCAACCCCGGTGCCACCGGCCAGCCGGCCCCGGTGCGGGTGCGGATTTTCGAATTGAAAAATGCGGCGACCTTCGGCCGCTCCGATTATTTCGCCCTGGCCGAACGGGCCCAGGCGACGCTGGGCGCCGATCTGATCGATCAGGACGAAGTGCTGATCCAGCCCGGTCAGCAACTGAGCCTGCAACGCGACCTCGACCCGTCGACCCGCCACATCGGCATCCTGGTGGGCTACCGCGAACTGGATCAGTCGCTGTGGCGCACGGTGTTGAATGTGCCGCCGCGCGCCTACACCGAATACCAGATCAGCCTCGATGTGCGCGCCGTGCGCAGCGACGTCGTCGTTCCCCCATCCAGCCCTGCCCAATAAGCAATCGGAGCCCCCATGTCCTGGAACAATCGCGTGGTCTGGTCGGAAGGCATGTTCATCGGAACGCAGCACTTCCAACAGCACGACCGTTACCTGGAAAACCTCATCGACGCACGCAGCCGGCCCTTGTCGGCCGGCGCCTGGGGCTTTTCCGAATTGCTCATCGACCAGGGCCTGCTGGCCCAGGGCAAGCTGGCGATCATTTCGGCGCGGGGCCTGTTGCCGGATGGCACGCCCTTCAACATCCCCCAGGATGACGTGGCACCGACCCCGCTGAACATCGACGACAATCTGCGCGATGGCCTGGTGTACCTGGCCCTGCCGCTCAAGCGCGCCGGTGCCCGTGACACCGTGGATGAAGGTGAAGCCCTGGGTGCCGCGCGTTACGTCAGCCAGGTGTGTGAAGTGCGCGACGACAACGCACCGTTCGAAAACCGTGCGCCGGTGGCCGTGGGCTCCCGGGCCTTGCGCTTGCTGACCGCCCAGGACGGCATTGGCGACTACGCCGCCGTCGGCGTGGTGCGCATCAAGGAGAAACGCGCCGACCGCGCCCTGGTGCTCGACGACACCTACATCCCGCCGCTACTGGATGTGGTCGCTTCCAAGCCGCTGGCGGCGTTTCGCAGCGAACTGCTGGGCCTGCTCCATCAACGCGGTGAAGCCCTCGCCGGACGGGTGGTGGCGTCCGGCGCCGGTGGCGCTTCGGAGATTGCCGACTTCATGCTGCTGCAGCTGGTCAACCGCGCCCAACCGCTGGTCCAGCACCTGAGCCAGTTGAGCCCGCTGCACCCCGAGCGGTTCTACAGCGAGCTGGTGGCATTGGCCGGAGAGTTCTCCACCTTCACCACGTCCGGGCGACGACCGCAGGAATACCCGGCTTACCAGCATGATGACCTGGTGCTGAGCTTCACACCGGTGATGCAGGCGTTGCGCGAGGCTTTGTCGATGTTGATCGACAGCAAGGCCACACCGATTCCGATCGTGGAAAAAGCCTATGGCATCCACGTGGCGATGCTGGCCGACAAGACCCTGCTCGACAGCGCCAGTTTCATCCTGGTGGTGCGTGCCGACGTTCCTGCCGAAACACTGCGCAGCCGCTTCGGCCAGCAGAGCAAGGTCGGTTCGGTGGAGCACATCCGTGACCTGGTCAACCTGCAATTGCCGGGCATCGGCCTGCTGCCGTTGCCGGTGGCGCCGCGTCAGCTTCCGTACCACGCCGGTTCCACCTATTACGAACTCGACCGGGGCAGCGACCACTGGCAGCAGCTGAGCAACTCCGGCGGCTTTGCGTTCCACATCGCCGGCCAGTTCCCAGGGCTGAACCTGGCGTTCTGGGCGATCCGAGGATAATTCGCGATGAGCAACGACGATCGTACCCAGTTCATGCCAACGCCCGGTGGCCGTGGCGCGGATCCGTTCCGCCCGGATGCCGGTCGCCCTCAGCCCGCACCCGCGCCGCTGTCGATGCCGGCCGCGCCGGTCCTGACCGGCAAGGCCCAGGGCCTCAATCCGCTGGAAAGCGCCGCCGGCCCGCTGCTGGCCCTGCTGACGCGCTTGCGCAATACCATCGCGCATCCGGCACCGGCCAGCCTGCGTGCGCAGTTGCTGGCCTATCTGCGCCAGTTCGAGGAGCGCGCCGAGGCTGCCGGTGTGGTGCGCAACGACGTGCTGCTGGCTCGCTATGCCTTGTGCACCGCGTTGGATGAAGCGGTGTTGAGCACCCCCTGGGGCGGCACCAGTGACTGGGGCAAGCAGAGCCTGCTGATCACTGTGCACAACGAAGCCTGGGGCGGCGAGAAAGTCTTCCAGTTGCTGGAACATTGCCTGCAAAGTCCGCGGGAACGCTTGTACCTGCTGGAGCTGTTGTACCTGTGCATGTGCCTCGGTTTCGAGGGGCGCTACCGGGTGATGAACGACGGTCGCAGCCAACTCGAAGCGTTGCGCGAGCGCACCAGTGCGGTGATCCGCAGTGCCCGTGGCGACTACGAACGCGAGTTGTCGCCACACTGGCGCGGCGTCACCGTGGCCCGCGACCGCCTGGCGCAATTCATGCCGCCGTGGATCGCAGTGGCCATTGGCGCGGCCTTGCTGCTGGCGCTGTTGTTCGGCCTGCGCATGAAACTCGCCTCCGATGCCGAACCGGTGTTCAAGAACATTCATTTCCTCGGCGAAATTCCGGTGCAGACCATCGACCGTCCTGTGGTGCAGCCGAAGGTAGTCGAGCGACCACGCCTGGCCGGCTTCCTGGCCGATGAAATCCGGGCCGGCCGGATCGCCGTGGAAGACGCCGTCGACCGTTCGGTGGTGACCATCCGTGGCGACGAACTGTTCGCCTCGGGCAGCGCCAGCATCAAGGACGATTTCGAACCGTTGATGCTGCGCATCGCCGATGCGGTGCGCAAGGTCAAGGGCCAGGTCCTGGTGACCGGCCACAGCGACAATCGTCCGATTGCCACGTTGCGCTTCCCGTCCAACTGGGCGTTGTCCGAAGCGCGGGCGCAGTCGGTGCTGCAGATCCTGTCGGCCAAGACCGGCCAGCCCGAGCGCTTCAGCGCCGAAGGCCGCAGCGACACTGAACCACTGGCGTCCAACGCCACCACGGAAGGGCGTGCACGCAACCGTCGGGTTGAAATCACCGTATTGGCGGAGGGAGTCGAGTGAAGGCGTTTTTCAGTTTCATGATCCGCTGGGTCATCCCGTTGCTGGGGCTGATTGCCCTGAGTCTGATCATCTGGTTCGTCGGCCCGCTGCTGGACTGGCTGGTGCCCGAAGGCCGGCGCTGGGCATTGATCATCCTGGTGTTCGCAGTGTGGATCGCCTACCGCGTGTTCCGCATCATCCAGGCCCGTCGCCAGGCCGCCGAAGTCATGCGCAGCCTGGCCGAGCAGACGCCACCCGACCCCACCAGCATCGCCACCGCCGAAGAGCTCGAAACCCTGCGGCAACGCATGGACGAAGCCCTGGCACTCTTGAAAAAGGCCAAGCTGGGCGGTGACGAGCGCCGTAACCTCTACGAGCTGCCGTGGTACGTGATCATCGGTCCGCCCGGTTCGGGCAAGACCACCGCGCTGGTCAACTCCGGACTGCATTTTCCGTTGGCCGCCCAGTTGGGCGCCGGCGCGGTGCGCGGCGTCGGCGGTACCCGTAATTGCGATTGGTGGTTCACCGATCAAGCCGTCCTGCTCGACACTGCCGGACGCTATACCACCCAGGACAGCGACGCGGCCATCGACAAGGCCGCCTGGCTGGGCTTCCTGGGCCTGCTGAAAAAGCAGCGGGCCCGGCGTCCGATTGACGGTGCGTTCATCGCCATCAGCCTGTCCGACCTGCTGCTGGGCAGCGACGCCGAGCGCGCCGCCCATGCCGCGGCGATCCGCCTGCGCATCCAGGAGTTGTACACCCAGCTGGGCGTGCGCTTCCCGGTCTACCTGATGCTGACCAAGCTCGACCTTGTGCCCGGGTTCATGGAGTATTTCGACACCCTGAGCAAGGAAGAGCGCGCCCAGGTCTGGGGCATGACCTTCGCCCTCGACGACGGCAAGAGCAACGACAGTCCGCTGGCGCACCTGCAAAGCGAATTCGTCGGTCTGGAGCAACGCCTCAACGACCGTCTGGTAGAACGCATGCAACAGGAACGCGACCCGGCGCGGCGTGATCTGATCTACGGTTTCCCGCAGCAGTTCGGCGCGTTGAAGGATTGCCTGCAAAGCTTCCTCGAAGGCGTGTTCAAGCCCAACGCCTTCGAAGAGCGCGTACTGCTGCGCGGTGTGTATTTCACCAGCGGCACCCAGGAAGGCAGCCCGATCGACCGACTGATCGGTTCCATGGCCCAGAGCATGAACCTGGACCGCCAGCACCTGGCGCGCCAGACCGGCACCGGGCGCAGCTACTTCATCGAAAAACTCTTTACCGCTGTGGCCTTCGCCGAGCGTGGGCTGGTGGGCGTCGATCCGAAAGTCGAGCGTCGGCGCAAATGGATCGCCCGGGGCGTATTGGCCTCCACCGTGCTGGTGGTGTTGGTGGTCGGCACCTTGTGGTGGGTCAGTTATCGCGCCAACCAGGCCTACATCGCCCAGGTCGACCAGAAGGTCGCGCCCCTGGGCCAGACTGTGCAAAACCTCAGCCCGGCACAGCGCGATGTGCTCGCGTTGCTGCCGTTGCTCAATGCCGTGAAACACTTGGCCGGGGATGCACCGGATTGGGCCGAGGGCCTGGGCCTGTACCAGGGCGACATGCTGGAAGCCGAGTCCGGCAGCGTCTATCGCAAGTTGCTGATCGCAGTGTTCGCGCCGCGCCTGCTGACGCGCATCGAAGAGCAACTGCACAGCGGCGGCAATTCGGATTTCCTCTACGAAGGCTTGAAGGCCTACCTGATGCTCGCCGATAACGAGCATTACGACGCCGACTTCATCAAGGCCTGGATCGCCCTCGACTGGGATCGCAGCCTGCCCCGTGACTTGCCGGCCGCACAGCGGCTGGCCCTGAGCGAGCATCTGCAAGCGCTGTTCGAACGGCACCCGCCTACCGCACGGCTGGACCCACGGCTGATCGAAGACCTGCGCCGCCAGTTGCAACAACTGCCCGTGGCCCAGCGTGTCTACGACCGGATCAAGCGGCAGAAACTGCCCGAAGGCATCCCGGACTTCCGCATCAACGAAGCCGCCGGGCGTGACGCCGCGCTGGTATTCAGCCGCAAGAGCGGCAAGCCGTTGGGCGAGCCGCTGAGCGGGTTCTTCACCGTCAAGGGTTACCGCCAGGGCTTCTTGCTCACCAGCCTGAGCCAGACCGGCACCCTGGCTGAAGAGCAATGGGTGCTGGGTCACGAAGAGGCCGATCAGCAGAACGTTGCCAGCCTGGCCGCCGATGTGCGCCGGTTGTACTTCCAGGACTATCAGCGGCAATGGGATGCCTTGCTCGCCGACATCGATTTCGTGCCGATCACCAGCGTGGCCCAGGCTGCCGATGTGCTGCGAGTGATTTCCGGGCCGACCTCGCCGTTGAAAAAACTGTTGGTGGCGGTGGCGAAGGAAACCGACCTGCAACAGGACGAACGCCTGCTGGCCGCCCAGGGCGCGCCTGTGGAGGGCGGCGTGGACAAGCTCAAGGAACGCCTGGGCAGCTTGCTCGGCCAGGAGCAGGCGACGCAAAGCGCGCCGCAGGCCAGTGATGACCCGATCACGGCACACTTCGCCGAGCTCAACAGCATCGTCAGCAAAAACGACGGTGAACCGGCCGCCATCGATGGCCTGCTGGCCGACATGAATGCCTTGTACGTGCAGGTCAGTGCCATGGTCGGTGCCAGCGGCGATGCCTTGCTCGGCGAGGCCAAGAACCAGGCTGCGGCGGCCGCCACCCGGGTCAGCCTCAACGCCGAGCGGCAGCCGCCGTTGGTGCAAGGGCTGGTCAAGTCAGTGGTCAATTCCACCACCAACAGCATGATGGGCGGGGTGCGCAATCAACTGAACGCCGCCTGGACCAGCGAAGTGGTGAACATCTACCGCCAATCCCTGGCCGGGCGTTATCCGATGTCGCCAGGCAGTGCGCGGGACGCGACCCTCGATGACTTCGGCCAGTTCTTCGGCGTCGGCGGGGTGATGGACAACTACTTCCGCAAGTACCTGCAACCCTACGTCGACACGTCCACGCCGACCTGGCGCTGGCAGCCGGGCGCGGCGCAGAAGCTCGGCATTGCCCCTGGCGTGCTGCAGACCTTCCAGCGCGCGGCGGCCATTCGCGATGCGTTCTTCCGTTCCGGCGGCACCCAGCCGATGGTGCGCTTCGAACTCAAGCCGGTGGCAATGGATTCGACCATCACCCAGTTCCTGCTCGACCTGGACGGCCAACAGTTGAGCTACGACCACGGCCCGAGTCGCCCGACCGCCATGCAGTGGCCTAACCCGGGCAGCATCGGCGTGGTGCGGATCTCGGTCATGCCGCCGTCCTCCAGCGGTCGCTCCGGCATCACCCTGGACGGGCCGTGGGCCTGGTTCCGGCTGCTGGAGCAATCGGACCTGACCGCCGGCAACTCGCCGGACCGCTTCAACCTGCGGCTGCGGGTCGATAACGCCAGCGCGTCCTACGAGCTGCGGGCCAACAGTGCCTTCAACCCGTTCAAGAGCCGCGTGCTCAGCGGCTTCAGCCTGCCGGAGCGGCTATGAGTACAGCGGGTTTCTATGGAAAGTTGGCCAGTCGCGGGGATTTTGTCAGCCGTGGCTTGCCCCAGAGCTTTATCGGTCCGTGGGACTCGTGGTTGGCGGCGGGATTGCTCGCCAGCCAGACCAGCCTCGGCGAGCGTTGGCTGGATGCCTATCTGGTTAGCCCGCTGTGGCGCTTCATGGTCGCCCCCGGCGTGTGTGGGCCGGACGCTGCGGTTGGGGTGGTGATGCCGAGCATCGACCGGGTCGGGCGCTATTTTCCGTTGACCGTTGCGGTGTTGCTGGAGCCCGATGCAGACCCCGCGTCGGTGGTCGGCGGTGCGGACGAGTGGTTTGAGCGGGTGGAGAACCTGCTGCTGAGCACATTGAGCGTAGAGGCCACGTTCGAGGCCTTCGGCGCGGAACTGGAAAACCTTGGCAGCCCGATGTTTCTGCCACGGCTGCCCAGCAGCCGGTTTGCCAGTCTGCATCGCTTCGATGCCACCGACCCGCAGCGACGCATGAGCGCCCTGGCCGAGTCGGCCTGCGAGGGGGCGAGCCTGTGGTGGGGCCAGGGTTCGGAGCGTATCGCGCCCGGTTTGATGCGCTGCCAGGGCCTGCCGGCCGCTGCTGATTTTGCGCAATTTTTGCTCGGCCAAGAAGGTGTTGTGTAGATGCGTCCAAGTGCTGGGAAAGCCTGCAAATCTGCAAGCAAAAGCCATGTCGGCATGGTCCGCCAGGTCAACGAAGACGCGTGCCTGGACCTGCCGGAAAACGGCCTGTGGGTTGTCGCCGACGGCATGGGCGGGCACGCGGCGGGCGACTACGTCAGCAGCCTGATCGTCGACAGCCTGCGCAACATTGCCGTGGGCCGTTCGTTGGACGAATACGTCGCGGCGCTGCAAAGCGACCTGCAGCGGGTCAACGCTGCCGTGCGTGAAGAAACCGCCAACCGTGGCGTGACCATGATGGGCAGCACCGTAGTGGTACTCGCCGCCCGTGACCTGCGCGGCATGTGCCTGTGGGCCGGCGACAGCCGCTTGTACCGCCTGCGCGACGGCGTGCTGGAAGGCATCTCCCGGGATCACAGCTACGTCCAGGACCTGCAGGACAGCGGCCTGCTCAGCGAAGCCGAAGCCCGGGTGCATCCTCGGGCCAACATCGTCACCCGCGCCATCGGCGTCGAGGCGCAGTTGAACGTGGCGATGACCGAGCTGCTGTTGGTGCCGGGCGACAGCTACCTGCTGTGCAGTGACGGGCTGACCAAGACCGTCGAAGACGAAGAAATCCGCGAAGTGTTGAGCCACGACGAACCCGGCGAAATCGCCAGCAGCCTGGTCTCCCTGGGCCTGATGCGCGGTGCCCCGGACAACATCACCGTGGTGGTTGTGAAGGTGCCGTCATGCACCCCGTTTTGAACATCCAGATCCCCGGCTACGACATCGACGGCGAGATTGGCGAAGGCGCGATGGCCAGCGTTTACCTGGCGACCCAGCGCTCCCTGGAGCGCAAGGTGGCGCTCAAGGTCATGGCGGCCGCACTGGCCGCCGACCCGACGTTCTGCGAGCGCTTCCTGCGCGAAGGCAAGACCCTGGCGCGCCTGTCGCACCCGCACACCGTCACCATCCATGACATCGGCAATGTCTGTGAGCTGTACTACATGGCGATGGAATACCTGCCCAACGGCACGCTCAAGGAGCGCATCGCCGCCGGCCTGTCGCCGGAGCAGGGCCTGATCTACATTCGCCAGATCGCCTCGGCCCTGGGCTACGCCCATGGGCTGGGTCTGGTGCACCGCGACGTCAAACCGGCGAACATCCTTTTCCGCGCCGACGGCACGGCGGTGCTCTCGGACTTCGGCATCGCCAAGTCCCTGGACGACCGCACACAATTCACCCAGGCCGGTTTCGCGGTGGGCACGCCCAGCTACATGAGCCCGGAACAGGCCCGTGGCCAGGACATCGACGGCCGCGCCGACCTGTATGCCCTGGGAGTTGTGCTCTACGAAATTCTCGTCGGCAAGCTGCCGTATATCGGCAACGATGCACTGTCCACGGCCCTGGCCCACTTGACCGAACCGCTGCCGGAACTGCCGGTGCACCACGGCCGTTACCAGGACGTGCTGCGCAAGCTGTTGGCGAAGGACCCGGCGGAACGCTTCCCGGATGCGGCAGCGCTGTTGCGGGCCCTGGATAACCTGCCCGCGGACTCGGCCGAGGCGACCCTGATCCGACCATTGCCGCTGCCCGTGCCGCCGCCATCGAGCCGTGATGACCTGGCGGGATTGACGCCGATGTCCATCGACATCCCGAGCGGCCCCGTGCAGCCCCAATCGCAACCGAAGCCACAACCGACGCCAGTCCCGCCACCGGTGAGCCCACCCCAGCGACCTGCCGCCCCGCAGCCGCGCAAGACCCCGGTGTTCGCCCTTGCCGCCGTCGCGGTGGCGGTGGCGTTGGCCTTGGGTGGAACGGGGTATTGGTGGTTGTCCGGTGACAGCGGCAAGACCACCAAGCAGTCCGTTACATCCACTGCCTCGTCCAGCAAACCGCCGGTGAAAGCGCCTGAAACGCCTCCGGTAAAGAACCCTGAGACGCCACCGGCCAAGCCGCCCGTGGCACCGCCGGTCAATCCTCCCGTGGCGACGGAAGCCGATGGCGGTCAGCGTCCGCTGTTGATGGCCGGCAAGAAAACCCTGTTCCAGCGAGTGCTCAGCAAACCGGGGGCGAAACTTGCCGCCGAACCGGGCGCCGCGCCGGGCAAGGAGCTGCCGGCGTTCTCGGTGCTGTACGTGTACCAGCGCAAAGACGTCAATGGCGGCGCGTGGGTGCGGGTCGGCGCCGCCACGGATGGGCGCAGCGACGGCTGGTTGCCGGCTGCCCAGGTCAGCGATTGGAAACAGAGCCTGGTGCTCAAGTTCACCGAACGCTCCGGCCGCGCGCCGGTGATGTTCCTGCGTCAGCCCGGCGAAGTGGAAAAACTGCTGGCCAACCCGTCGAATGCCAAGAACGTACTGCTCAAGGCGCAGCAGAACCGCGAGGATAACCAGCAGGTGCTGGCCCTGGAGCCGGCCGCCAGCGCCGTGCCGCAAAACCAGTTCTACCTGTTGCCAATCTTCGATTCCCGCGAGAGCTTCGATGAGAATGGCCAGCCGGTGCAGTTGCTCAACGTGGCGTCCATCGATCCCGGCAACACGCCCCGGGCAGCGGCCAACAACACGCCGATCCTGACCGCCAACGCCGATGCGTTCCGCACCGCCGTGGTGCTGGTGGTGGACACCACGGTGTCCATGCAGCCTTACATCGATCAGGTGCGCGACGTGGTCCATGAGCTGCAGACCCGCATCGCTGAGCGTGGAGAGCTGGACAGTGTCAGCTTCGGCCTGGTGGGGTTCCGCAACAGCACCAAGAAAACCCCGGGCCTGGAATACGTCGCCAAGACCCTGATCACCCTGGAGCAGGGCCGCGACCCGCAACGCTTCCTGGACCTTGCGCGGCAGGTCAAGGCGTCTACGGTGTCGAGCCATTCGTTCAACGAGGATGCGTTTGCCGGGGTCATGGAAGCGATCGAGGGCATGGACTGGTCCGGTTATGGCGGGCGCCTGATCCTGCTGATTACCGATGCCGGTGCCTTGCGCAAGAACGATCCGTTTGCCACCACGCAGATGAACGAGGCCGAGGTGCGTCAGGCGGCGCTGGGCAAGCAGATCAAGATCTACGCCCTGCACCTGCTCAGCGACGCCGGCAAGAAAACCCACGCCGGTGCCCAGAGCCAGTACCGCACCCTGACCGCCGACGCCAACCCGCAGATCGGTGACCTGTACATTCCCGTCGCCGGCGCGGATGTGCACAAGCTGGGCGAGCGGGTGGACGAGATCGGCTCGGTATTCGCCGACCTAGTGCACCAGGTGCGCAGCAACAAGGCGCAGGCGGTTCCGCAATTGGGCGCCGCGCCGAGCCTGGCCGACAAATCGGCGGCGGTCGGTTATGCCATGCACATGGATTTCCTCGGGCGCAAGGCCGCCAGCCAGGCACCGCAACTGGTCAGCGCCTGGACCGCCGACCGCGACCTGACCAACCCGGCGCTGCCGGCGTTCCAGGTCTGCGTGATGCTGACCAAGCTGCAGCTCAACGACCTGCAACAATCGCTGAAACTGATCGTCGACGCGGCCCGCAAGACCCAGAGCTCGCCCAAGGATTTCTTCCAGGAAATCGCCAGTGCCAGTGCCTACATGAGCCGCGACCCCTCGGCCTTGCGCAAGGGCGGCAACCTTGCCGACGGCGGCATCCTCGGCGAGTACCTGGAAGGGCTTCCTTACCGCAGCAAGTCGCTGAGCATGACCCAGGACCTGTGGTTGTCCTTGAGCGTGGCCGAGCAGGAAGATTTCATCGACGAGCTGGATTCGAAAATCCGCCTCTACGAAACCTTCCACAACGACCTCGCCAACTGGGTGCGCTTCGGCGATGCCGAGCCGGGCGACGCCCTGTACCGCGTTCCATTGTCGACCTTGCCATGATGCTGAGCCTGAGTGCGGTGCATAAAAGCCGGGGCGCCGGCAGCCAGCGCTACAGCCTGGTGATCCCACGGCTGCAGCTGCGTGCCGGTGAGCAATTGGCGCTGGTCGGCCCCAGCGGTTGCGGCAAGAGCACCTTGCTGGACATGCTGGCGTTGGTGCTGGCTCCGGATCAGGCCGGGCAGTTCGAGTTTGCCCCTGCCAATACAACGCTGGACATCGCCCGCCTGTGGCGCGGCGCCGAGCACAGTGAGCTGGCGCAGCTGCGCAGCCGGCACCTGGGCTATGTGCTGCAAACCGGTGGTTTGCTCGGGTTCCTGACGGTGCGTGGCAACATCGAGTTGTCGCGCAAACTGCTCGGCTTGAAGGACGACGGCAGTGTGGCGCGCCTGGCCGGGCAACTGGATATTGCCGATCAACTGGACAAGAAACCGGCGGACCTGTCCGTCGGCCAGCGCCAGCGGGTCAGTTGTGCCCGGGCCTTGGCCCACGCTCCGCGGCTGCTGCTGGCGGATGAGCCGACGGCGGCCCTCGACCCGTTGAACGCCGAGCGCGTCATGCAATTGCTAGTGACCCAGGCCCGCGATAGCGGCGTGTGCTGCGTGGTTGCCACTCATGATGAAGCCCTGGCCCGCGCCAGCGGCTTGCAGGTGCGGCGCATCAGTTGCCGTCGCGATGTCGACGGCGGTGTCACCGCCACCCTTGGGGAGGCTTGCTGATGCGCAGCGCGCTGGTGGCTTCCCTGGCCTGGCAGGACTATCGCAACGACGCCTGGCTGTCGGCCTGCTCGGTGTTGGCGTTGGTGGCGGTGGTGGCGCCGTTGCTGGTGCTGCTCGGGCTGAAATTCGGCCTGGTCAGCAGCCTGACCGAGCGCCTGCAGAGCGACCCGGCCACCCGGGAAATCATTCCCCTGGGCGGTGGCCGCTTCAGCGCCGAGTTCATCGAACAATTGGGCCAGCGCAGCGATGTGTCGTTCGCCTTGCCGCGCACCCGGCAGATCGCCGCGACAGCGGATCTGAACAACGCGACGGCGGCCGTGACCGTCGAGATGATCCCCACCGCCGCCAACGACCCGTTGCTCGAGCACCTGCCGTTACCCCAAGGGCTGGACGAGGTGGTGCTCAGCCAGACCGCTGCCGAGAAACTTGGCGCCAAGGCTGGCGATTGGTTACAGGCCAGTTTCGGTCGACAAGTGGCCGGTCGCAGTGAGGCGCAACGGACCCGGGTCCGGGTGCTGCACGTGCTGCCGCTGGAAGCCTTCGCCCGCGATGGGTTGTTCGCGCCGCTGGCCCTGCTGGAAGCGGCCGAGGACTACCGCGACGGGCGTGCGGTGCCTGCGTTCGGCTGGCCGGGTGATGCGGCGGGGGTGGCCGGGCAGCGTGTCTATCCGGCGTTTCGCTTGTACGCCCGCAGCCTCGGCGATGTGGAGCCGCTGCGGCAGTATTTCGCGGCGCAGAATCTGTTGGTATCGACCCAGGCCCAGACCATCGCACAAGTGCAATCGTTGAGCCGCAACCTGTCGATCGTGTTCTGGATCATCGCCGGGTTGGCGTTGGCGGGGGCGTTCGCGGCGATTTTTGCCGGGGCGCGGGCAGCGGTCGAGCGCAAGCGGCGGGAGCTGTCGGTGCTGCGCCTGCTGGGGGTGTCCACCGCCGCGCTGTTGCTGTTCGTGGTGTTGCAGGCGCTGTACAGCGCCGGCCTCGCGGCTCTGCTGAGTGTCGGGCTATACGGCTTGGCGCAGTCGGGTCTGAATCATTTATTTGCGCAGATGCCGGGCGAGTACGCCAGCCATCTGCTGCTGCGTCACTACACCCTGGCCCTGGTGGCCGTGCTCGGCGTCAGCGCCGTGGCGGCGGCCTGTGGCGGCTGGCGGGTAGCGCGCATCCAGGCCTCTGAAGGAATCCGTGATGTATAAGTTACTGGGCGCCGCCGTGGCGCTGAGCCTGGCCAGTCTGGCCGCTCTGAGCAACATCGCCAGCGCCGATGAAGGCAGCGACAAGCTGGACAACCCCAAGCCGTTGCCCGATGACGTCAGCCTGCCGCTGCCGTGTGACGGGCAGATGGTGTTCCGCTACGTCTACATCCTCGCCCAGGGCACCCTGGACGACCGCGAGATCAGCCTGGGCTACCCGTTCAGTGAGGGCGAGGCCGGCTACCAGCAGTCGTTCATTTCCGGCTACCGGCGCGACTTCATCAACGGTCAGTTCACCCTCAAGGACCTGCCCAAGGACTGGAACAAGACCATCGCGCCGTCGATGCCCAAGACCGACGCCCAGACGCCGCTCAAGCCGAT
>Ga0157373_10001972_pt1 | contig 15557 bp, 16 predicted proteins | sample C65metaG_FD_113460 | JGI IMG/M metagenome (GOLD analysis project Ga0157373, IMG submission 113460) | Corn rhizosphere microbial communities from Kellogg Biological Station, Michigan, USA - C6-5 metaG | ecosystem: Host-associated > Plants > Roots > Rhizosphere > Soil | place: USA: Michigan... | reverse complement strand
TCGTGAAATAGCGATCCTGTCCACCCTGGCCCACGAAGTTGAATTGCTGACGATTCAGGTCGCCCGGAATTGGCAGAATGCTGCCGTTCTGAAGAGAAGTCGAAGCGCGAATGTCGCCTAGCAGAGCGCTGACGGTTGGATCGACTGTCGATGGAAAACCATTGGCTGCGGCGAGCGTTAGTAGATTAACCTGCGCGCCTGACGTTGTCGTGAAAACACCCGTTTGGGCCAACGGGTTAAGAATCACGCGTTGTCGCAGTTGCTGCTCCGGCAGGCGAAACTCTTCGTAGTTCACAAAGAAGAACGCTTTGTCTTTGCCGTTGAAGAGCTTCGGAATCACGATTGGACCACCGACGCGACCGCCGTACTGGTTGAGCAGGATGCGGTTGCGTGGCGCTTTTCCGAAATACGTCGGAGCGAGCGTTTGGTTGTTGAAGAAATAGTTCGCCGTGAGGTATGGCTCACGGTGATACCAGTAAAGACTGCCGCTGAGATCGTTTGTTCCGCCGCGCGTCACAAACTTGATTTGCACCGCGCCGTCGCCGGCACTTTCAGCGCCTGGCGCCGCAGTGGAGACGTTAACTTCGCCGATAGCGTCGATGCGAGGTCGCACAAACGTGAAGAAACCGTCGTTTGAGCTGATTAGATTGTCCTGCACGTCGACGCCGTCGAGCGTGATGTTGAGCGCGCCCTTCGGCAAACCGTTTACAGTTGAAGTACGAGGACGTCCAGTTGTTTGAACACCCGGAAGCAGAGTGACGAGGTCAAGCGCATCGCGCGAAGCTTGCGGTTGATCGATGATCTGACGGCCAGTGATCGTCGTGCCGACTGTGGCACTCTGTGTTTGAATCAACTCGCCGGCCACGTCAACGACCTGGACCGTTTCGGTTGGTGTGCCTACTTCTAACGCGATGTTGACACTCGAAGGTGTACCGACGTCAACTTTGACGTTTTGAATTACCGAGGTCTTGAATCCCGGCGCCGCAACTGTGACGGAGTAATTGCCGGAGATCAGCGCCGGCACATTGAACGTGCCGTTGTCAGCGCTGGTCGCGGTGAACTCCTGATTGGTAGCGGTGTTCTTAACAGTGATCGCTGCACCTGACACAACAGCGCCTGTAGGATCGGTGATCGTACCGGCGATTGCACCGGTAGAACCGCTTTGCGCCAGAGTAGGTGGACCACTGAGGAACAGCAGGAGGAGCGCAGTAGCGATTAGAGATCGTTTCATGTAATACCCTCCAAAAATTTGAAGTCCGAATTGTGGAACACGAGGAAGCTCTCTGGGGTGGCTTCGCGCATCGATGCGCAACCGTTATTCCGTCTTCTCTGTGCAACCTCTGTGTCTCTGTGTCTCTGTGGTTAACTACTCCTGAAAGAAACAACCACAGAGACACAGAGACTCAGAGGTTGCACAGAGAAGCAGTCCAGTCTTGCTCAATTTGGATATTTATTGTTCGTGTTCTTGCTGGATTTGGATCAGAGGCGTTCGGATTTTAGGATGTATGAGAGGTGGATATGACAAAACAGCGATGCTTATGTTTTTTGATGGCCGTGATTGGGGTTCTAATCCTACGAACCGTTGCAAACGGATCTACGCTGATGGATGTACTGCATTACTCTGTCAGCCTCGAACCTGACATCGCAGCGAAGTCAGTTAAAGGATCGGTGCGCATTCAATTCGTTAGTGATTCGCAGGAAGCGGAGTTTAACTGCGGCAATCTCACGATCGACTCTGTTCGACTCGCAGCAGCAACGCCCAAATTCTCTGTCGTGGACCATCGACTTCGAGTTTCTTTGCCTCCGGGCCGGCACACGCGTGAGATCGAGATCGACTTTCACGGTGCACCGAAGTTTGGCATTCGATTCTTTCCGGATCGGCAACAGGTCTACACGATCTTTTCGACGAGCCAGTGGATGGTGTGCGTCGACGATCCAGCCGACAAAGCGACGTTGACGTTCAAACTGATCCTGCCCGCGACGCTAACGCCGATCGCGAACGGCGACCTCGTCTCTCAAACCGAACTGCCGAACAGTAAACGTGTTTCCGAGTGGCGACAGCGCACACCCATTCCGACCTACATCTTCGGTTTTGCTGTTGGTCCATTTCATGTCGTCAAGGAGAAACGAAGAAACGTCGAGCTTCAATACCTTGCGACTAACTACACACCGGATGAAGTGCGCCGCATCTTTCGCGACACGCCCGGCATGCTCGACTTCTTCGAAGATCGTGCTGGTGTTAAGTATGCCGATCGAACGTACACGCAGGTGCTTGCAGCAGGCGGTGTCGAACAGGAGATGAGCAGTTTCACGGCGCTGAAAGAATCGTACGGGAAGCAGTTGCTCGACAACGAACAGGACCTGTGGCTTGCGGCGCACGAGTTTGCGCACCAGTGGTGGGGAAACATGGTGACGTGCCGCGACTGGAATCACTTCTGGCTCAACGAAGGAATCGCGACTTTCATCGCGGCGGCGTATCTCGAACATCGCTTCGGACGTGCGGCTTACCTGCGCGAGATCGAAACGTACCGTGTGAACTACGAGAAAGTGCGAGGTGCAGGTAAAGACAAGTCACTCGTTTTTCCGGATTGGAACAGTCCGACGAGTGAAGATCGCACGCTCGTTTATGACAAGGGAGCTTACGTGCTGCATCTGTTGCGCGAAGAGATGGGCGATCGCGCATTTTGGAATGGCCTGCGGCTGTTCACAAGACGTCACTTTGGGAAGTCGGTGATTACGAGCGACTTCGTGTCGGCGATGGAAGAAGCTAATGGGAAAAGTCTTAAAGAGTTCTTTGCGAAGTGGGTTTATCTCGACGTTGAGCCACAAAAAACACAAACGGCACCGTAACTTTTGAGATCGAGCGCAGTTTATATCACTAGAAAACTGGCGCGAGGCTAACTTGAGTCGGGTTACTGAATCGGACGAACGAGTTTTGATCGAGGCTGCTCAGAATGATCCGGGCCGCTTTGCGGAGCTGTACGAACGCAATTTCCACCGGGTCTATGCCTACATCGCTTGCCGGATTCACGATCGATCTGAACGACAGGACCTCACCGCACATGTCTTTCAACAAGCCCTCGCAAACATTGGAAAGTTCAAATGGCGTGGCGCGCCTTTCGTCACCTGGCTCTACCGGATTGCCTCGAATGCAATCGCCGACCAGACGCGAAAGAAGTCACGTGAAGTAACAGAAGTTGAGTTGACGACCAACACGTCCGTGGATTCGGATCTCGAGCAAATAGAACGGCGCACGCGACTCTTCAGTGCCGTCGAAACACTTCCCGAAGACCAGCGCCGGGTGATCGTCTTGCGTTTTGGCGAGGAGAAAAGTATTCGCGAGATCGCAGCTGAACTTAATCGCAGTGAAGGCGCAGTGAAGCAACTGCAATTTCGAGGTTTGGAAAATCTTCGTGCACGATTGCGCGAATAGGTAAGTAAATGGCTGAACGTTCCATCATCGATCAACTTGACGACGCGGTCGCCGCGCTGCTCGCACGACGCGAGCCCGCGGTGAATGAAGCAGATCGTGAGTTGAATGAACTTGTAGCAGTCGCGCGCGAGTTGCAGGGTCTGCCGTCAGAACAATTTCGCGCCACGCTGAAAGAAGAATTAGGAGGTAAGGACGAAATGAGTACCGCAGCTAAGCAGATCGAACCAACACCAGAAGTTTCGAACGTCATAATCCCGTCCCTGTGCTACCGCGACGCCGCAGCGGCAATCGACTTTTACAAGCGCGCTTTCGGCGCCACAGAGCTGATGCGACTTGAAGAACCAGGTGGACGCATCGGTCACGCCGAACTTCAGATCGGTAACGCGGTTTTCATGCTCTCCGATGAATATCCCGATTACGATGCGCTCAGCGCTGAGACTCTCGGTGGTTCACCAATCAAGCTGCACCTGTATGTAGCAGACGTGGACCGATTTGCTGAGCGCGCGATTGCAGAAGGCGCTACGTTGAGTCGAGCGATCGAGGATCAGTTTTATGGAGATCGTTCCGGTCACCTCAAGGATCCATTCGGTTACACGTGGGCGGTCGCGACGCATCAGAAAGATGTTCCAATCGCTGAACTCCAAAAGGGCTTGGACGACTGGGTGGCAAGCGAATCGAAGTCGAAGAAGTTCAAACGCGAAGGCTTCCACACTGTTACGCCTTACATCATCGCGAAACCGGCCGATGAGCTGGTTGAGTTTGTTAAGCAGGCGTTCGGCGCGGTTGAGTCGATGCGCGCTACTGGTTCAGCGGGGGGGCTGCATTGTGAAGTGAAGATTGGTGACTCAGTGGTGATGATTGGTGGTGGTCCAAAGTTCGACACACGGCCTGTCGCAATTCATTTGTATGTTGCGGATGTTGACGAGGTTTATGCACGTGCGGTGGAGGCCGGCGCGACTTCGTTGGCCGCGCCGTCGGACCAGGAATATGGCGAACGCATCGCTGCTGTTAAAGACATTGGTGGAAACGAGTGGTATATCGCAAGACGCTTTGATCAAACGCCGATTCAGGATCTGCACATGGTCACGATGTACTTCCATCCCGTCGGCGCGCCCAAGTTCATCAACTTTCTCGAGAACGCCTTCGGAGCAGAGATTCTTGAACGGCACCAGTCGAACGAAGGTTTTATCTACCACGCGAAAGTGCGGCTCGGCGATTCGATTGTCGAAATGGGTGAAGCACACGATCAGTGGCAGCCAATGCAGTCAGCGATCTACCTGTACGTAGAAGACGTGGATGCGACCTATAAACAAGCGCTGGCTGCAGGCGCGACATCGGCGTTGGAGCCGACGACTCAACCGTACGGCGATCGTAATGCATGGGTCAACGATGAATTCGGAAACGTGTGGTACTTGTCGACGTGGCTAGGGTGACGCGAGTTCTTTGGTGTTATCCAAAAACGTTTTCAAGCCGCCGTCAAGAAAGGTGATTCGGTCCTTTGGAAAGAAGGCTTCATAACGCGTGCGTGTTTGTTCGTTTACGCCAAGCTGTATCGCCGTCACATACGGCGCCCTTCGGCGTGAGGCAAGCGCACGCGTGAATAAGGAACGAATGTTCAAGTCTTCATCCGGAAATGAATATCCGATAACGATCCAATCGTCAGCCTGACGCAGCCATTTCAGTGCTTGCTGCCACACGCTGATTAGATTTGGCGCCCTCATTTCTCGCACAAACGACGGCGAAACGATCTGCACTTCCAACTTTGCGTGCCCACAATGACACTTGTTACTCAACAACACCTTACGGGCGTAAGCATAAACAGCAATATCGACCTTTGGATTGATGTAGATACGATCATCAAGTCCGCAGCGGAGCCAGTTTGTAGATCCATGCAGCTTGTAAAGACGGCGGCCAGGATCGACCGGGCGGCTTATGATTAATTCATACATATCGGAAGGCCAGAACCAGTCAAACCCCAAGTCGAGAGCGAGATCGCTTATCGTCTCCTCATTGCAACGATCGATTCCCCATGCCTTTTCAATCGCAACGTCGTAGTTTGAAGTGATAACTCCAACATTCGATGGGCTTTCCCTTATTTCGTCTAACCATTGGGCCAATCGGATTGTGTAATCATTCGGTTGCCTTGGTCGCCACTGGTCTCCGATAGCCGTCTTTTCGTCACGCTCAATCCTTTCGTAGATCGCTCTCTCCAGGAGCGATCGTGCGCTTTTGATTTCATCAGCAGACAAGCCCAGGACCAGAGCCTGACCGGAAGCCAGCGAATAATCCAACATCGAGAGCAATGACGTGACCAGCGGTAGCCGATTTCGGTTCGGAGTCAGATAGTCCGTGGTTATCTGGATACCCGGGCAGAGAGCCTTGATCGCTTTCGTTAGTGTCGCCCGATCGTCGACGTTCTCCGGCTTGGTGTTCACTCTCCAGTCCTCAAACAGGTTTTCATCAATCAACCCGTCGAGAATCATTGGTAATAGTTGACTGGTGAGCGGCCAGCCAAACGTACGCGAAGCCCCAGCGCCGAGAAAGACGGCGACCCTTCCTTTGCGTTCGGAAATCTCTTTCGCCGCTTGACGACATTCCGCGGGCGAGCGAAGACGGATTGCCTCGTCTTCGAGATCTTTTGCCTGCCTGCGAAGTTCAGCGGCCTTTGCTTCCAGCTCCGAAGCGTCCATTTGAGTCGCTCCTCGGGAACGTCAATTCAGCCTGGCGGTCAATGCGATCTCGGTTCCAGCCAGCGCTTTTGATACCGGACAATTCTGTTTCGCATCGCGCGCGAACTGTTGAAATATCGCGTCGTCGATGCCTGGTATCTCCGCTTCCGTGTCGAGATCGATCTTTGTTATCGAGAATGCGTCGCCAACTTTTTCGAGTTTGACTTGCGCAGTAGTGTGGATGCGTGTCGGTTTGTGGCCCGCGCGTGAAAGTGCGGCGACGAGCGCCATCGTGAAGCAACCTGCATGAGCTGCACCAATCAACTCTTCCGGATTGGTTGCTGACTGTCCTTCTTCGAATCGCGACTTAAACGAGTAAGGACCTTCGAAGGCGCCACTACCCACTTTCAAATTGCCCTGACCCTCTGCCAGATTACCTTCCCACTGAGCTTCTGCTTTCCGTGTCGGCATTGCCTATCTCCTGTTGTTAGCGAATGATTGGCAAGAGTAAATGCTTGCCCTATCATCTGGCAATCGCCTTGAAGGGAAGTTCTTATGGAGGAACTGCTGCGCAATCTGTTGACTTACTCCGCGTGGGCCAATGCTGTTTTCTTTCATGCGTGGGGTAAATCCGCTGCTGGGGGTGAAACCCGCAGCACGTTGGGAGTGAAGTTCGTTTTGTTATGTGTGGCCGATTTACGTTAAAAACACCGGAGCGAGTAAGGTTCGAGCACATCGTAGATAATTTCGATCCTGAAGGCCTTGTACCTCGCTACAACATCGCTCCCACTCAACCCGTGCTCACAATCCAGCAGCGTGACGCGGACAGAGAAGCGACCCTCATGCAATGGGGACTCATTCCCTTCTGGAGCAAAGAGCCGAAGGGTGTCATCAATGCGCGTGTTGAGACAATCGAAGAGAAGGCGAGCTTTAGCGAATCGTTTCAACGGCGACGATGCCTGATCTTCGCAGACGGTTTCTACGAATGGGAAAGGAATGGCAGGATTTCTCAGCCGTATTATTTCCAGATGAAGGATGAATCGCCTTTCGCGTTCGCAGGCATCTGGGATCGCTGGAAAAGCGAAAGTGGCCCGATCACCTCTTGTGCAATCATTACCACGACAGCTAACGAACTGTTAGCGCAGATTCATCACCGGATGCCGGTAATCGTTCCCAGCGAAGCATATGACTTCTGGCTAACCGGCCGCACTCCGGACGTGAAAGATCTCCTCGTACCATTCTCTGCTTCTGAAATGATCAGTTACACAGTCAGCCGCGACGTGAACGATACGAAGGTCGACGACGCGCATCTGGTGCAGCCATCCGACGGCGATCCAGGAGTTAATCTCAGATTGTTTTAAGTATCCCTCCCGCGGTCATTGCCAAAAACTTTTTCCGCATACCTTTCCGATCAAATGAAACTTTTTCCCTCTCACAGCGTTTATCGTGACTGAAATTCAATTCCAGTCAACGGTCAAACTCTGCAAAATGGTAGCAACTGCACCGAAAAATGCCGTAAAAGACGCAATTCTGGACGCCACCGACCGCCTTCTCGCCCGCTTTGGGTACCGGAAGATGACTGTCGAGGATATTGCGGTCGAGGTCGGAATCGGCAAGGGAACAATTTACCTCCACTTCACGAGTAAAGAAGAGATCGTCCTGTCGCACGTCGACCGGATCGTCGACCGTCTCAAAGAGCGGCTCAGAGCAATTGCCCGTTCGGACGCGCCGGCAGCGCAACGACTCCGCTTGATGCTGCTGACGCGCGTGTTGTTTCGCTTCGACAGCATCCAGCACTACACGCAAAGCCTCGACGATCTCCTCGCCGCGTTGCGTCCCGGCTTGCTCGCACGACGTGCGCAGTATTTCGAAGCGGAAGCGCAGATCTTTGCGAAGTTATTAATTGCCGGACGGGAGTCAGGTGAGTTTGATTTTGAAGACGAGGATGTCGTTGCTCACGCACTGCTGCAAGCTACGAACGGGCTGTTGCCCTACAGTCTTAGCCCAACTCAACTGGGTGCACGTGAAGAAGTCGAGCAGCGAGCGGCTGCCGTCGCCGACCTGATGATGCGCGGTCTGCTCAATCGAAAATAGGACCACAAGCTCAGATCTACAAAAGGAGAATTATCGATGTTGAAAACAACCCGGTACGGCGCGCTTGTCCGTGCGACCGTACTCTGCGTAATGACTCTCTTCGTCGTCGACGTTGCGGTTGCGCAACCCGAGCAACCGGATCTCACGATCGACGCGGCCACGCGAACGCAAGTGATCGACGCGATCCTGAAGCGGCTCAATGATTCGTATGTCTTCCCGGACGTGGCGAAGAAAATGGACCAGTCAATTCGCGAACGAGTCGAAAAGAAGGAATACGATCAGATCACGAGCGCCAAACAGTTTGCGATGACGTTGACGAAGGATTTGCAGGCGGTGAGCAACGACAAGCACCTGCGCGTGCGTTACTCACACGCGGCGATTCCGGAGCGCGGCGAACGGCGTGAACCCACTGCCGAAGAGCGCGAGCAACGCAAGCGCGATTTGAACTGGATGAATCACGGTTTCGCAAAGGTCGAACGCTTGCGCGGCAACATCGGTTACCTCGAATTTGTAAACTTCATGGATGAGGAACTGGGCGCGGACACAGTTGCCGCGGCCATGAACTTTATCAATGGAACTGACGCGCTGATCATCGACATGCGCGGTAATGGTGGTGGAAACCCGGCGATGGTTGCGTTGGTCTGTTCTTACTTGTTCGGTCCCGACCCAGTTCATCTCAACGATCTCTACTGGCGTGAAGGTAATCGCACGGACGAGTTTTGGACCAAAAAGGAAGTGGCGGGAAAACGATACCTGAACAAAGACGTATATGTGCTTACGAGTAAGCGCACGTTCTCAGGCGCCGAGGAATTCACTTACAACCTGAAGAACCTGAAGCGCGCGACGATTATCGGTGAGACCACCGGCGGCGGCGCGCATCCGGGCGGAGGTTTTCGCATCAGTGAGCATTTTGGAATGTTCGTCCCAACCGGACGCGCGATCAGTCCTGTGACGAAGACGAATTGGGAAGGCACGGGCGTCACGCCTGATGTTGCAGTCCCGGCTGATCAGGCGTTGTTGGTTGCTCGCTTGATGGCGCTGAAGAAGTCGTTGACGTCCTTGACGAATCCGGATTTCAAAGCGGGCGTGCAAGACGAGATTGAAAAGCTCGAAAAAGAGCTCGGCGCGCTGAAAACCAAGAGCTAAGATTGATCACAAAGAGCACAAAGGTGGTTTGTGCTCTTTGTGGCCTTACTGGTGCGCTATCGCCGGGCGTCCGCGCAGCACGTACTTCTGCACTTTGCCAGTCGCGGTCTTTGGCAACTCAGTTACAAATGTAACGCCGTGAGGTGCTTTGAAATGTGCGAGGTTGTTGCGCGCGAACTCGCACAATTCATCTTCAGTCGTGCGAGCGCCTGCCTTGAGCACAACAAACGCGTGCGGCGCCTCACCCCAACGCTCGTGAGGAAGTCCTACGATTGCGACTTCCTGCACAGCAGCGTGGCGCAGTAAAACTCCTTCAACCTCGACTGACGAAATATTCTCGCCGCCACTAATGATCACGTCTTTCAGTCGATCGCGAATTTCGGCATAGCCGCTTTCATGGACCACAGCGGCATCGCCCGTATAAAACCAGCCGTCTCGGATCACTCGCGACGTCGCCTCAGGATCGTTGTAATAACCTTTCATCACAGCGTTTCCGCGAACGACGATCTCGCCGAGCGAGTGACCATCGCGCGGCACTTCGTTTCCATGTTCGTCAACTACGCGAAGCTCGCCTGAGGTTAGCAGTTCAACTCCCTGGCAAGCCTTGATCACAGATTTGTCCGTACACGAAAGGCCGTGGTGTTCAGGTCTGAGCTCGCAGATCGTGATGAAGGGAGAGGTTTCCGTCAGGCCGTATGCTTGCGTGATTTCCCATCCCAACTCACCTTCTACACGTTCGATCGTTGCCGCAGCGGGCGGCGCACCAGCCGTGATGACGCGTACACCACGACGTGTTTCACGTCGCAGATCTTCTGGTCCATTCGCAATGCCAATCAACACAGTCGGCGCGGCGCAGAGCATCGTGATTGATTCGTCTTTGATCTTCTCAAAAACAGCACCGGGCTCGACCTTTCTCAAGCAGACGTGTGTGCCGCCGACGGCAGTCACAGTCCACACGAACGTCCAGCCATTTGCGTGAAACATAGGCAGCGTCCAGAGATAACGATCCGCCGCCGTCATCGGGTGATGAATGAGTGTACCGACCACATTGATGTACGCGTTGCGGTGCGTGATCATCACGCCTTTCGGTCTTGATGTCGTGCCGCTGGTGTAATTAATCGTCAGCAGATCCGTTTCGTCGATTGTTGCGGGATCTTGTTTGCCACGCGCGGCCGCGAGAAGTGTCTCGTAATCAAGCCAACCTGACTCTGCGCCTTCGAGCGCCACGAACGACTTCACATCAGTTATTTCCGAACGAATACTGTCGACGGCAGCAAGATAATCGGAATGAACGCAAACAACCCGAGCGCCGCTGTGATTGATGAGATAAGCAAAATCGCTCGCAATTAAACGGTAATTGAGAGGCACGAGCACGGCGCCAATCTGCGGCACAGCATAAAACGACTCGAGCATCGCATGCGTGTTCGGAGCGATGTAGGCGACCCGATCGCCCTGCTCGACGCCAAGCGTTCGCAGCGCCAACGACCATCGATCGCAGCGCTCGAAGAACTGCTCATACGTCAGGCGCAAATCACCATCCACCACTGCCTCACGCTCTGCATAAAGTTTGCGCGCCCGCCGCGCAAATTCTAATGGCGTTAACGGAAGCTCCATCGAACTTCTCCTGAAACAATGTAACGCATACTTCGGCTAAATCTTCGCATGAAGCTCAAGCATTCCCAAAACGATCGGATAACAGAGGTATTCCCAGTTCGCGGTTAACCTCGTCGAGGCAACACCGACAGCTTACAACGTGAGCAATCGCAGCGTTAGTCCATCGCATTTTGAGTTCGTAAAACATGCGGAGTGAATCGCTCGAGAGGCAATCGCCTTCACGCGAATGAAACACCATGCTGCGAAGCTCCGAAATTAATTTCTCTGCATTTCCAGTATTACCATTCGACGGTATTCGTGGGAGTGTTGAATCGATTAAATCGAAAGCAGCGGGATTGTCCACGTAGAGCCGTGCCTCACTTCGAGCAAATCTCAGGCATTGCCGAACCGCTTGTGGGGTACAGCCCACAACCTTTCCTACTTCACTGGTGTCGTAATCGTGAAAGAACCGAAGGATCAGTACACTTGCTGCCCGCGACGACTGTTTGCGTGCGCAAGCGTATCTACAAACACGACGCAGTGCGTCCTGAGTCTCATAAAGCAGTGACGAATCCCTGGCATGGAGTGCTGGCTCGGTCAGGTTGTCTTCAGGGATAGGAAGAGATTGCGATAGGCTACGTGCTGCTGTCCGCAATTGAGAGACATGAGTGTTGTGGAGGACAGTATAAAGATACCCGGGGACGTTCTGAACGGCTGAAAGATCGGTATGCGCAGATATCAATTGGGCAAAGACTTCCTGAACCAGGTCTTCAGCTCTCCAGCGATCATTATTGGTGAATTGAAGAGCCCATCCCATTAGCCACTGATAGTGGTTACAGAAAGCCTCTTCGTGAGAGTGCAAAATATCCGGGGTGAGAGCGTGAATCTCCGCCATTATCAAACCAACCATGACCGCTCACTGTATATGTCGTTCCAGCGGCAAAGATGTGAGAAGTTGAACGGACAGATTTCACACGGGACGACATTCTGTTCGGCTTCGAATTATCGTGGTCGAAGCAGACAGTTACTACACACACGAAGAGTGTTCCCGGCAACCTTCAATGCAAACACTTTCTGTTGCTTGATGTAGTTGTAAATAGTGCGTCGATCTACATCGACGATGTTTGCGGCGTGAGAAACCCTGAGGACTTTCACATACTCGCTACAGCGCGGACACCAAACCTTGTCTCCAACAACGAGTGGTGGCTGTATTTCAGTCATGTCGGTTCGCTCGGGTTTACAGGTCAAAGAACTGATTCAATAAAAAGCGCTCCAGCCCCATGTGTTAAGATCGCCTGGTTTTGAGGACCACTGATCCCATGCTATATCTAATTAGAAACAAACGCAAGCCCCAACGACAGGTTGGATCCTAAGGAGCGTTCGCCTGGTGGGTTTAAGAGCTCGAGCCAAACCCCATCGCCTTGCAGAAAAATTGCTGCAGATCCGCGTCAGTCTGGGGCTATCACAGAGTGAACTTATGGACCACCTCAACCTGCGGGACATGATCACTTACAACAGAATATCGAAATTTGAAAGTGGCTCCAGTGAGCCACCACTGGTGATTCTTTTGCAGTATGCCCGGGCGGCGGGTGTTCATATGGAGGACCTTGTCGATGATCGACTGGACCTCCCAAACAAACTCCCGAGTACTGTTGTGCATCCTGATAGGAAGGTCAGTCGGAATAAACCTGCGGGCAGCCGGAAGAGGTAAATCGGCCGCTTGGCGGGTTTTTTCACTGCGCCTTCGAGGTGTCGAAGACGATCTGGTCGTAATACCAGAGCTTCTCGAAGAAGGGGCGAGCGACGGAATCGGAGACCGAGACCTCATTACAGATTTCTGAAACATTCCGGTGGCCGTTGATTGCTTCATACATCTCTATAAGCTGGGCATCGATCATGATAAACAGATCGGGGAAAAGATGAGTTTGATTGATTAAAACACCAGCCGCGCCGGGAGGAAGTCGCTCCTGAACGCATATCGTCCACGGTTGGCGAACAGGCACGTAGCGCATGTAGTCTTCGCCGTCGAAGTGAACTCTTCCGTTGTCGCTCATGTCGCTTCGATGGACTACGACGCTGTGATTATTCATCAATCCGCGCCACAGTTCCATCTCAATGTACTGCTCACGTTCCGGAAGTGCGGCCAGTTTCTCTGCATGCGGTGTCGCCGAGATCGAGCCGCACTGAGGTAAATACGCTGCCTGCCAGTACCAACGTCCAAACCGCAAATCATTGCGTTCGATGAATTCGAACAACTGCGCGACTGAGTAAGATCTGTCACGCGGATTCAGCAACGCATCCGCCAGGGCATTCGGGTTGAATTCTCTCGAGCCGCCCTGTGTCGCTAACAACGGATGATGTTCAGGAAGCATTTTCAGGACGGCGATCAGGTCGTGGATCTCTTCTTTCGAAGTGCCGACTCCAAGTCTGCGGCAGTATTCCTGAAGCATGTAAACGCCGGCCCGACCATAAGGCGCGTAGACCATCATGTACATGGCGCCATCAGGTTTCATCACAGACCGCAGCGCTCGCAGGCCGGTATCCGGATCGGCGAGATGATGGAGCACGCCCGTGCAAACGATTAGATCGAAAGTACGGTCCAACTCAGCAGCGTTCTCGATAGACAACTGCCGCGTTTCGAGATTGGTCAAGTCGTACTTCCGCTTCAACGCTTCTGTGTGCTCGATACTTGTGGGACTGACGTCGATGCCAACCACCCGTGCGTCAGGATGAGTGAGCGCATACCTCGCAGCTTGCCACGTGCCACATCCAGCGACGAGTACATCCACATCCGCACGGTATTCCTTGTGCGGCCATAGCAGGTGATGCTCGGCACGGTGAATATTCTCGTCTCCCCACATCTCGCGCGCACGGTCAAGGTTGTCAACCGGCGGAGGATACGGATGGTTAGTGTAAAACTCGCAGATCGGATCGACGCCCACGTAATTATTCTCCAGCCTGCTTTGTGATTCACGAATCGGGGGGCGAGATTATACACCCGGTTGACACGGCCCTCGAACCTCAGTATATTCAACCTTACGGTTGAATATGGTAGGACAAGCCAGCCTCGATCAGACGCTGTTAGCGCTAGCCGACCCGACGCGTAGGGCCATTCTCCAACGACTGTCGCGTGGTGAAGCGCGAGTCACCGAACTCGCCGAACCTTTCGACATGTCGCTCAATGCCGTGTCGAAACATATTCGCATTCTCGAGCGCGCCGATCTGGTGCGCCGCCGTACGGCCGGTCGCGAACACTTTCTATCATTCAACCGCAAACAACTCGACGAATTAGCCACCTGGATCGAAACACAACGAGCGGAATGGAATGCTCGACTGGATGCGTTGGAAAAATTGTTAAAGGCCGAGGACGATGCGAAATCGACAGCGCGCAAAGCGAGGAAAGAAAGGAATACCTGATGAACGCAAAGATGAAGCAACAAGGTGATGCAAAGAGTACGAATGATGACTACGGAGTAGCTTTAGAGGATCGGACGGTGCGCCTGGAGCGAGTGCTGCCTGGTCCAATTGAACGTGTTTGGGCTTACCTGACGGAGTCGGAGAAACGCGGAAAGTGGTTCGCCTCCGGCCCCATGGAGTTGCGGGCCGGAGGAAAACTCGAGTTTCACTTCCACAACTCCCAGCTGGCGCCTGGTGAACCAATTCCCGAACGCTTCCAGGAATACGAGGGCATGATTAGCACGGGTCACGTCACGCGCTGCGAGCCTCCGCATACGCTGAGCTTCACGTGGGGAGAGGAGAGCGGCGACCAATCGGAAGTGACGTTTGAGCTCTCCCAGCGAGACGACGAGGTGTTATTGGTGCTGACACATCGCCGCCTGCGCAACCGTGATGAGATGATCGGCGTGGCGAGCGGTTGGCACGTGCATGTCGGAATTCTTCTGGACCAGCTCAACGACCGCGCGCCAAAGCCATTCTGGTCAAAACTCAAGAGCCTCGAAGCGGAGTACGGCAAACGCTTTCCCTCTGAATGAATCGCATTGCTCAAAGATCTGCGACCCGCGGGTCGCAGATCGACGAGTTATGAAGCATCAGAAAATGCCTGGTGTGCAGCTTCCTTCACCACATCGCACACGCGCCGGTACGGTTGCGATCCGTAACTGATTCGACCGACGCCCAACCCCACCAATGTTCTCGTTGGCGGAACGCCGGGAAGCATGAGTATGTTCACGGGAAGCCGCGAGGCATCGCACAACTTTCGAATCAAGTTCGCGTCTTTCAGTCCCGGAGCAAACAAACCGCTTGCACCTGCGTTGGCGTATGCCTCGCCACGCCGAACAACTTCTTCCAGTAGACCTTCATCGTGTGTGGCTGGGTCAGCCTTCAGAAAAACGTCAGTGCGCGCATTGATGAAGAACGGAATCGACGCCGCGCCGCGGACTGCTTCAATGCGCGCGCACTGATCCTCGATCGAATACAACCCTTGACCCCCGATGACCTGATCCTCAAAGTTGATGCCAACCGCACCGGCCGCGATTACTTTCTCGATGTTTGCCTTCAACTCCGAAGGTTTGCTTGCGTAACCGCCTTCGAAATCCATCGTCACCGGCACAGTAACGCTTCTGACGACACGCTCGACATTCGCGATTGCAAACTCGAGCGGT
>Ga0157373_10001967_pt1 | contig 15578 bp, 8 predicted proteins | sample C65metaG_FD_113460 | JGI IMG/M metagenome (GOLD analysis project Ga0157373, IMG submission 113460) | Corn rhizosphere microbial communities from Kellogg Biological Station, Michigan, USA - C6-5 metaG | ecosystem: Host-associated > Plants > Roots > Rhizosphere > Soil | place: USA: Michigan... | reverse complement strand
TGTAAATCCGGGGCAAACCCACATCACATTTACGCCTGTTTCCAACAATTCTGTGCGTAAGGCTTCGAGCCATCCATTCACTGCAAACTTGCTCGCGCTGTATCCACTTCTTCCCGGCAATCCTCTGAAGCCAGCCACAGACGACACTCCGACAATGGTTCCTTTATTTTCAATAATTGATTCCAAAGCAAATTTGGTACAATAAACCGTTCCCCAAAAATTAATGTCCATTACTCTTCTTAATGTTTCAAGGCTTGTTTCCTGAAACATTCCACGCATTGAAATCCCTGCATTATTGATCAACACATCTATTCTGCTAAATTTCAGAATCGTTGTTTGAATAAAATTTTTGCAATCTTCTTCTTTGCTTACATCGGCAACCATAGTAAACAAAGTTTTATCTTGAAATTCTTTTTTAAGATCAGTTAGTTTTTCAATCGTACGTGAGCAGGTTGAAACGATTGCGCCGCGATCTAAAAATTCTGTAACCAGCGCTTTTCCGATTCCGTCAGAGCCGCCTGTTATTACGACAACTTTATTTTCAAACATTCATTTTTATTTTGAACAAAAATAGGAGAGAAGAGAGGAATGAAAAACTGTAATTTCTTTCTTTGATATAAATGACCCATTTTTTTTCAAACCACCTTAGAAGAAATAACGAATATTTGTTTTTCTGCCGGAGAAATTTAAAAAACAAATGTGCTCAAGAAATTATCGGGTAAAAATTTATTTTAAAAAAAATATCAGCGGTAATAAGATACAAATATTTTTACCATTAAAGGGCGTATTATAAATGCACAAATAGCCGCATTCAAAAATATTTCTTCTAAAAGCTGCTCCTGTACGCAATTTGAAAAAAATTAAAAACTTTATTCTGCAAAAGTTTTGGTTCAAAGTGTTTTTCACTTATTTTTGCACTCCTTTAAAAAACGCCATAGAAAAAAGAACTTTTTGAGTGGTTTTTTAAGGAAAAAAATTAAAAAATGATTCGGTAGCTCAGTTGGTAGAGCACATCACTTTTAATGATGGGGTCCTGGGTCCGAGTCCCAGCCGAATCACAAAAAAGCCTCTGTAAAACAGAGGCTTTTTTATTAGATTTTCCCTGATAAATTTATTCTTTCCATGAATTATCTTCCGGTGTATAATCCATAAAAATGCCACCATCCAAATCAACAGATTTGATAATTTTTTTTGTTGAAATTTTAAACACTTGTTCCTTCTGATTATTTTTCCAAATCACTGGAGTTTCATGCATAGTTGCATTTTCTCCATCAGCGTAAGTAATTTTTACATCAAATGGAATTGCAAAGCCTCCAGCATTTTTTACAGTAATTGTATAAAAATCTTTCTCTTTTTTCACTGTATCAATTTTCAGATCAATATAATTGTTCGTAAAAAACCAGTTATTAAAAAACCAGTTTAAATTTTGCCCGGCACCGGCGCTCATTGCATTGAAATAATCCCATGGAATCGGATGTTTTCCATGCCATGCATCCATATAATGATGCAATGCTTTTTTGAACGTGGCATCGCCTAAAAGATCTTTCAAAGCGAGGTAACTTAAAGAAGCTTTTCCGTAAGAATTATTTCCATAACCAACGCCACTTACTTGTGTTGACATTGAAATGATCGGTTGATCTTCTTCTGCTGACGGATCATGAATGTAGCGACTGATGCGAAACATTTTGTAAACCGAATCAGCGTGCGCTTTTCCATTTTCCTGCTGGCCAATTAAATACTCAAAAGTGGTTGCCCATCCTTCATCCATGAATGCATATCTTGTTTCATTGATGCCCATGTAAAATGGAAAATAAGTATGCGCTATTTCATGATCCTGCACCATCTGCGCAAACTTCATATTCTTCGTGGTTGCATCGTTTACCATCATCGGATATTCCATGTCTGCATGTCCCTGGAAGGCGGTCATTTTTGGAAATGGATAGGAAACCCCAGGCCATTGTGTTGAAAAGAATTTCAAAGCATATTGAGTCCATTTTACAGATTGATGAAAATCCTTTGCAGTATCATTGTAGGCTGCCTGAACACTGGTTCTACGATTATTTTTTGCATCAACTAAAACGCTTGAAGCATCCCAAACATAATTTTTGCTTACGGCAAAACATACATCTGTAATGTGACTGGCGGTAAATTTCCAAACGTTCCAATCATTTTGGGCAGTGACTTTATTTTGCTGCATTTCATTGAAATCAGCAATGTGAATTACATCATCAGAAGTATAAGAATCTTTCAAACGCTTTGCTATAGCAGGTTGCAGCACTTCATCAGGATTCAATAAATCGCCCGTTGCCCACACTACATAATTTTTTGGAACTTTTACTGATAAATTATAATCATTGAAATCATTATAAAATTCCTGTCTTAATGTATGCGGAATAAAATCCCATCCGTTGTAATCGTCATAAACTGAAATACGCGGATAACTGTAAGCTACATAAAAAGTGGTGCTATCAATCTCACCTACGCGGCCATCCTGTTTTGCCAAAGTGTAGCTCCAGGCAATATTTAATTCAGTAGATGAATGAGGCAATAATGGCTCTTTCAATCTAACGGCAGCAACGGTTCCCCAGTTTTTGCTGTCCACTTTATAATTTTCATTATTGATAGAAAGTGATTGTATGTCGAGGCCAGTTGTGAAAAAATTATCACTTGTATAACTGCCTCTTGGCGCTTCAGGTTTATGAACATTATTTACAAACCGAATCGCCAGATATTTTAAAGTGTCAGGACTGTTATTAGAATAAACAATCTTCTCAACGCCTGAAACGGTCTTTGTTTCAGGAGTTACGGTGACGTTGATGTCGTATTTTCCTTCATTCTGCCAATATTTTTTTCCAGGATTTCCATCCAGAGAACGGGTGCCGTTTTTATAGGCTTCAGCAATGTTTCGTGGTATGTATAAACTTTGTGCGCTCAAATAATTTACGCCAACAAAAAATAAACATGCTCCTGAGAGAATCAATCTTTTCGTAAAATTCATAATGTCTTTTTTTTTGCGATAAAAATAAGTAACGCGAATTTAAATGATTGAAATTCTTTGATGAATGGCGTGAAAATATTAAAACAGAAATACAGTTAACAAAGAAATAATTACGATTTGTATTTTCTTTCAAACCGACAATTTTGAAAATGAATGCCAATTTTATTAAAAAATCAGATCATCAATTTACCGCATCTTTAACCACTACCAATGTTTCTTTCGCCTTAATTAGCGTACCTTTGCGCACTAAATTTTAAAAAATTAATGACTGAATTTGAAGGCTTAGGCCTAAATGAAAACCTGGTAAAAGCGGTTACTGATCTTGGATTTACAACACCCACACCTATACAAGCAAAAGCAATTCCCATCTTACTTTCAGGCACTACCGATTTTGTAGGGCTTGCACAAACAGGAACTGGAAAAACAGCGGCTTTTGGTTTGCCATTATTACAACTAATAGATGCAGCACATAAATATCCACAGGCATTGATCGTTTGTCCGACCCGTGAATTGTGTTTGCAGATATGCAGCGACATTCAGGAATTCAAAAAATATTCAAAAAATATAATTGCCGAACCGGTTTATGGTGGCGCTTCCATTGTAATGCAAATGAATGCTTTGAAAAAAGGTGTTCATATTGTAGTAGCAACACCAGGAAGATTGATTGATATGATTGAAAGAAAAGCAATTGATCTTCAAAAAGTAAAATATGTAGTGCTTGATGAAGCTGATGAAATGTTGAACATGGGTTTTAGAGATGACATTGATTTTGTTTTGAAAAATACCGTGAATCGTGAGAGCACATGGCTTTTCAGCGCTACGATGCCTGCGGAAGTGAGAGCGATTTCAAAAAATTTTATGCATCATCCGCAGGAAGTAACGGTGGGCAAAAAAAATACTGCCAACGTGAATATTGATCATCAATATTTTATTACACCGGCTCATTCGCGCTTTGAAACGTTGAAAAGATTGGTTGATTTTAACCCCGAGATGTACGGAATTATTTTTACAAGAACGAAAATAGACGCTCAAAATATTGCAGAGAAATTATCGAAAGAAGGTTATGATGTGGAGTCATTGCATGGCGATCTTACGCAACAGCAGCGTGATCGTGTGATGCAACGTTTCAGGAATAAAGATCTTCAAATTTTAATCGCTACAGATGTGGCTGCGCGTGGAATTGATGTGGATGGAATCACGCATGTAATCAATTTCGAACTTCCGGATGACATTGAAGTTTATACACACAGAAGCGGACGAACAGCACGCGCCGGCAAAAGCGGAATTTGTATTTCCATTTGTCACAGTCGTGAATCTTACAAAATCCGACAGTTAGAAAAAATGGTAAATGCACGGTTTCATAAAATGGATATTCCAAGCGGAAAAGATGTGTGCCGTAAACAGTTTTTTTATTTCATGGACAAACTGATCAATACTGATATTTCCAATCATGCTTATGAAACATATATGTCTGACCTGGAAGAAAAATTTGCTGATATTTCCAAAGAAGAAGTACTGAAAAGAGTTGCTGCGCTTGAGTTTGATCACTTTTTGAAATATTATGAAAACGCCGAAGACCTAAATGCACGACCTGATTTTAAAGAAAGAAGAAATAATGACCGGCGCGATAATAACGAAAGAAGAGAAAGGCCTTCTTACCAGAGAGACGGAGGATTTACAAAATTGTTTATCAATTTAGGAACCAAGGATGGTTTTTATAAAGCGAGTTTTCTGCAATACATTCTTGACGAAAGCAAGTTGAAAAAAGAAGTTTTGGGCAGGATCGATTTACGCGAGATGAATGCGTGGGTTGAAGTGGACAAATCAGTTGCCTCAAAAATGATCAAAAGTCTGGATGGCAGAAAATATAATGGCCGCCAGATTAGGATGAATGAAGCGGATGGCCCTGCAGGAAAAAGACCTTTAAGAGAAAGAAAACGAATTTCTGTAAACGAAAGATGATTTAACAGAATCACAACTCACAGTTGAGAATATCTTGTTCTGTTGATTTTCAGATCACGAAGCAATGGAGATTTTGGACTGATGTTGATGCTGTAATACCGATAAAGACCAAGAGGAGTCATGCTTATAGACATTTGCCAGCAATGCAGGTCTCTTGAAATGGAAAGTGATAAAGGATTTAATTGTCCAAGAGAAACATTGTAATATCCTGTAATTCCCATTTGCCATTTCGGTGTAATATTTAATGTTCCATTGAAGTTTAGATTTTGCGAAAACCTGTTTGTAAAACCAACATTCCGCACGAATTGCTTGTTGTAAGTCATCGCATAAGAAAGACTGATTGACCATGGAATATTAAAGTCTGCAAACTCGCCGGGATTATTCCTGATGTAAGCCATATCACTGTTGTATTCATCCTGAGTATAGTCGGGATTTGGAGGAATGTTTCCAGGTTTTACGCCGGCTCCTTCCCCGGTTTTTTTATTGCCTCCCTGGAACGAACTGGATAAAGAAATATTCGCAGTCGTCATTCTTCCTAGAGAAATCGGTTTTCTCTTCCATACCAAAACATTGATATCTCTGCCAATGCTATCCACTTCATAAGGATCAAAATTGGCGCTGGTTGTGAAGTTTATTTTATTGAACAAATTGGTAGAGGCAACAGCGGAAATATTAGAAAAGTGACGAAAATCAACCGGGAAAAAATTATAGCTTCCATTAATGCTGAAGGCGTCCAGCAGTGAAACTTTCTTTAAAGCATTCTGTCCCGTATCTTTTTTATTTCTCACTTTCATAGAAATATTATTTTCAAGACCAAAAGTGAAACCACCAAATCTTCCGTTCGTGTAAGGCCCGTAAAGATTATAATTGCTCGGAAAATATGGAACAAAATCTTTGTTTCCGAAAGTATCAACTGTCACCTGGTAATAGTTATTTCTATTGAAATTAGGTTGATAGCTGATCCCAAATGTCGGTCTGATCTCATGACGGATCTGCTGAATTTTGGCATCCTTATTTTTTGCAATGATCATTCCAAAAATTCTGGTAGAAACACTTAACCCAAACGACATTTGTCTTGCAGTATAAAAACCTTTTTGAATACTGGTGAGCAACGTATCATGAACGGGATCCCATCTTTGCGTCACTTTTTTCTGATACCATGTTTCGTCATAACTAACTGATGGAGACAATTGGAAAACGCCCATTTGCGGCAGCGATAAACTGATAGGAACCGAATGATGCACACCCCATTGAAGTGTATCGCGGATTTGCTGAATAATATTTTTGTGGCCTGTCGAATCGGTAAAAGAAAAACGGTTTTGCGCATTCATAGAATATCCGATTCCAATATTTTCATACCATTTCAAATCACCCACTGCATCTTTTCTTCTGAAAGGATAAATAGTTGTCATATTAAAACCAACGGTTGGCAAACTGACATTGATCAGTTTTAAATTCGTATTCTGATCGTGATTGGCCGTCAGCGTGAGGTTGAAAGGCAAACCCTGCCAGGTTTTTGAATAAGCGATTGAAGAAGTCAATTGATTTTGAAAGTTCAAAACAGGATCATTAGGAATTTGCGAATTAAAGCTGCTGCTTCCTGCATTTACATTGGCAGAAAACGTAACTCCCGGCCGCGACTTTGTATCAGCGCTATGACTCCACGTTATATGGTAGGAGCGGTTTTCAGAAAAATCTGGATCATGCCTAAAATTGTAATTGAAATGTTGAATATCAAAAGCAAGACTCCCTGAATAATGATATTTTTTAGAATAACGTGGATTCAGATTTAACGACCAGCCACCATAAGAATATACATTCGATCGCACGATCACATCCCAGTAATCACTGATCACTTTATAATAACCAAGCCCTTCTAAACCTAGTCCTTTTTGTTGGTTTACTGTAAAATTAGGGGCGAGAAAACCGGAATGTCTTCCCTGGTTTAACGGGTAAATCCCGAATGGGAAATAGATCGGAATTGGTACACCTTCAAACTCAGGATGAACCGGGCCTGAAATAGCCACTTTGTTATTGATGAATTTTATTTTATTACTGATAAATGCAAAATGTGGCGTATCAAGATTACAGGTTGTAAATCTTCCGCGAAGGGCATAAAAAACGTCAGGGCTTACTTTTTTGATCACTTGTCCGTAAACATACATGTCTCCTTGTTGTGTATAAGTGCTTTTGGTGAGCCCTTTTCCGCTCTTCATATTAAAACGGATCGAATCACTTTGCGAAGTAAAATCTGCCTGCTTGAATGTAGGAAACGCGATCACTTTTCCTGTGCTGTCGCGTTTTATGGAAGCAATAATATCTCCGGCTTCTTCATCATAAGAAATGATTGGGCCTGTGAGGTTATTGTCTTTATAATTGGTAGTTACTTTTTTTCCATAAAGAGTAACTGTTTTTCCTGTAAGATCCACTACCATTGAATCTTCTGCAGTATAATCCACCGGAGCTTCCAATGCATTTTTTGCAAATTTAAAATGAATGGTGTCAGCAGTTTTTTGAGTAATGGAAGTATCTTTTTTTAGATGCGACGTATCATTTTTTAAAAGAGAATCGTTATTACTATCAGAAACAGAATCAACAGAAAGATAATTTTTGTTTGGAACAGTATCCAACATGAATTTTTGCTTTTCTGCAACAGAAAAATGTTTTTCCTTTGAAGAAATAATTTTTGACGAGAAATTGAAATTTGAATAATATCCTTTAAAAAAGTTTCCGCTGCTGCTGTCAACCGAAGATATTATCAATACAAACAAGATAGCTATAAAAGCAAAGGGTGAGATCGTTTTTGAGCTAAGTTTGTTTTTTTTATACATAGCAGTAAGGCAACAAAAATAGAGATAATCAGTTTAAGGATATGTGAAGATTGAAAAGAATTCTTTTTACCCATTTAAAACCAATATTTGAAATGCTTGTATTAAAAACTTTCCGGCGTTCTTTTTTTGTAATTCGTGCGATTTTTCTTTTGGTTCCTATGATGTTTTTTTTCACTGCCGGTGTTTTTTCTCAAACTCAAAGAAAGATTATTAAAACCATTATTATCGATCCCGGTCATGGTGGTTCAGACAATGGTGCCCGTGGTGAATATGAAGGCACATTAGGTTCAAAGGAAAAAGATATCACTCTTGCCATTTCGATGAAACTCGTTGCTGATCTGCAAAAAGCTTTGCCGGATGTAAATATTATTCCTTCAAGAACTACAGATGTTTTTATGTCTGTTCATGAAAAAGCAAAATTTGCCAATGATCATCACGGCGATCTTTTTGTTTGCATTCACGCAGATGCGGTGGATTTGAAAACAGGTTCAAGGATAGTTGGTTACAAAACAGAAACTTACCACACAACAAAATACGTTGGCAAAGGAAAACACAGAAAAAAAGTAGTTACCAAACATACCCGCGAAGTTCCGATCAGGCATTATTATAAAATTCCAACCAGCCGAAAAGGCACCAGCACTTTGATACTTGCTGAACGGCAAACCGGCGACAAAATAAAAGCGCTGGAAGGTGGGGATTTAGGGTTCAACACCGATGACGATGATAGCTCTGCTGTTATCAACTATGACAGTCCTGAATACAAAGCAAGTGCACTTTTATATTCATCGAATTATTTTAAAAAAAGCTACCAGCTTGCATCAGCCGTCCAGGAAGAAGTTTCGAAAGCTACCGGAAGACCTGATTTGGGTGTTTGGCAAAGAGAAAAAGGACTTTGGGTTTTGCATGCAACGCAAATGCCGGCTGTGTTGATTGAAACCGGCTTCATCGCCAACTATGATGATGAGCGTTATCTGAACAGCGAAAAAGGACAGGAAGAAATAGCGCAGGCAATTACTGATGCCATTGTAAAATATAAAAACCAGGTAGAGAACGGAAGAACAGTTGCCAATACAGCAACTACTCAACAATAATGCGAATATTCTAAATGTATCGTTTACATAATACAGTAACCGAAACAATAAGTTCATTTTCTACTTTGCAAACTGATCGCCTTAATCTTTTTTCGTGGCTCTTCAACTTTCATTTCACTCTTTCTATTTGTTTTTAACTGCGAATAACTTTACTATTTTCGCAGAATAGATTTATCTCTTACGAAAAAATATTAAATGAAAGTAAGTAACGAAACCAAAATAGGAGTGATGGCAGTTGTCGGAATTGCTTTGCTTGCGATAGGATTTAATTATTTAAAAGGCCATGGTATCTTTAAAAAGGAAACCTACATTTATGCAGTATATTCCGATGTCCAGGGACTTGTAAAATCAAATCCTGTTGTGATCAATGGAATGCAGGTGGGAAGAATTGAAAACCTGGATGGCGGAAAAGACATGAAGCGGATTGTGGTAACTGTCGCTCTTAAAAAAGAGGTAAATATTCCTAAAAATTCCCTTGCTGTTATCAACCCAAATCTTTTGGGAAGTCCTACCATGGAAATTCAATTGGGAAATGCAAATACTTATTTAAAAAACGGCGACACTTTGCTTACAACTCTTAGTGGTGGTGCTTTTGATGAAGCAATGAAAGTGATCAACCCGGTTTTGTATGAAGTAAGAAATGCCGTCAAATCTTTAGATTCTGTTCTTACCACCATCACAACTGTTTTTGACGTACGCACAAAAGATAATATCAAAAGCATCCTTAATAATTTGAATCTGGCAACTGCTTCTTTTGTTGCAACTTCTCAATCGCTTCAGAAAATAATGGATGTACAAAATGGTGCTCTTGCACAATCTTTGGATAACATGAGAACATTTACCTCTAACCTCAACGCGAACAATACGAACCTGGATAGCATCATGAGAAACACAAAAGTTTTTTCCCGGAAGCTTTCTTCGATTGATCTTCAGCAAACGCTCGATTCATTAAATGTTGCCATTAATAATTTTAAAGAAGGATCCGAAAAAATAAATAGCAAATCCGGATCTCTTGGTTTGTTGTTGAACGATAAAACGTTGTATGATAATCTTACTTCCACTTCCAATAAAATAAATATTCTGCTGGATGATATCAGAGTACATCCAAAAAGATATGTCAACTTCTCAATTTTCGGAAGAAAAAGCAAGGGCAATTATATCACCGCGCCCTTGATTGATGATACGCTAAAAGTGGTTAAACAATAATGTTTCAAAAGACAAAATATGTATTCCTGTTTTTATTTTTATTGACAGGATTTATTTCGTTTGGACAGGTTTCTCCACCGCCTCAACCTTCGCAGGATACGGTTCGTGAATTTGAAATTATTCGCGGGCCAAGTATGCGAGCCATCAAGATTGATTCTGCAACAACGCTTCAAACCATTGCCGGTGGTGCAGTTATTAAACAAGGATCCACCATCTTTCACAGTGACAGCGCAGTTGTAAATCCTACTACACACATTTTAGAAGCATTTGGAAATATTGAAATCAACCAGGCAGATACTGTTCATACTTACAGTCAATATTTAAAATATCTCGGGATTGAAAAGATCGCGTATCTGAAAGATAAAGTGAAGCTTACCAATAAAAGCGGTACACTTACTACAAATGACCTCGATTATAATCTTCAAACAGGAATTGGAAATTTTCATAACGGAGGAAAAGTGGTTGAAGGGAAAAGTGTGATCACCAGTTTGGAAGGAACTTATTATGATGACACGAAAGACATTTATTTCAAGAAGAACGTGAAACTTGATGAGCCCAAAAAACACATTCGCGCAGATTCACTTTTGTACAATATGCAAACGCGTAAATCCAGTTTTATAAGTAACACGAATATTAAAACTCCTGAAGTGGAAATTAATACAACGCAGGGAACTTATGATCTGAATACCGGGAATGCTTTTTTTACCAATCGCTCCACAGTAAAAGACAGCAGCGGAAGATTGTATTCCGCCAACACGATGGCTCTCGAAAACAAAACAGGCAATGCTCAACTGGAGGGAAATGCCGTCATCATTGACTCTGCGGGAGGATACACCATTATTGCGAATCAAGTTTTTTTGAATAAAAAAAACAATTCTTTTCTCGCAACAAGAAAACCTGTTTTGATTTTAAAGCAAAAACACGACAGTACTTATATAGCTGCTGACACCATTTTTTCAGGCTTCAGCACTTTTGTAAATAATAGCAACCAGGTGTTAAAAAACGACAGTACTATCAATGTGAATATTCCTGAAAACGAAAAAGTTCATGAAACAATTACCAATGATTCTACTGAAAAATATTTTCAAAAAATTCAACAGGCAGAATTGGATTCAATAAAGAAAGTTTCTCTTGAAAATGATTCATTGAAGGATTCTTTAAATGTTAATCATTTGATTAAATCAAAAAATAAAATACTTTCTCCTCCATCAAAAGATACCTCTCAGGAAGAAAAAATAATCAGGAAAGAAACGATTGATACAACGAAACGGATTTTGCCCGCTGCAGATTCTTTGCAAAAAAATGAGGATATAAAGCTGAATGAACAGATTAACGATTCTTCAAAATTAGATTCTTCAGAAAAAATAAATCCAAAGAAAGACACTGCCAATTTCAAAATAAAACAGTTAAAAGATTCCAGTAACAAAACGGACACTTCTATCCGTTATTTCCTGGCATTTCATCATGTAAGGATCTTCAACGATTCTTTGCAAAGCATTTGCGATAGCCTGTTCATTTCTTCAAAAGATTCTGTTTTCAGATTGTATTACAACCCGGTTATGTGGAGCGGAAACACACAAATAGCAGGCGATACGATGTTTCTTTATACAGAAAACAAACAACCAAAAAGATTGTATGTTTTTGAAAGCGGACTTATTGTAAATCAAACAAAAGAAGGTTTTTTCAACCAGATGTCTGGCAAAACGATTAACGGTTATTTTGTCGATGGGAAAATTGATTATATGCGTATAAAAGGAACGCAGGCGGAAAGTATTTATTACATGCAAAACGATGACAGCGCTTATATTGGAATGAACCGTGCATCGGCGGATGTAATAGATATGTTTTTCAAAAATGAAGATTTAAAAAAGGTCGTTTTTGTAAATAATATTAATGGCAAAATGTTTCCGATGAATCAAATTCCTGAAGATCAAAAGAAACTGAAAAACTTTAAATGGCTTGATGCAAAACGTCCAAAAAATAAAGCAGAACTATTTGAATAATTTTTAAAGCAGAAAAATGATTGATGACTTTATAATGGGAGTAAATCAATAAATAATTTGATTTTTTATTTTAAAATTTCACAACAAAAACAAAAAAAATTTTGCTTAATCAAATTTTCCTCTTTTACTTTGCACCTCAATGAAACAAAATATTCACATACATCATCATCACTTGTTACCAAAAGGTAAGCTGGGTTGATTTGTATGTAAAAATATATTCTCATATAAGGCTTACTGAAAAGTGAGCCTTTTTTATTTTTAAAAATTTGAAACAGATGCTAAAAATTGCAATTCAAAAATCAGGAAGATTGTATGAACAATCGGTGCAACTTTTAAAAGAATGCGGTATTGAATTGAACAACGGAAACCGTCAACTGAAAGTGCAGGCTTTTAATTTTCCTGCAGAAGCTTATTTCCTTCGCGATGATGATATTCCACAATACGTTTGTGATGGCGTTGCCGATATTGGTATCGTTGGAGAAAATGTTTTCTTCGAAAAAAATAAAGATATTCAGATTGTTCGCAAGCTTGGTTTTGGAAGATGCCGGTTAAGTATTGCTGTTCCTAAAACTTTAAATTATTCCGGCATAAAAGATTTGAATGGTTTGAAAATTGCAACATCATACACGGTTTTGTTGCAGAAGTTTTTGAATGAAAATAATCTGAAAGCAGAAATTCATGAAATCAGCGGATCAGTAGAAATCGCTCCTGGCATAGGTTTGGCAGATGCGATCTGTGATTTGGTGAGCAGTGGCAGCACACTTTTTACGAACAATCTGAAAGAAGTGGAGGTAATCTTAAATTCAGAAGCGGCGCTGGTTGCGAATAAAAACCTGGATGAAGAAAATACAAAAATTGTGGATAACCTGTTATTGAGAATAGATGCGGTAAAAGCGGCAAAAAATTATAAATATATTATGATGAATGCACCCGATCATCAATTGAAAAATATTTGTGCTTTATTGCCCGGAATGAAAAGCCCAACGATCGTTCCACTTGCAGAAAAAGGATGGAACAGCATTCAAAGTGTGGTAAATGAAAATGATTTCTGGGAGGTAATTGAAAAATTAAAACAATTTGAAGCCGAAGGAATTTTGGTGGTGCCAATTGAAAAAATGATTTCGTAAAAAGATCAATAAAAATCTAAGAAATGAATGCAATTTATATAAATCCTTCACGCACAGACTGGCCTGAATTGATGATGCGCCCGCAAATCAATTCAGAAAACCTGGAAGAAGTGGTTTTAGAGATCATCAATACAGTCAAGGCTGAAGGTGATGTTGCTGTAAAAAATTATTCTTTAAAATTTCATGGTTTTGCTCCGGAATCTTTGTGGGTAACCGATGAGGAGATTGCAGAATCTGCAACAAAAGTTGATAAAGATTTAAAGAAAGCGATTCTTCTTGCGAAAAAAAATATCGAAAAATTTCATAAGCATCAGTCTGAAAAAATAAAAAAAATCGAAACGTCTTCAGGTGTTGTTTGCTGGCGTAAAAGTGTGCCGGTTGAGAAAGTGGGTTTGTATATTCCCGGCGGAAGCGCGCCTTTGTTTTCGACTTTATTGATGCTTGCGATTCCTGCTCAGATTGCAGGTTGTAAAAATATTTTAGTCACTACTCCTGCAAACAAAAATGGCGATGTGAATGATGCGGTTTTATTTGCCGCCAACATTCTCGGCATTAAAAATATTTATAAAGGTGGTGGCGCGCAAGCGATTGCTGCAATGGCTTATGGAACACAAACTGTTGAGAAAGTAGATAAAATTTTCGGCCCCGGAAATCAGTATGTAACCTGTGCGAAAAAATTAGTAAATAATGATGGTGTAGCGATTGATATGCTTGCAGGTCCAAGCGAAGTAGCGATTTATGCTGATGAAACGTGCGTGCCTGAATTTGTGGCTGCAGACTTGTTGAGCCAGGCCGAACATGGCGGCGACAGCCAGGTGGTTCTGATTGCAGCAAACGAACAAATAATTGAAAATGTTATTTCTGAAATTCATCAGCAACTGCCGCAACTTGAAAGAAAAGAAACGATTGAAAAAAGTTTTCTGAACAGAAGATTTATTGTGATGGAAAATACCGATGATGCATTTGATTTTTTGAATGAATACGCGCCGGAACATTTGATCATTGCTTCAGAAAAAGCAGACGAGCTTGCAGAAAAAGTGCAAAATGCCGGAAGCGTTTTTTTAGGGAATCTTTCGCCTGAAAGTGCCGGTGATTATGCATCCGGGACCAATCATTCATTGCCGACAAATGGTTTTGCAAAAACCTACAGTGGTGTTTCGGTAGATAGTTTTGTAAAGAAAATTACCTTTCAGAAATTAAGTGCCAAAGGAATTAAAAATATTGGAAAAGCTGTAGAAGAAATGGCTGCTGCCGAAGGATTGGCGGCACATAAAAATGCAGTAAGTATTCGTTTAAAAAAAATAAAGGATGGAAAACTTTGATGTAGAAAAACTGGTTCGTGAAAACATAAAAAAATTAAAACCTTATTCTTCGGCAAGAAGTGAATACCGCGGCAATGCAGAAGTTTTTATTGATGCAAATGAAAACGCATACGGATCGCCGTTTGAAGAAAATTTCAACCGCTACCCTGATCCTCTACAATGGCAATTAAAACAGCAGATCTCGAAAATAAAAGGTGTGCCACCGCAAAATATTTTTGTTGGCAATGGAAGTGATGAAGTAATTGACCTCGCTTTCCGGATTTTTTGTGAGCCCCAAAAAGACAATGTAATTATTTGTCCGCCTACTTATGGAATGTATAAAGTGTGTGCAAATATCAACGATATTGAAACGCGCGAAGTTTTACTCACAGCGGATTTCCAACTGAACGTTGAAGGTATTTTATCTGCCGTAGATGAACAAACAAAGTTGCTTTTTATTTGTTCACCCAACAATCCAACCGGCAACGATCTGAACCGGATGGACGTAGAATTGTTGCTCAATAATTTTCCCGGAATTGTGTTGATTGATGAAGCGTACATTAATTTTTCAATGCAAAAAACTTTTATTCCGGAACTGGTGGAATACGAAAATCTGATCGTGATGCAAACGCTTTCAAAAGCGTGGGGACTTGCAGGGTTAAGGCTGGGTTTAGCTTTCGCTTCAGAGGTTATACTCGATCTGTTCAACCAAGTAAAGCCTCCTTACAACATCAATCAATCGTCGCAACAACTTGCGATCAAAGCGCTTGCGAATATTACAGAAGTAAATAACAACATAAAAAATATTGTACAACAAAGAAATTGGGTGCATGATCAATTGCAACAATTTAAGTTTGTTCAAATTATTTATGCGTCAGACGCCAATTTTATTTTGGTAAAAGTGGATAATGCCGATAAACTTTATCAATATTTATTAATGAACAGAATCATTGTCCGGAACAGAAGTAAAGAACCTTTATGTGAGAATTGCATCAGGATAACGATAGGAACTGAAGAAGAAAATCAAAAATTAATGAACGCTTTAAAAAATTATGCCTA
>Ga0157373_10001966_pt1 | contig 15578 bp, 29 predicted proteins | sample C65metaG_FD_113460 | JGI IMG/M metagenome (GOLD analysis project Ga0157373, IMG submission 113460) | Corn rhizosphere microbial communities from Kellogg Biological Station, Michigan, USA - C6-5 metaG | ecosystem: Host-associated > Plants > Roots > Rhizosphere > Soil | place: USA: Michigan... | reverse complement strand
TATTCCTCTACTGCATCCCTGACCGTTTCGACTAAGCCAGCTTGGAGCTGATATGACAATCACACTTTTGGCCCCGGATGGGGTTGCGGTTACTGCTCAGCAGGAGCGTCAGGCTCGTGCTGCGGGGCATGGGGGCGGTTCTGGGCGGCAGTTGGGTGGCCGGTCGGGTTTCCGTGTCGGCACGCCTTCTACGGTGCTTACCGCGTCTTCTACGACGTGGACGCTTGGCCCGTGCGCGGCGATGCTGGATCCGGGCGCGTCGCTCCATCAGGGCATGTATGGGTGGTCTTCGGATGCGAACGTTACCGGGACTGTGACGGCGGCGGATGCGACGTATGACCGTAAGGACATCGTTTATATCCAGGTGAACGACTCGTCTGCGGGTGACGGTTCGGGCGCGACATCTGCCCCGGTCCTTTACTTGGCGGGCACGGCGTCGGCTTCCCCCACTGCCCCGAGTTTACCGGCGCGCTCGTTCCTGGTGGGGACGATCACGGTACCGAAGGCTGGTGGTGGTTCCCCGACTGTTTCACTGAACACGGCCCGGTATGTTGCTGCGGGTGCTGCGTTGCCGGTGTTTTCGCTGGCTGAGCGTGACGCGCTGACAACTTATGACGGGTTGACGGTGCGGCGCATGGACTTGTCTAGTGACCCGTTGCAGTGGTGGTCAGCGACGGCGAACAAGTGGCTGTCAGGGAACGTTGGTATCCCTTACGTGCCGATCTGGACGGGTGTTAGCGACTTCGGTTCGGGCGGTTCACTGACTGGGACGTACTGGGTTGATGGTGACCGGGTGAGGGTCCGGTCACGGGCGCAGTTCGGCGCGGGCGCTGTCCTTGGTAACAGTGTCGTCAAGTGCCCGTTGCCGCCTGGTTTCCCGATCACTGGTAGCGAGGCTTTGCACCTTGGGGCCGGGACGTATGTTCCCGCGTCGGGTGTTGGTATTCAGCCGTTGCTGGTGTTTCAGAACTCGGGTGCCGCGTCGGTGTGGATCGCGTCTTCCCCGATTAAGACGCCGGGCGATGTGCCTGTTTCGGTGGCGTCTGGCAGTTCATTCGAGATTGATTTCAGCTACCAGACAAGCGGAAGCCTGTAAGCGTGCGGCGGCGGGGATTACGGCCCCGTCGCCGCACTACCCACCCCGAACACGCCTTATAGGAGGCTGCCCGAATGGGTGAAATACACAATAGCCCAACGGAGGCCCCATGATTATCGACGGCTTCCATATCCCAAGTGTTGAGACGCTGACCCCCGCCGGCCTGGTGATCCTGCTAGTGCTGCTTTTCTACTTCCAGAAGGTAGTCCCGATAGGCCGGGTCCGCGATGAGCAGAAGACAACCGAGTATTGGCGGGACGCGGCGGAGAAGAAGCAAGCCACCATCGACAAGCAGGCGGAGACGATCCATGTCCTAGCTGAAGGTGTTGGGAAGACGGTCGAAAAGGTCATGAGCACCATCCAGGAAAAAGCGGGGGTGGACAAGTGATATGGGACCGGTGGAAGCGGCGACATCCAACCCCGGATCAGTTGGCCGCGTTGCAGGCGCGTGAACACGCAGACCGGCAGTTAGAGACGGCGAACGACGTGCACGAAGAAGCGTTGACTCTGGCCGAGACGCTGCGGCAGATACGGCAAAGGAACCACTTCGGGCAGTCGCTCGAAAACCTCAACTGGAGTAAGCAATGACAGGCATCCTCATTTTTGTGATTTTCGTGCTGACGGTCTTCACTCTTGGCGCGTACAGCATTGTTGCGCCGTGGTGGACGACACGGGCTGGTAAGGCGTACTTCATTCTGTTTGCTGCCCTGTCGCTGCTGGCTGGGTTCTTTATGGTGCAGAGGCTTGTTGGTCCGCAGTCTGATTGGGTGAAGGACGTGATGCTGGGGCTGGTTGCTGCGGCTATTGGCTGGAACGGGTACACGATCATTTCCAAGCAGCTCCGGTATTGGCGGGCGGCTCGCCCTGCCCCGCACCCGATTGACCCGGCGGAAGGGGGCCGGCTGTGATTCGCCCTGTTGATGCTGAGATTTCGCAGCGGTTCGGGGATAACCCGACACGGAACTTGCCTGCTAGTTCGTGGCTGATTCAGACGTTCGGTAATTATCAGCCGGACGGGCACACGGGTGAGGACTATGCCTGCCCGGTGGGTTCGCCTGTCCGTGCTGTGGCTGATGGGACGGTGCTGCATATCGGTTGGATGGGCGGCACGTATGACCAGAATCCGTGGTGGATCCAGCCGTCATTCGCCGGGTATCACGCGGTCATTGACCATGGCTCATTCATCGGGATCTATGGTCACTGCTCGGATGGTTCCGCGAAAGTCTCCAAGGGTGCCCGCGTGTCTGAGGGGCAGGTGTTCATCCTGTCCGGGAACACGGGCGGATCCACTGGCCCGCACCTTCACTTCGAGGTCCTGCCCGACAGGTATGTCCTGAACTCCACCTTTTACGGGCGCATCGACCCCGAACCGCTTTTTGCGTCCTCGCTCTCTTATGCGGGGACCGTCACCACACAGTCAACCATCACACCTTTGGAGGATGAATTGTCAGCAGGAGATGTGGCCGCGATCATTGACGCGGTCCAGAAGATGCACGACGTTACCCGCGACTATATCCCGGGAGCGACCCTTACCCGGCAGGTCCCGTACAAGGACCCTGTGACGGGCGGCGACACGGGCCAGACAACCAGCCTTGCCACGATGGCCGGTTATGCGGACTTCCAGGCTTCGGCTACCCGTGCGCTGGTTCTTCAGGGCCCGGCTGGTATCGCCTCGCAGATCAACGCGGCGGGCCTCGCGCAGGCTGTCCGTGACGAACTGGTCAAGCTGATCGGGGGCGCCAAGTGAACCTGAAGGATCCGGCTGTTCGCCGGTATGTGTATGGGGTTGTTCTGGCGCTGATCCCGGTGGCGCAACTGTTCCGGCTGATCCCGGAAGAGTCGGTGCCGCTGATTATCAACGTGGTCACGGCGGTCCTTGGCATGGGCGCGGCTGGTCTGGCCCTGCCGAACACCCCGGACGGCAAGCACGAAGCAAGCAACTAGGTTAGGTGGCTTTGATGCTCTCATGGGTTAGCGTAAACGCACTGAATGGGAGCATCATTGCCGACCTCCCGGACCTGCGGGTAGAGGGCGCGTTGAAGCGGACGATAGGCCGGTACGAGACGCAGACGGCAATACTCCCCCTTGATGGTGCGCCGGAAAATTGGAAGACAGCGACTCGCAAGAAGTCGGTGTTCCTGGTTGCCCTTGACGATCCAATCCAGAACGAGCCACGCGGCCTCCCCTTATGGGGCGGGTACGTGATTGAGAAGGAACCTAACGAAGGTTCTGAGCTTCCCATTTCAATGGCGACGGCAGAGGATTACCTCAATGATCGGTACGTTGGTGATGAGAGCTTCTACACCTGGCCGCAAAACGACATCGTTGAGTACTTGGTTCTGAAGTACGCGGCAACTGATGGCATCCCGATTAGAGTGGTGAAGCTTCCGGGCGCTAATCCGGTGCGGGGGCGGACCTACCTTGATAAGGAAGACAAAACGCTTTATGCCGTCTTGGATGAATTGTCAGGCGTGGAGCAGGGGCCAGAGTGGACAATCGAGTGGGAGTGGGTTGACGAGCGGGCGCTAGGGCTAGTGCTCTATGTTGGTGCTCGAATTGGGTCTGCTGCTCCTGCCGGCCTTGGGCCTGCGTCGTGGTTTGAACTCCCCGGCAACGTGCAGAAGGCGAGCCTGCGGGACGGTTACCGCCGTGGGGAGGGCGCCAACGACGTTATGGCCGTATCGTCAGGGTCCGCTGATGCTCGGCCGCAATCGCCGCGCCAAGTAGCCCCTTATGATGGGCGCCCAAAGATTGAATACCGCTGGTCCCCGTCAACGTCCATCACGGAAATAGACACGCTTACGGGCCATGCTCAGCGCGGCTTGGCGAGCATGAAGGCTGGCGCTGTTGAACTTTCAATTACCGCGACCCGTGACGAGTCAACGCAGTTCATGTTGGGCGATGACGTTGGATTCAACCTGACAGCCCCTGCATGGCCGGACGGCATCTCAGGAGTTGCCCGCGCACTTGGCATAGAAATAACAACCACAACTATCACGCCGGTTCTTGACGTTACCGAAATTGAAGGGATCGACTGATGCCGCAGCCAGGACAGTTTGCACCGCAGGGCGAGGACGCTTGGGTTAGGCGTGTTCAGGAGTTGGAAGCGAAGATCCAGAGGTTGGAGGCGGCTAACGTCTTTGGGCTCACGGGAATCAGGCCGAAGGATGGCGGCACGGACCTTGACGGCTTCGTAAACGTCAATGGCCGCATGGATGTATCGGGTGACGCCACGTTCACCGGAGATATGACAATCGGCGGCAACCTCTCACTGCCTAACGGGAGCATCAACAACGCGGCACTCGCAGCGCCCGTATATCCCGCCGTGTACCACGCCGATATTCAGAACATCTCAATCACGTCCGGTCCGAACGTCGAAATACTCGGCGCTGACGTTGCAGTGCCTGCTGGATATACGCAGGCACTGGTAAGCCTCACTATCACGATGAACATGACGAACAACTCAGCAAGCACAGACCTTGCCTACGTTGGCGCGAATATCAACGGCACCTCACCAGGATGGGCATCCGTCGCTTCGGCAACCGTCGGGCAGGCAATCTCCCTAAATAACACCGTCGTCGCGCTCGTCAACGGCCTTACTGGCGGCGGAACGTTCCGGTTGACGGGCAAGGCTTCCAGTGGGGCCAATACGTGGCCTGCCGCTGGGACCTCGAATGTTATGAACTTGAACGCTACGGTTCAGTTCCTGCGTTAGCCGCGCTTGCCGTTGCCGGTGGGCATGGCCGGTGCGTTCACGGGCGCGTTGGGGTCCGTGGAGTATGCGTAGGCCGTAGTGCCGTTTACGGGTTCGAGCTGAACCCTGTTGTACTCGCCAGCAGGCACGGGAGCCGGGGCCGGTGCGGGTGCCACGTAAACAGGTGCAGGGGCGGGCGCTACGGGCTCGGGTGCGACGTAGACGGGTGCGGGCTCAACCACGGGGGCGGGCGCTACAGGCTCAACCACGGGGGCCGGCGCTACCTCAACGGGTGCGGGGGCTTCGGTGGTGGGCTCGGGTGCGGGAGTAGTCACGACAGGCTCCTGAACGGGGGGCGCTGGGGCCTCGGTAGTGATGGTGATGGACGGGGCGGGTGCGGGCTGGGCGTCTGCGTTGGCCACGGCGAACCCGCCGAAAGCAATTCCTACGGCAGCGAGTGCCGACAGTCCCCCAACAATTGCTGATTTTGTTTCCATACCCCGAAGTGTAGCCATTTGGGTGCGCAATTAATAGTCAGGAGTGACGCGAGTGACAAAACGGACTTGGAGTGATGGGGTGCTGGGCAACACGCCACTCAGTGCTGCCCGCTTAAATCAACTCGAATCGGACCTTGAAGCTGCCCTGTTGCAGCTCGCCAGGAACCCCGAAGCACTGTTCGCGGGGGCGGTGCAGTACGACACCAACGGCGCACCTGTTTCGGCTGTTGTGAAGTGGCCGGATGGTGTGGACGGCAACTATGCCGGGACCGCATCAGTGAACTTCCCCGGCTCGGTTAGCGCGTACACGATCACCCGTGTTGGCACCCCCACAGTCACCTTCACGCAACCCGCCGTAACCCGTGACAGCACGACCGGGAACGTCACCAACCGCCCACCAATCACCATTAGCTAGGAGCCGTTATGGCGTACCCTCCAGGTGTTGAAACCTGCCCCGTGTCCATACAGGCGCCCATCACTTTCGGCGGTGACGCGGCCAAGGTTCATCTTGAAGTGACCCCTGGTGCGCGTCTGATTTGGACGGCGACGGGGCAGACCCTCGCTGACTTCATCGAGCAACCCGCGGATGCGACCACGGGCACGGCAACTGTTGTGCTGCCAACCATCCAGCCGGGCTTCCAGGATGAGGCCGGCAATCCGGTTCTGTCGTGGACGTACACGGCTCGGATCCGGTTTGAGCATGGCGGCGAGAAACGACACGCACCGTTAAAGGCGTTCACAATCCCGCAAGGTCAGTCAGCGGTTGACCTTGCCATGGTTCCGTCCGGCCCGGCTATCCCCATCATGACAGCGCCTAGCGTTCCGGTTACATCGGTCAATGGGCAAGTCGGGGCGGTGAGCATCGAGGGGTTGGACTACCTGTTGTTGGCGCGTGACCCGCAAGCCCTGTTCGTTGGGGCCATCACCTACACCAACGGCGCACCAACCAGCGCGGCTGTGACGTGGCCTGATGGCGTTACAGGCACCTACACCGGCACCCCATCCACGGCGTTCCCCGGCTCCATCGACGCCTACACCATCACCCACGGGACCACCACCTACACCCAGCCCGCCGTCACCCGCGACACCAACGGCAACATCACCAACCAGCCCGCCATCACGGAGGTAACCGCATGAGCATCCTCGACCCCAAACCACCCACACGGGCGGAACTAACTGCCACTTATGTCCTGAAGTCCGAACTTCCACCAACCACCCTTGACGGCGGCAATGCGTCGTCAACTTACGGCACATCATTCAACCTCGACGGCGGGAGCGCTGCATAAATGGCAAACAGGATTCAGTACCGCAGGGACACCGCCGCAAACTGGACGGCAGCAAACCCCATCCTCGCACTCGGTGAGCCGGGCTTCGAGACGGACACCAAACGCCGCAAGACCGGCGATGGAACCACAGCATGGAACAGCCTCCCCTACACCTTTGACAAGGGCGTGGCTGACGGCATCTACACCTTGGACCGCATCTCGGCTGCACGCTCCACGGCGCTGCTGCCCTGGTACGCAGCCTTGGCGAACCGGCACTATGCGCGGGCCGACATCGCCGTCCTTGGCGACTCCATCACGGAAGGCCAGGGCGCAACGCAGATTGACCGGCGCTGGATTGCACGCCTCCGCGACCAGCTCCGCGCCCGCCACGCAACCACCGGGCTCACGGGTGGCGGCCGCGGCTTCATCGCGGCAGCCACTACCGGCGAAACAAGCTACACCCACGCTGCGACTCTGGCTGGCTCGCCAGTCATCTCCGGCGGCTACGGCCCCAAGCGGGCATCTGCGCTGCTCGACGCGGCCGGCAAGTCCGTAACCTTCACCGTCAAGGGCACCTCCGCCGATCTGGTCTACCTGCGCGGCGCCTCCAGTGGCTCCGTGTCCATTACCGTGGACGGCGGCGCCCCAACGACCGTCAGTCTCAATGGCACCCAGGTGGACGGGCAGAAGTACCGCTTCAGCCTCGGCGCATCGGGCACCCACACCGTCGTCGTAGCGTGGGCGTCCGGCACACTGAACTTCGTCCACGGCCTCATCGAATACGACGGCGACGAGTCCAAAGGCATCAGCGTCCACGACTGCGGCCACTACGGCTGGGACACCGGCACGGGCGGCTCCGGATGGCTGAGCAGCACCAGCAACTGGCCCGTCTCCGTCGCTTCCCTGGGAGTCTCGCTCGTCGTTATCGCACTCGGCACCAACGACCCCGGCGTGGTCACAGCAGCACAGCACAAGACCAACCTTCAGCAGATCATCAGCCTCATCCGCGCCGGATACACCACTCTCGGCACGCCGGTGGCACCAATAGTGCTGGTGCCCTACGGTGGCAAGTCCTCGGCCTCCGCTACCTGGGCTGATTACATCGCTTCGGAGTACGCGGTGGTAGCTGAAGACCCGACTGTCTCAATCTGCGACCTGTCGCTCCGCGTCCCGAACGCGGCGAGCAATCCTTCAGGGATCTACGCGGACTCCGTTGGTCACCCCACCGATAAGGGCCATGCGCTATTCGGTGACGCGGTGGCGGACTTCCTGTCCACCCGGTAACTATCCGGCCGAGTTGCGCCACTCTGCATCGTCGGGGCTGGGCATCCTCTGGGGAAGACCCAGAGCCCAGACCCCGGCGGTGCAGACCATGCCGGCGATCATCGGCAGCAGCGCCCAGCCGCGCAGGGAAGTCGCCACCAGCAGCATGGCCAGCGCGAAAAGGATAATGGCCGCATAAGCAGCGGCGCGCTGACGAGTGTTCCCCCAAGAAGTCATGTCCTCAATCATAGGGGTCCTGCCCCAGTTCACCGACGCTCAGCTGGATCTTCGTCAGCAAAGTATTCTTCGCCCCGGCGATCTGTCCATACGACGTCATCGGCGAGCATGTTGGCTAGTCCCCCGAACAAGAAATGCGGCATGGATTCGATAGCTGGAACTCGCTCAGACTCTGGCAACGCTTGGAATCGGCCTTCTCTGGGATGCTCCCAAAGCGCCTTAGCCGCCTCATTTTCGAAATCGTTTCAAACCGCCATCAATATAGCCTCGACCCCTTCATGTATGGCTCTGAGGCTACCGAAAGAACTTCCATCTCGGAGCATCGGGTAGTAGGAGATCTGAGTGAGAACTTGCAGGTGCGGTATGCGGTTCCCGTGAGCACGGAGTGGGATGCGGAGAAGGTCCGAGCCCACATGTACGTTATGGTGCGCAGTCTTCACGGGCAGCGACTTATCTTTGGCGCAATTTTCGATCCGGGCGATGGTGTAGTGGATGGAGTTCCCGTTGATTATCACCGGTTGCATGAAGCTATGTTTGTCATCATTGTTCAGGTCTGCCAGAAGTCTTAGAGCATTAAATTGCCCTTCCCGCGTCTGGACAGATTCGACTAGGTCCAGGTGTTTCGGACTAAGCCCAGCGACCTGTTCCTGTATGCGTCGCTTCGCCCAGTCCTCGATTGGCGCAATGGGGAATTGAGCCTGCCGCCCAGGCATCCTGCCGCCGGTATCTAGGAATGCAAGCTCCCAAGCGATGTAGTTCAGCGACGCTCTAAGGTTGTGCGCAAATTCCCCGATGAGGACCGACCACTCCATCGGAATCTCCGCAGCCTTGGTCAGGCGGACCACCCACTCACGTGTTCCAGCGTCCCAGAATTGTACGGTGTCGACTTCAGCAGCAAATACTGTATCCGCCTCTGCGTCCAGTTGCTTCCAAAGTGCCGCTGCCCGATCGATCTTGGCCTTGGCCGGCAATAGAGGGTGATGGCTCATGGCCACAGATCCTACCGGGCCAATAAGACCGGTTAAGTTCCCCAACTAGCAGCGCCCCATCTCTTCGGAGGTGGGGCGCTTTCGGTGGTTAAGTGGTTGCGTGGATGAGTCGATGGAGTCTATGCGCCGGGATATGGCGTTGCGTGAGGCTCTGGCACGCGCACCGGGCGGGAAGGTGGAGTTGTTGGATCCGCGCCCGTTAGTGCGTGTACGGGTCACATGGGGCCGCGCAGTAGCAGTCACACCCACGCACGTCCTGCACGAGTGGGTTAGGTGGGGCCAGTACCACTGCCGGTGGGATGAAAAATGGCAGGTTCGCAGGGTGGACGCCGACGAGTGGCAGGGTGAAGAATTTTGAGCACGGCGGGCTGAGATGTGCTGTGGTGTGCTGAGAAAACAAATGGCCATAGGCTACAGTAACGGCTTCACTTGGCTACACCCTAGGGCTGATCGACTCCCCATCTGCACATAGAAAAACCCCTAGATCTCGCGGATCTAGGGGCCTTCCCACCGGTAGCGGTGCCGGGGCTCGATCCCGGGACCTCACGATTATGAGTCGTGCGCTCGGTATTTAATCCATTCGATTTACTACTGTTTTGGCGCGGAAATCCGCGGAATCTGGCGGTTCCTGAGTCACACCAGAAACGCCAGCATACGCTAACTCACGCAAGCATAGGCTACAGTACAGGCTTGCATACTGTCATGACAGCGATTAAAGTTAGTGTCATGACGGACGAAATTGGGGACGGGCCAGAAATAATCCACGGCGACTGCATCGAAGTGATGCTTGGGATGGGGGACAACTCGGTGGACAGCATCGTTACCGACCCGCCATATGGCCTCGGCTTCATGGGGAAGGAATGGGACCAACTACCGCCCGGTCAGGACTGGGCCGAAGAATGCCTTCGCGTCCTAAAGCCTGGGGGCTACCTGCTTGCCTTCGGCGGCACCCGGACATGGCACCGGCTCGCGGTAGCCATTGAGGATGCCGGGTTTGCAATGCGCGACTCTCTTGCATGGTTGTACGGCACTGGGATGCCCAAACATCGCGCATCACTCAAGCCCGCATTTGAACCCATCGTTATGGCCCGCAAGCCATTCAAAGGCAGTCTGATAGCGAACGATGCGAAGCACGGAACCGGGGCGCTAAACATCGAATCATCCCGTATTGAGGGCGACCGCTGGCCCACCAACGTAATGCTCGATGTCGATGCGGGCGTGGCCTTGGATAAACAGAGCGGTACCCGTACCAGTGGCGCACTCAAGCCATACGCGGAGGCGAGGCGTGACAGGTATTCAGGCGCAATGCCCGCCGTGCGCAACGTTTCCCGTGACGCAGATTCGGGAGGAGCATCGAGATTCTTCTACGTGACCAAGGCCGCGAAGAAGGAACGCCCGGTAGTGGATGGCAAGTCGCACGCAACAGTGAAGCCTTTGGAACTGATGCAGCATCTTGTCCGCCTCGTTACCCCTCACGGTGGGACCGTCCTGGATACGTTCGCAGGTTCCGGCACAACAGTCGAAGCGTGCATATTGGAAGGTTTTCATTGCATCGCCATTGAGCGAGAAGCTGAATACCTGCCGCTGATACAGCAACGAATTGAGAGGGCAGCATGAACGAGCGCGACGAGCTGGCAGCACTATTGGCAGACAGTATCTATCGCTACACGGGCGTTAGTACGTCATCGAGCAAGGATATGGCGGATGAACTACTGGACGCTGGATACCGAAAAGGCCAAATGATCCCGGATGAGGTGGATCCCAATGCCGACTAACGCCACCGCCCGCCGCACTGTCCGCATCCCTGACGACTTGTGGGCCGCGGCGCTCACCCTGGCCCGGTCCCGCGGCGAAAACCTGTCCGACATCATCCGGCAAGCACTCACACACTACATAGACACATGGGGGAAGAAATGAGCATTGAGGCGCACAGGGATTACCTGACCAGCATGGACATTGGATCGTCAGCAGTGGAGACGGCGACTGAATGGGGCGTAGAAATGCGTGCAACGATCATGGGTAACGCTGCAACCAAAGTATTCGTTTGGCGCAACCGCGAAGAAGCTCAGAACGATGCCGAGTACCGCAACACGCTGCCATTTGTGGAGTGGGCGCGGGTTGTCTGCCGCGAAGTGAAAACGACACCATGGGAGGAAGTGTGATCCCGGATGAGGCGGTAGAAGCGGCGGCGAAGGCTGCGGCTAAGGATGACGCCGAGCCTAACTGGTATCTCGAAACCGAGCGATTCCGCAACGCATGGCGCACCCGTATGCGCGCCGCCCTCGAAGCCGCAGCCCCTTACTTGCGGTCCGCCGCGTGGGAGCAGGGCGTGGAAGACGGCTACCACCACCGACCAAGCCCATACAAGGAGCAAGCATGAACATCAGCGAAGCGACAGACGCTAGTCCATTGCTATTCATAGGTATGCGCGCCTACATATGGGTGGAAGCGTTCGGCATGTGGCAAGACGGCGTATGGGACGGGAATGTATGGCGGGTAGCGGACGGCGACACGGTAGAAAACAAGTACGTCAGCAAGTGGGTGATCCTGTGATTCCGGACGAGGCGGTAGAAGCGGCGGCGAAGGCGTGGCTTGCGGCTGGGCTGTTTGACGACCAGATGCGGGCCGCACTAGAAGCAGCCGTGCCTTACCTGACCCAAGCCGCCAAAGCAGAAGCTTGGGATGAGGGATACGAGGCGGCGGATTCTGATGCACGATTCTCACTCACCCCAGACAACCCATACCGAAAGGCCACCAAGTGATCCCGGACGAGGCGGTAGAAGCGGCGGGTGACAAAACCGTCACCATGCGGTACACGATCACGGTTGAGGTCTTGCCCGCAAATGTTCAGGCTTACCTTGAAGATGGGTGGGTGACAGTCGATGCCTAGCCCGCGGTGGACGGCTGAGGATGAGCGTAACTACGTGGCCGACCGCACCGTGTTGAAGAAGCTTGAAGCACGCGGCGAAGAACCATCACAATGGTTGGCTGACGAGTACGCCGAACTGTCCGAACGCCGCAAACAAGCCAAACGACGCCGCCCCAAAGGAGAAGGTGGCGTATACCAACGGGCGGACGGGATGTGGTGCGTGAGTTTGGAGTTGCCGGAAGGCTTAGACGGCAAGAGGAGGCGCAAAGTCATCTGCCGGAAATCGAAGGCCGCAGTGATCGAGCAGCTACGGGAGGCGAAAAAGGAACTCGAAAAGCTCGGCAACCTCGAAACCAGCGGCATCCGATTAGACGCCTGGGCCGAACACTGGCTAGACCGCATCGCACCGAAGGATATTAAGCCGCGCACACTGGCGGGCTACAAGACGGTTATCAACGGGTACGTCCTACCAGTCCTAGGCCGCAAAACGTTGGGCAAGATCAGCGCCCAAGACGTGCGCCGGCTACACGACACCATGGCAGCCACACCCAAAGACCCCAAACTCAGGGACGGGCGGGACTTGCCGGAAGATACCGTCATGCTGTCCAGCACCTACGTACTCTTGGCACACAACGCATTGAGTGTCATGCTGACGGCGGCGATGCGTGAAGGCAAGATATCGGTGAACCCGTGCGATATGGTGAGCCGCCCAAGGAAGCGGAAACTAGAGCAGCAGGCCTTGACGTTGGAGCAGGCCATGCAACTCCTGGCGCACCTGACCACACGGGAAGATCGCGCACTGTGGGCTACGTATCTTTTGACGGGTGCTAGGCGTGGCGAGATCCTAGGGCTAGAGCGCGACCGGGTGACGGATGTTGTCGATTTGTCGTGGCAGCTCCAGCGCATTACTGACATAAAGAACGTGCCGGATGATTTCGAGTACCGCCAAGTCAAGAGCTCCCTATACCTAACCCGTCCTAAATCTCAATCAGGCTGGCGCATCATCCCGTTAGTGGAGCCGCTAAAGTCAATCCTCGCGCTCCACATGCAGGAGCCACACGAGGACGGCCTAGTCTTCCATGAGGACGGGCGCCCCTGGGATCCGGACCGGGCAACGAAGGCATGGAAGCAACTCATGCGGGAAGCAGGCCTGCCCGAGGACGTTGTACTGCATGGTGCGCGCCACACAACTATTGAACTTTTGTACGCGGCCGGCGTCCCCGAAGACCTCATAACCCAAATCGTCGGGCACTCCACGCGCACCATGACAAGGCTCTATAAGACCCGCCTAGACATCGTGAGAGCAACCGCGGGCATGGAGTCACTATCAGCACTTCTGAAGCCGCAAATCGAAGCGTGACAACGGAAGAGATGGCCCCGCCAAACGGCGGGGCCTCTTTTGCGTTAAGAGCGAATGTCAGTGCCCCATGTGACCATCAGGACGGGCAGCTTCCAACGCAGCAGCAAGGAACACCTGCACATCCTTATCGAACACGTCACATATCGCCTGGAGGTCATTCAAATTTAGGGGAGCTTCATTCCTAAGCCGTTTGCCGAGGTAGCCGGGCGAGATGCCGCTCTGCTTAGCCAGGTCCCGGATTAGCATGTTCTGTCGGGCCAGGGTAGCGCGTACCTCATCGGCCACAGCTCGTGCGAGTTCACGGGACTCCTGCATTTTGTTTATCGGCACGTTGTCCATGGTAGCTACTTCTCACTCTCAAAACGCCTCCGGAACACCGCGGGCGCGGCTTCCGCCTGCCCAAAACGCATTATGAGTTTTGGGCTCCCCATTCCTCAGCATACAGCCTTAAAAAGCATGCTGCCTTAGCTTATTTAACTTTCATCCAGCGATTAGGTACTCTCATCCGTGGAACGCCTTAAGCAAAAGGGCCGGGCCTCTAACATGCTCTCAACATGTCGGAGGCCCGGCCTAAGGTGTTCCATGGGAACAAATATTCGATTGTAAAACGGGGGTACTACCTATGAAGCGTGAAGACTACAGCCATCCACCATCAGTCCGCGACCTTGGCAACGAAGCTGCCAAACGCGGCGTGCCGGCGGCTAGCCTACTTGCTGAATACGAGCCTCAGCACGCTCCATTAGGGCGCGAGGGCTAATCCCAAACGCTTCAGCAACAGCGAAAAATGTAGGCATCGGCATGCTGCGCTTACCCGTCATGTAGCGGGTGAGCGTAGCGCGCTCGATACCAACAGCTTTGGCCAGGGTTTCCTGGGTCCAGTCGCGTGCCACGAGTTCAATCTTGATCTCGGTGGCGAGTGCGGCTTCGAGCTGCGTTCCATAATCCGTCATGAACACAATTTAAGCGCATACGGACACCGCTTGCAACATATTTGGCTCACTGGTAGTTCAAACGGCTACTTAACTAGGTACTCACGACACGAAGCGCCGAATACTTGGAATGGACTTGACGCGTGTCCGTTCGGACACGTACGGTGTAGTCATGAACACCAACCAGGCTGCTGGGGCCAACGGGGTAGATGTCCAAATCGCCCACCAGATCCGAAACGCCCTCATCGTACAGGGCACCAACCAAAAAGAACTCGCAGCACGAACCAAAATCAGCTTCAGCACTCTTCGCAGGAGCCTGGACCAAAACCGTGAAGACCGAAGAAGTCTCACCATCCAGGAACTTACAAAGATTGCAGACGCACTCCAAGTCCCCACATACGCACTCATCCCGGCCGAACTTAAACAGCAGGACGTGGCGGCATGAAGAACTGCACATGCGATTGCCATGTGGAAGCAATCACTGACGCGCTACTGGCCCGCTTTTGGAACAAGGTGCAGAAATCTGACGGGTGCTGGAACTGGCAAGGACACAAGAGCAAGTACGGTTATGGACTCTTCAAGGATGAGACTCGCCGGCTGACCGGTGCTCATCGGTTCTCCTACCGAACCAGCATCGAACCAATCCCTGACGGGAAGATCGTTGACCACGTGTGTAGGAATCGCGCATGCGTCAACCCTAGCCACCTAAGGCTCGTTAGCCACGCTGAAAACGTGCAGAACCAGGCCGGACATCGAGACAGCAAATCAGGTCACCGCGGCGTCTCATGGCATGCGTCGTCCGGGAAATGGCGGGCAGTTGCAACAGCGTTCGGCAAGACCCACTACGCCGGATATTTTACGGACGTTGAGGAAGCGGCTGAAGCTGCACGGCTCCTCCGAATGAAGATCCAGACGCACAACACGATTGATCGGATGGTGAACAAGTGAAACTCAGCTACTCCATTGATGAGGCTGCGGAAGCTACGGGCTATTCGACTGACTCTATCCGCCGCGCAATTCGTAACAGTGACCTGACTGCCAGGTACGCCAACAGCAAGCCAATTATCTTGGCTGCCGAGCTGGCTGACTGGCTCGCATCGCTCCCAACAGAGCCTCCCACCCGCTAGACCCCGCACCAACAGCCGCAGCCTTAGCGCCGGCCAAGAATCACCCTCTAGCCCGCATCAGGGCAACACCCTTCCCATCCCCTACTGACTTTTTAGTCGGAGGTCACCTTGCTACAGCATGCCCTTTTGCAGGAAGCGCTGGCGGGTTTGGACAAGAAGTCTGCCGTCGATCACCTGCACCATCTTTTCCCGCACAAGTCCAAGTCGTATTTCAACCGCAACTACACGCACATCCTGACTCTTGACCCGCTG
>Ga0157373_10001965_pt1 | contig 15579 bp, 15 predicted proteins | sample C65metaG_FD_113460 | JGI IMG/M metagenome (GOLD analysis project Ga0157373, IMG submission 113460) | Corn rhizosphere microbial communities from Kellogg Biological Station, Michigan, USA - C6-5 metaG | ecosystem: Host-associated > Plants > Roots > Rhizosphere > Soil | place: USA: Michigan... | reverse complement strand
GTGCAGGTGGGTGGCGGCATTCGTAGCCGTGACGACGTGGCGGCGCTGCTGGCTGCGGGCGCGGCGCGCGTGGTGGTTGGCTCCACGGCGGTAAAAGATCCTGAAGAAGTTCAGCAGTGGTTCCGTGAGTTTGGTGCCGAGGCGATTGTGCTGGCGCTGGACGTGCGCATTGACGCCAACAACCGTAAGGAAGTGGCGATCAGCGGCTGGCAGGAAGCGGCAGGCGTAACGCTGGAGGAAGTGATTGAACAGTATCAGCCGTTTGGCCTGAAGCACGTGCTGTGCACCGATATTTCACGCGATGGTACGCTGAGCGGCTCTAACGTCGCGCTCTATCAGGACGTGGCAGCGCGCTATCCTGAGGTCAGCTTTCAGTCGTCCGGTGGCATTGGTTCACTGGACGATATCGCCGCCCTGCGCGGCAGCGGTGCGCGCGGCGTGATTGTCGGCCGGGCACTTTTAGAAAACAAATTTACGGTAGCGGAGGCGATTTCATGCTGGCAAAACGGATAATTCCTTGTCTTGATGTACGTGACGGCCAGGTGGTGAAAGGCGTGCAGTTCCGCAATCATGAAATCATCGGCGACATCGTTCCACTGGCGCAGCGCTACGCGGAAGAAGGCGCAGATGAACTGGTGTTTTACGATATTACCGCCTCTTCTGATGGCCGGGTGGTCGATAAAAGCTGGGTGTCGCGCGTGGCAGAAGTCATTGATATCCCCTTCTGCGTGGCTGGCGGCATTAAAACTCCCGAAGACGCCGCACAGATTCTCTCGTTTGGCGCCGATAAGATTTCCATCAATTCACCGGCGCTGGCCGATCCGTCGCTGATTACCCGCCTTGCCGATCGTTTTGGCGTGCAGTGCATCGTGGTCGGTATCGATACCTGGTTTGATGAAGCCAACGGCATTTACCAGGTCAATCAATACACCGGCGACGAAGCGCGCACGCGCGTGACCGAATGGCAAACGCTCGACTGGGTGCAGGAAGTGCAGAAACGTGGCGCCGGTGAGATTGTGCTGAACATGATGAACCAGGACGGCGTGCGTAACGGCTACGATCTGGTGCAGCTGAAGAAAGTGCGCGAGGTGTGTAAAGTGCCGCTGATTGCCTCTGGCGGTGCCGGCACCATGGAACATTTTTTTGAAGCCTTTGATGTGGCTAACGTTGATGGCGCGCTGGCGGCATCGGTGTTCCATAAGCAGATTATTAATATCGGTGAGCTTAAGCAGTTCCTGATCGCTAAAGAAGTGGAGATTCGCGCGTGTTAACAGCAGAACAACTGGACCAACTGGATTGGGTGAAAACCGACGGCATGATGCCGGTCATTGTGCAGCACAGCGTCTCTGGCGAAGTGTTGATGCATGGCTACATGAATCAGCAGGCGTTAACGCACACGCTGAACGAAGGCAAAGTGACCTTCTGGTCACGCACCAAACAGCGACTGTGGACCAAAGGCGAAACCTCTGGCCATTTCCTCAACGTGGTAAGCATTACGCCCGATTGCGATAACGACACGCTGCTGGTGCTGGCTAATCCGCTTGGCCCAACCTGTCATAAAGGTACGTCCAGTTGCTTCGCACCGGCAGCGGCCGACTGGACTTTCCTCTATCAACTGGAAGAGCTGCTGGCATCGCGTAAAAGCGCCGATCCTGAAAGCTCTTATACCGCCAAACTCTATGCCAGCGGCACCAAGCGCATCGCGCAGAAAGTGGGTGAGGAAGGCGTCGAGACCGCACTGGCGGCCACGGTTAACGATCGTCATGAACTGACCAATGAAGCGTCCGATCTGCTCTATCATCTGCTGGTGCTGCTGCAGGACCAGGATTTAAATCTCAGCACCATTATTGAGAACCTGCGCCAGCGTCATAAATAATTCCCTTTGATTGCCACCCGCGCAGGTTCTCTCCTGAGCGGGTTATTCCCTTTCCCCGCCCTATCTTTGCCGGAGCCCACAATGACGACCACCCATGAAAAACTGCTTGCCCTGCTCGACCAGCATCAGGCGCGTTACACACTAATGGAGCATGCGCCAACCGGTAAATGTGAAGAGGTCGCCGCCATTCGCGGCACCGCCATCGGCCAGGGCGCTAAAGCGCTGGTTTGCCACGTCAAAGGCAACGGTATTCGTCAGCATGTGCTGGCGGTGTTACCCGCCGACCAGCAGGCCGATTTAACACGCGTCGCTTCAGCGGCGGGTGGTACGCGCGCCTCGCTCGCCAGCCCGGCAGAAGTCGACAAGCTAACCGGCTGCGTATTTGGTGCCATTCCGCCGTTTAGCTTTCATCCTGATTTACGCCTGTTAGTGGACCCGCTGCTGTTCGAGCGCTTTGACGAGATAGCTTTTAATGCGGGTTTGCTGGAGAAATCGGTGGTGTTAAATGTAGAAGATTATAAGAGAATTGCCGGCATCGCTATTGCTAATATCATTAATTAGCGCTCTCTTTCATAGCATTGTTGCAGAATATAATTCCAGAAAACAAACTATCACTTCAAGAAGTTACTTGTCATAATTTTTTTCTAGTTCTTTCCACAGCTTTTATTTATGACGGGAAATGACTACATAGGTCAAGATTAAAGAAGTCTGGCCAGTTCTCCTAACACAGAAAGGCGACAACGACAAGTAGTCTGAGGAGTTGGTCAGGATGTTAATGCAATTGTTTTCATTGGTCCGCAAATAAAGCTTACTTGTCCAGAGCCAATTGCCTGTCGAGTCCATGGATCCTATTATCAACGGATACTGACAGAATCATCAATACCAGCGGCAACGATATAATAGCCACTAACGGAACTGGTAGCAAACTATGTATATCTAAAATTTTAAAACAGTCAACCAGCGGTGTATAGTTAAAGATTATCTTGACGAAAGTCTTAACAGAACGCTGCCAAACCTGAAGAAAATACCTATATCATTATTCGCCCATAAAAAACTCATGAATACACACTAGTTTAGAACTTTGCCATGGCAACCCTAGGCATGCAAATCGGTCTGGAAAATGTGGTGGCAGATCGTCGATACTTAGACTACACAGCCAGGAGATAAGGTGATGGCATTACGTAATTGACATATGAAATAATTTTTTAAAAGCAGAAATGCGGGGTAAAAAAGGGCGACTCAATAGTAAAATATAACCAGGGATTTCCTGACAAAGCGAAAATGATTACTATAGCGCCTTATCGTGAAGGAAACTCAATGAAAGCAGGATTAAAAATATGACGTCAAAACCAGAAAACATCATTATTGTAAAGAGAGAGAAAATATTTTTTTCTTATGCAATAAGATTAATATCTTTTTTCGCCGTGGTACTTTTTCATTTTAATATGGCTATAGTCCAGTTTTACCCCAATTCAATGATGCTTGGGAAGCTAACTTATTTAAATCAAACCGTAGGAGATATGGCTATATCGTTGTTCATAATCACTTCTGGATTTTCCTTAGAAATGAGCACCAGAGGAAATTTTGATCTGAAAAAATATCTTGCAAAAAGAATAATCTCTATTTACCCCGCATTCTGGATATGTTATCTGATAGTGGGCGTATTACTTTTTTTGAACTCAGGCCACATTAATGGAGATGGGGAGCATTGGAAACTACTACTTTCATTTATTGGCCTTGATGGCTTTTTCTTGTATAAAATGCAAAATTACTATCTTGTGGGAGAGTGGTATACAGGTTACATGCTTATTACTTACCTAATATTTCCATTCTTATTATTAGGGTTAAGATTTAACCCAGCTATAACTGCGATAATTGTACTTACACTTTTTGCTTTGACTTACTTGAATTATAATAAGTTGTTTGATGTATACATAAATTGCAACCCCCTTACACGGTTACCTGATTTCCTTTTTGGGATGATTTTCTCACGCTATATATATAGTAAAAAATCGACATTTTATATTTCAGGCTTAATGAGTTTATTCATAATAATAACAATACAAGCATTTACTAAAATCATTCCTTCGCAATTGTACATGCTAATATTTGGATGTTGTTTATATTGTTTACTTGCTGTCGCATTTGATTTTTTAAAGGAAGTTAAAATACTAGCATTAATAACGCCTTACCTTGCAGGCTTTACTTTTACTGCATTTTTACTTCATCACCAAATAATATATTTTTTGTTCGAAAGATTAGACTACAGTTCCATGACAAAATTTGAAGCTTATTATTTATTTTTTATAATATGTTTTTTGAGCTTTATTTCCGCTTATATAATCAATCCATTTATATATAGGTTAGAGAAGGCGTTGAGCAAAACACTTATAAAGTAAAAATATAATTTAATAAGTGCCAAATAATTTGATAAAAAAACGGCAATTATATTGACATATAATTGCCGTGGGTAAATCAGTCTAGCGAATTAATCCAACCATTCGGTATGGAATACGCCTTCTTTATCAATACGCTTATAGGTATGCGCACCGAAATAGTCACGCTGAGCCTGAATCAGGTTAGCTGGCAGGACTTCTGAGCGATAGCTGTCGTAGTAAGCAATGGCCGCAGAGAAGGTTGGCGTCGGGATACCGTTCTGAATCGCGTAAGAAACCACATCACGCAGGGCCTGCTGATACTGATCCGCGATATCCTTGAAGTACGGTGCCAGCAACAGGTTAGCGATGCCCGCATCTGCTTCATAAGCATCAGTGATCTTCTGCAGGAACTGGGCACGGATGATGCAGCCAGCACGGAAGATCTTCGCGATTTCACCGTAGTGCAGATCCCAGTTGTTCTCTTCTGACGCTGCACGCAGCTGTGAGAAGCCCTGAGCATAAGAGACGATTTTGCCCAGATAGAGCGCACGACGCACTTTCTCAACAAACTCAGTTTTATCACCGGTGAACGCTTTCGCCTGTGGACCGCTCAGGACTTTGGAAGCCGCAACGCGCTGGGTTTTCAGCGAGGAGAGGTAACGTGCAAACACAGACTCGGTGATCAGCGACAGAGGTTCGCCGAGATCCAGTGAGCTCTGGCTGGTCCATTTACCGGTGCCTTTGTTAGCTGCTTCATCCAGAATCACATCAACCAGGTATTTACCATCTTCATCTTTCTTGGTGAAGATATCTTTGGTGATGTCGATCAGGTAGCTGCTCAGCTCGCCGTTGTTCCACTTAGTGAAGGTCTCAGCCAGCTCTTCATTGTTCAGACCCAGCGCGCCTTTCAATAGAGCATAGGCTTCAGCGATAAGCTGCATGTCGCCATATTCGATGCCATTGTGCACCATTTTCACATAGTGGCCCGCGCCGTCCGCACCCATATAGGCCACACAAGCTTCGCCATCTTCTGCACGCGCGGCAATTTTATCCAGAATCGGTGCAACCAGTTCGTAAGCTTCTTTCTGACCGCCAGGCATGATAGATGGGCCTTTCAGTGCGCCCTCTTCACCACCGGAAACGCCAGTGCCGATGAAGTTAAAGCCCTGCTCAGACAATTCTTTATTGCGGCGGATGGTATCTTTATAGAAGGTGTTGCCGCCATCAATCAAGATGTCGCCTTTATCCAGGTGCGGAGTCAATGAAGCGATAGTCTTATCTGTTGCTTCACCAGCCTGAACCATCAGCAAAATGCGGCGTGGTTTTTCCAGAGAGGCTACAAACTCTTCAACGGTATAAAAAGGCGCAAGCTGCTTGCCCTGATTTTCAGCGATGACTTCGTCAGTCTTCTCACGAGAGCGGTTGAAGATTGAAACGGTATAACCGCGGCTCTCAATGTTAAGTGCCAAATTACGACCCATTACAGCCATGCCTACAACGCCGATCTGTTGCTTGGACATCATTTACTCCTCTCATATTACTATCGGTGGATAACCGAAAACATAGATGAACATTAACACTATGGTTAGTATGATTCAAAAAGAATATTCTAACGAGAATATCTAATTAAGTAACAAAAGTTTTTTTTATAAAGGACGAGTATGCTTCTAAGATGCCAAAACATATGCCTATTAAAAAACTGCCTGTTTTGATGCTGGGTGAAATGAATAACTTTAATGTTAGGCAAATAAAAGGCAGTGAAGCCATTCTTTTGGGCGCGCAGGCATAAATCGAGATCTTCGCAATACATGAAGAATGCTTCATCGAAGCCTTTTAGCACGCTAAACACGCTCGATTTAATTGCTAAAAAAGAGCCAGCAAACCAATCCACTTTGGTTGGAGATTCTATTTCTTTTCTATCAATAATGCTTTTATTGAACTTAAAGAAATAGGAACAAATGAAGTCCCAAGGCATAGGAAAGTGACGTATGGATGGATCTCTATAACAGTATTCATGATCCTTATAGAGATCTACAGAAAATAAGTCAAAAACATTTTCTTTATGAACTTTTACTAATTCCTCTATTGCACGATCAGATAATATTATATCTGGGTTGAGAAATAAAAAATAATCCTTTTCCCAATCAATATTTTCTTGACCTATAGCCTTAACCATTTCATTATTGTTAGCCGCAAACCCTTTAGGTGGGCTAGTATGTAAATACCCTATTTTTCTTTCATTACAATATTTTTCAAGTCTTATGCTTCCAATATTATCTTTTACATAAAACTTAAAACCTTCGGAATAAAAATCTTTCAAGCCATTAATTAAATTAAATATATAATCATCATGGCCATGGCTAACAATAATAAAATGAATCATAATTTTCTAAAGGCATCTTTAACAGAATTTAAATAGTATTTAAAATATTTTGAGTCTCTAGTATTTGCTAGTAGAATAATTTGGTGAATAAATGAGAATATAATTTCTCTAATGGAAAGTAATTTCGGAACATGCTTCATTGTCACTAATTTAAAGCCGTTTCTGACACGATAATATCTTCTCCAGGGTGAATGGACAGGAACTTTATATTTCCACAACGAGATGTTGGAATCTCCAATTTCATGCTCAAGTGTAATATTTGGTATAAGGAAGATATGATAATTATAACTTTTGCAACGGAGACACCATTCAGTATCAACGTAATCGATAAAAAGAGCCTCATCCATTAGACCGACTCTTTGCAGGCAACTATTGTTGATCAGTAATCCAGAAGCAATTAAACATGAGACTTCCACCGGATTTGTCTCATCAGGTTCAGGAATGTACTTTTCTCTAAAACCTAATTTGTCTAATATTAAGAATGAATAATTAAAATTATAACGAGAGTCAAAGAGATTTGGGCCAACAGCTGCTACATTTTTATTTATTGAAACTAAATTGTAACCCCTTATAAGACCGGATATAAACCCTTTCTTAGGTAAGCTATCCTGATCAAACATTAATGTAAAATCCATACCAGAAGCTACCGATGCATTAATCCCTTGATTTTGGGCTGCAGCTATCCCCTGATTAGTTTCATTAATGATAAGGGTAATATTCTTTACACCGTCAATAAAATCCTGAAGTAGATGAATTTCTTTACTATTGTTGTCAATAATGTAGATATGATGGCATTCGTAGGAAATAGAATTAACTAAATCAATAACTTTTTTAATATCAGGATTAAAAGTTATGATAACGGCAGCTATCAAGCTGCCGTTTTTTTTTTGCATTGTATTAATCATCATTAATAAGCTTTTTAATAATTTTCGAGCTACCCCAAATAGCAGGGGAATCATACTCTCTTACAGGAAAAACATTATACTCAGGCTTGATATCAAGACCATTATCACTAATGAACTTCTCAACAGTAGTTCTTAGACTTACAGGTTTTCCGCTGCAACAATTAATAATGCCGGTTATATTATTTTGCTTAGCGGCAACGAATATTTGCTTTGCTAAATCTTCAATTTTAATAAAATCATATAACATTTCGCCAGTATTGAGCGGGAAAGTAGTTTTATTTTCTTGGTTTGCAATTAATATCTTAGTAAATATGGAATTACTGTTAATATCATCACCAAGGATGTAATACATTCTTAGCCACTTAAGATTGCAATTATATTTATTAGCAAGGTATAAAGACGCCTGCCTCAAATAATTCTTTGAGATACCATAAGGATTGATAGGGTTACAGGGCGTTTCGTTGTTAATTTCGCCAACAAAATAGCCAACTTCATGCATAGTACCTGCTATAGAAATATTTTTCACTCCAGCAATCATCAGGTTTTCAATAAAATTTAGATGCTTAGCAACGTTTTTTAGATGACATTCATCATGGTGGTTAAAGCCTGATTGCCATGCCAAGTGAATAACAGTATCAATTTTTGAAAAACGGTCGATGACCTCCTCTCTCGAAGCATTGAGGATATTCATCTTGATTGTAGTTTCGACAGGTTTTTCTAATGCATTACTATTAACAACACTAATGGGCTGAAAACCCTTTTCATGAATAATATTAACAACATGTTTTCCAATATAGCCAGATGCACCAGTAACCGCAATTTTATTCATCTTAATGGTTCCGTTTATATGCAATTTTATACATTTTTAAAGCAAGTTTATAAGGAGTGCGGAGTAATCTTCCAATTTTAGGGTTTCTGGTCATTATTCTTTCTTTCAGAATTGTCACAGCCATAGCAAGATGACCATGAAGTGACCTGACTCTCATATGAGCAAGATTACTGGACTGATAAATTACATCGCCATTAGGTAACTGCGACATAATACTTTGAAATTTATATTCAAGTTTAGCATAATTTTTTTCTGCTGAGCGCGTAGTCATAAAGCAATAGTAAAAATAACCCGAATTTGCTGCTGCATAACCAATTAAACGCTCAAGTACGTGGGCTAAACCACCATCAACATGCGCAGGCTCTTCATTAAAGTCCTCCCATTTCCACGGATAACTAAACAAAGGAGCTAAGGCTTCAGGCCTAAACCAAAACATTGTTCCATAGGGTGCTATTGGCGTATTATCATCAAAAGGAACATTAATATTTAGCTTTTTAGCCCATGCTTCCGAAGGAGAACGATTAGCAAACCAAGCATGCCCGTGGGTTGGATAAGAGATATGTACAACCGGAGGCATTACTAAACCAATATTATTGTTATCCATCTCAGTAATAAGACTGCTAATGTAGGAGGGACTCGCTAAAAGATTTTGGTAAAGATGCTCTTTGAAATGATCAGATGAATTAATACCATTTTGAGGCGACTTTTTGGAATGCAATCGGCAAATAAAATCATATTTACCCGGCGTACAAACGTCTTTAAATGTTATAAAAAGCGATGACATATCGCGTCCGCGATTTTTTTCAACAACTCTAACTTCCTTTTTGTTTACGAAAGGAAGGTCTTTAATAGCATCTTCAAGCAATTGCTTATTTTTTTGTGATGCTGTGGAAATATAAAGATCATAACCTGAAGTAATATTACTAATATAAGGAATTATTTCCGATATCATTTCCGCATAGTATAAATGTGCGACAACAGCTATTTTTTTATCTAACACATTATTTATATTACTTGTTTCAGGTAATATCTTTAATAATTCCATGTTAGTATAAAGATTGCGCGGCTTTACAGTTCTTAAAATATTCTGATCAATTAATTCCGTATCATATGAGGTATGCAATTTAATGCTATCATAAGCAGATCTCAAATCAACCGCGTTAACATCAAGCCATAATGGATCATGGAAAAACAATCTTCTTTTTAAAATTGGGCATCTATTTTTTAAAGCTTTATTAATATCAATAAATGTCGAATAAGGAGAAGGATAATCTTCTGCAGGTAAATAACTATAACTCTTGTAACCTTTATCTTCAAAATATTTAGTAAATCTTGACTCATGTTGCAAAATAGAATCAGTGTAACTTTTAATCATCGGCATTGTTTGCCAATAATTTTCGAATTCAGGAGAGGAAAGTAGTTTTTTCTTAACAGCAATGAAGTGAGATTGAATATGCTTAGGTAATATCCCATGTCCAGTAAAAGGATTAGGGACTATTTTATCATGTTCACTGATCCCCCAAAAATCACAATCATTATCAGAAGCAGCATCAAAAAGCTCTTTGAAGGGATAAATTGGGCCAAAGAAAGTGTAATTCAGAAGAATCAACTCATCATAACTCTCTGCCAGCTCTTTATAGCCGTAAAGCTCCATGCCTTCTTTATAGCCCCAAACATCAAATCCAATGTTCTCACGGCAGAATATCTTATCGGAAACCTTTTCAAGCTTTTCCCTTCCAGTAATGGTAAGAGGAGAATTGGAGACAACAACAATTGTATCTACAAATTCTTTCAATGCTGCTAATTTGTAGGGAATATAGTCATCAACAATACCTGCATCATCATAAAAAAGGTAGAATGCAATCCTCTTAGTCATTTAATTAAAATCCTTATTTAAATATTTATTGATAATGGTTTTTGGTTCACCATCTGCAATGATAACACCATGATCCAGCCAAACAACTCTATTGCAGAGTTCCAAAAGCAAATCTGTTTGATGAGAAACAAAAACCATTATGTTCGAATCCTCAATCATAGACTTCATTCTTATTTGCGCTTTATTTACGAATTCAGCATCCCCACCAGCAAAGAGTTCATCCAGTATTAGAATATCTGGTTGCACAGCAGTAGATATTGCAAATGCAAGCTTAAGGTACATTCCAGTTGAATAATATTTAACCGGGGTATCGATAAAGTCTGATAGTTCAGAAAAATCAATTATATCATTTTCGATAGTTTTAAGGTATTTCTTGCTATAACCTAAGATCGCCCCATTAAGATATATATTTTCCCGCCCGCTTAGTTCCGGATTAAATCCAGCACCGATTTCAAGTAGAGGTGCGACATTTCCTTGAACAGTAACCTTTCCGCTAGAAGGCTCATAAATCCTACATAAAACTTTTAATAAGCTACTTTTTCCAGCGCCGTTATGGCCTACTATTCCAAGCCGATCTCCATGATTAATTTCTAGATTGATATTAGTAATAGCTTTAAACTTTTCTTTTGTATCGATATGATGTTTATCTTTGAGGACATTAGCAAACATCTCTTTGAGTGAGCTCTTGTTATTTTTATGCAAATCAAAAACAAGAGATACATTTTCAAGTATAATTTTTGAATTCATATCAAAGCCTAAAAATAATCTTTGCACTATTTTTGTTAAAAAACCAAATGCCTAATAATAGAGTCAAGAAGCTAATGCTTGAACACAATATCAGTGTAAATGAGTCAGGAAATGCACCATTATAGATAGGCTGCCGGAAAAGTTCTAAAAAGTAGAAAAGTGGATTACTCGAAAATATCAAATGGAATCTTTCTGGAATTGCTGTAATGGGATAAATTATGGGCGTAGCAAAATAAAGTGCCTGCAGAACGACACCAACAAGATATTGCACATCACGAAAGTAGACAGATACAATTGAAAGGATTAATGACAAACCTAATGAAAACAGAGTAAATATTAAAAAGGATAAAGGCAATATAAATAATGCAGGGGTCATACTAGCACCAAGGCAAAATGCAATTATGAACAAACATGCAGTGCTTAATAAAGAATCTATAAGAGTAGTAGCCACAGTAGAAATAACGAATATTTGCTTCGGGAGATATATTTTTTTAAAAAGAGATTCGTTCGCTATTAATGCTGATGACGCCTGGTTCAAAGAATTTGAAAATATAGCCCAAGGGATCATACCAGAAAAAAGGAATATGGCGTAGTCGTTCACTTGGAACTTCATTACCATTGAAAAAACGACAGCAATTATGGCCATATTTAATAGCGGATTGAGCAACGTCCACAAAAAACCAAATACCGTTCTACGGTAACGCAAAGTTATTTGCTGATGAATCAATTGAAATAGTACGGTGCGAAATTTATAAATTTCTTTAAAAAAAATCATACTTTTCTCTCACGGAATTCTAACTCACTAATAGCTAAATCAAGACCTTCCTTTAAGCAGGATAATTCGATACCCAAATTAGTAATTTTTGTACAATCCATCACGCTAAATTTTGGCCTTTTAGCAAGACTTTTAAATTCTTCAGATGTCACTTTAGTGATTGAAGCGTTACTTATTCTCATAGTGTCAGCTATCATTAAGGCAAAGTCGTACCAACTAAGTCTTGTATCGCCGCCGTAGTGATAAATACCGCCGGGCAAATTATCCATTTCAGCAAATTTGAATAACACTCTTGCAATATCACTCGAGGACGTAGGACAGCCGATTTGGTCACCTACTACCCTAACGTCTTTTTTATCAGAGATTAATTGGCCAATTGATTTTAGAAAATTTTGACCATGTTCGCTGTAAACCCATGATGTTCTTAAAATAACTGCGCCAGCATTTTCTTCCAGGACGGCAATCTCACCTTTTCTTTTACTGTCACCGTATATATTTATAGGATGACATGAGTCTGATTCTTTATAAGGAGTAGACGATTCACCATTAAAAACGTAATCAGTGGACATATGGTAAAACTTTGCACCGCAAAGTTTTGCAGCCTTTGCCATTAATCTTGCGCCATCAACATTCACTTTATACGCCAGGGTTTGTTCAACTTCGGCTTTATCTACCAGAGTATATGCAGCAGCATTAATGATAACGGTTGGACTAAATCTATGTATTACCCTCAAAACATCACTCTCTCGAGTGATGTCAAGTTTCACTTTGTCGGCAAAAAGAGTCTCCCATCCAGCGGGAGTATACTGGATAAGACTACGACCTAACTGCCCTTTTGCTCCCGTAATCAATAATCTCATTTATAAAGATTCACCAAGCTTAACCCATTTTTATCTTTTTCAGATAAGATTGGGTTTTCAATGGGCCATTGAATGCCAACGCTTTTATCATCCCAGATAAGGCATGCTTCTAATTGCGGATTATAATAATCCGTGCATTTATACTCAAAGTCAGCACTATCAGATAACACAACAAAGCCATGTGCCAAGCCTGGTGGAATCCAAAATTGTTTTTTATTTTCTTCTGAAAGAACCACACCTTCCCAGCACCCAAATGTAGGAGAATCAGGTCTGATATCTACGGCAACGTCAAAAACAGTACCACTTACAACTCTAACCAATTTTCCTTGAGGTTTTTGCCGTTGAAAGTGTAATCCACGCAGCACATTTTTCTGTGATCTGGAATGATTATCCTGTACAAAATCTAAGTTTATTCCTAGCAGTTCTGTGTAACGCTTTCTTTCGTAAGTTTCGAGGAAAAAACCTCTTTCGTCTCCAAAGACTTTAGGCTCAATTATTTTGACGCCTTCGATTTTGGTATTAATAATTTTCATTAGTGTTTACCTGTAACTAGGAATCGCAAGTATTTACCGTATGCCGTTTTTTTCAATTCTTCAGCACGAACAATCAAATCTTCTATGCCAAGCCAGCCATTACGAAATGCAATTTCTTCCAGACAAGCCACCTTCAAACCCTGACGATTTTCAATGGTATGAACGAAATGAGAAGCTTCTAAAAGACTATCGTGTGTACCTGTATCAAGCCAAGCAAAGCCACGGCCAAGTAGTTCGACATTTAATGTTTCATTTTCTAAATACATTTGGTTTATGCTCGTAATTTCAAGCTCACCACGTTCTGAAGGTTTTACTGCTTTCGCATAATCCACGACATTTTCATCGTAAAAGTAAAGCCCAGTAACAGCCCAATTTGATTTTGGATCCACAGGTTTTTCTTCAAGCGAAAGCGCTTTAAAGTCTTCGTCAAATTCGACAACCCCAAATCTTTCAGGATCTTGGACTTGATAGCCGAATACGGTGGCTCCAGTCTGCAAATTTGCTGCAGCTTCCAGCTTTTGCCCAAAGCTTTGACCAAAGAATATGTTGTCACCTAAGATAAGCGCTGACTTGTCATTACCGATAAACGCTTCACCGATTAAAAATGCCTGAGCAAGACCATCTGGAGACTGCTGAATGGCATATGAGATGGAAATGCCGAATCTTGATCCATCCCCAAGCAGACGCTGAAAACCAGAGATATCCTCAGGAGTACTTATTAAGAGGATATCTTTAATTCCTGCCAACATCAGTACGGAAATTGGATAATAAATCATTGGCTTATCATATACAGGTAATAATTGTTTGGATACGCCTTGAGTTATTGGATATAAACGTGTTCCCGATCCACCAGCTAATACAATGCCTTTCATATTAATTCCCTAATCCTAATCTTGTTCCAGCATAAGAACCATCTAAAACTCTTTGCCACCAACTTGTATTATTCAGATACCACTCCACCGTTTTCTTAATACCAGTTTCAAAAGTCTCATCTGGTTCCCAACCTAATTCATGTTGAATTTTGGAAGCATCAATTGCATAACGCAAATCATGACCAGGCCTGTCCGTTACAAATTCAATCAAGTCTTTAAATGATTGAATATTTTCAGGTTTATCTGCAATCATGTCATCGAGAATGTCGCAAATAGTCCGAACAACGTCTATGTTTTTCCGCTCATTATGGCCACCAATATTATAAGTCTGGCCTATTTCACCGTCAGTGACTACTTTGTATAATGCCCTTGCATGATCTTCTACATAAAGCCAATCACGTATTTGTTCGCCATTGCCATATACAGGAAGTTTTTTTCCGGCTATTGCATTTAATATTGTTAGGGGTATAAGTTTTTCCGGGAAGTGATATGGACCATAATTATTCGAACAATTAGTGATAATTACAGGTAAACCATAAGTTCTTGACCATGCTCTGACAAGATGATCGCTTGAGGCCTTGGAGGCTGAATAAGGACTACTTGGGGAATAAGACGTCTCTTCAGTAAATAAATCTGTTGTACCATGTAAATCACCATACACTTCATCCGTTGAGATATGGTGAAATTTGAAGCTATTTTTGTCTTGAAGCTGTGACCAATATTTTCTTGCAGCCTCTAATAATTTATAGGTGCCGATAATATTTGTTTCAATAAAATCTCCAGGGCCATCAATAGATCTGTCAACATGGCTCTCTGCAGCAAGGTGCATCACGTAGTTTGGAGAATATTTATTGAAAAGATCATTTAGTGAGGATGAATCACAAATATCAACCTGCTCAAAATGATAACGATCGGATTTTTCGATTTCGATTAAAGATTCAAGGTTGCCTGCATATGTCAACTTATCAATATTAATAACCTTATGGTTTGTATTATTGATAATGTGCCTAACTACTGCTGAACCTATAAATCCTGCGCCGCCGGTAACAAAGAATGTTTTCATAAAATTTGATTCGCTAATTGATTTGGTTGTCATTTATACAATAACTGCTTTTTTTTTACTCAATGCCCAAACTTTTCATTTTAAAATGCCATGCTACCGCCCTTGGCTCAAGCTACCAATGGCTTATAACAATCATTAAAAAAAATTAAGCTGGTATATCAAAGATTTACCAGCTTTTTTCAAAGCTTATGCACCTTAAGCACTTAATTTTGCTTGTTGTTAGATCTAATCGCAAGCCATACGTGCAAAATTAAAAGTAGTTACGTTAAACTATCAACAAACCTCATTCAGCGATCTAATCTAAACCCGTTCGGGTTCTTCGACTGCCAGTTCCAGGTGTCGCGCATCATCTCATCAAGGCCACGCGAAACACGCCAGTTCAGCTCTTTGTCGGCCAGAGAAGCATCGGCCCAGAACGCAGGCAGATCGCCATCGCGGCGCGGTTTGATTTCGAAAGGAATTGCTTTACCTGCAGCTTTCTC
>Ga0157373_10001956_pt1 | contig 15613 bp, 9 predicted proteins | sample C65metaG_FD_113460 | JGI IMG/M metagenome (GOLD analysis project Ga0157373, IMG submission 113460) | Corn rhizosphere microbial communities from Kellogg Biological Station, Michigan, USA - C6-5 metaG | ecosystem: Host-associated > Plants > Roots > Rhizosphere > Soil | place: USA: Michigan... | reverse complement strand
GCACTTCTACATCGGTTCAGAAAAACCATACGTCAGTGGCGGCGGACTATACGAAGGTATGAGCGGGGTGGTCAGTGCCGTTGGCCGAGGGCGGTTTCGATACATTCCAGCAGCCGGTCGGCTTCACAGGGTTTGGGCAGGCAGGCAACCAGGCCTGGGGTGTTGGCGCCCAGATGGGAAACCTTTCCGGGATAGGCGGTGATGAGAATGGTGGGTATCCTGAAACCCATCGCGCCGAGTCGCTCGTGCAGTTCAACGCCACTCATGCCCGGCATCTGGATATCGGACACCAGGCAGTTCGTCCCGGCGGGGCCGGCGGTGTCGAGAAAATCCAGGGCGCTGCAATAGGTGCGGACGTCGTAGCCGCTGGAACGCAACAGGCTTTTGAGGGCTGCCCGAACGGATTCGTCATCATCGACGACTGCAATGGTTTGCGTGTTGCGTATCTGGGTATCTTCCATAAGGGTCGCTCGTGACAGCGCCTGTCGTGAATTACAAGATACGCGGTCTCACAAGGCACAGAAGTATACCTACGTATAGCCGGTTAAGACCAAAGGGTCGTTTCGTGCGTTTCAATGAAGCGGTCCGGCCCGGCTCGACGGAAATAGCTGTGAAGGGCTTTCGCGGAGCGCTAATCTACGGGCCGGTGACACGACTCGCTCCGTTCCCGACGGTGCCTTGCAACAGCCCGGATAACCAACGATTTATTGTTCCGTGCCGATGGAAAACAGCATGCAAATATTATGGGACGATGGTGAGCGTACCTTCTCTCGGCAACTGCGTTCGGGCGTAGACGGCAAGTGCTCGGTACTGGTTGCCCGGCCTGCGGGCGAACAACCTCGCCCCGGCTGCCTGGGCCGTCTTGCCCATGAGTTTGGCCTGAAGGACGAGCTGGATAGCACCTGGTCGGTGCGCCCGCTGGAGATGCTGCGCGAAGGCGCCCAGATGCACCTGGTGCTCGAGGACCCGGGCGGCGTACCGCTCATGCAACTGCTGATCGCGCCCATGGAGACCGCCACGTTCCTGCGACTGGCCGTGGGCATTGCCGTGGCACTGGGCAAGCTGCATCAACAGGGCCTCGTCCATAAGGACATCAAGCCCAGTCATATTCTGGTGAACTGCACCGACGGCCAGGCCCGGCTCACAGGCTTCGGCCTTGCTTCGCGCCTGCCACGGGAGCGACAGGCGCCAGAGACCCTGGCCGGCACGCTCGCCTACATGGCGCCCGAGCAGACCGGTCGGATGAATCGCTCGATCGATTCGCGTAGCGACCTCTATTCCTTCGGTGTCCCCCTTTACCAGATGCTGACCGGCTCGCTGCCGTTCACCGCGTCCGACCCCATCGAATGGGTGCACTGCCATATCGCCAGGATGACCTTGCCACCCCACGAGCGGGTCGCAACCGTTCCCGAGATGCTGTCCCTCATTGTCATGAAGCTGCTCGCCAAGACCGCCGAGGAGCGCTACCAGACGGCGGCCAGTGTCGAGCATGACCTGCGACGCTGCCTGGCGGACTGGCAGCAACAGGGCCGCATCGATGCCTTTGCGCTGGGCGAACATGGCGCGTCGGATCGGCTGCTGATACCCGAAAAACTCTATGGCCGAGAGCGAGAGGTCGACACCCTGGTCGCCGCGTTCTCCCGGATCGTTCAAAGCAGCTCACCGGAACTGGTGCTGGTCACCGGTTATTCCGGCATCGGCAAGTCCTCGGTGGTCAATGAGTTGCACAAGGCGCTGGTGCCGCCGCGAGGGCTCTTCGCCAGCGGCAAGTTCGATCAGTACCGGCGGGATATTCCCTACTCGACCCTGGTGCAGGCGTTCCAGAGCCTGGTGCGCACGCTGCTGGGCAAGAGTGACGCAGAACTGACGACGTGGCGGGACGCCTTGCAGGAGGCACTGGACGTCAACGCGCGACTCATGACCGACCTGATCCCCGAACTCAAGCTGATCATCGGCGAGCCACCGCCGGTCACGTCCCTTGATCCGCAACAGGAGCAACGCCGCTTCCTGCTGGTGTTCCGGCGCTTTATCGGTGTGTTCGCCCGCGAAGACCATCCCCTTGCGCTGTTCCTCGACGACCTGCACTGGCTCGACGCGGCGACCCTTGACCTGTTGGAGGACTTGCTGACCAGCTCCGACGTGCGACACCTGATGCTCGTCGGTGCCTACCGCAGCAACGAAGTGGACATCTCGCACCCGCTGACCGCCAAGCTCAAGGCCATCCGCAGCGCCGGCGGCAAGGTCAGCGAGATTACGTTGACGCCGCTGGCCAAGGCCCATGTCGAGCTGTTGATCGCGGAAGCGCTGCAGGACGAACGCTCACGCATCGAGCCTTTGGCTCAGTTGGTGCTGGATAAAACCGCCGGCAATCCGTTCTTCGTGATCCAGTTCCTGCACGCGCTTGCCGAGGAACATCTACTGACCTTCGACCACGAGGCACGGCAGTGGTGGTGGGACCCGGATCGTATCCATGCCAAGGGCTATACCGACAACATCGTGGACCTGATGGTCGGCAAGCTGGGCCGTCTGCCGGAGGACACGCAGCTGGCTCTGCAGCAACTGGCGTGTCTGGGTAACGTTGCCGGCTTCAAGACGCTTTCGACTGCCCTGGGCACTTCCGAGACAGCGCTCAGGGCGGTGCTGTGGGAGGCGATCCGCCAGGAGTTGGTCGAACGATTGGACGACGCCTATCGGTTTGTTCATGACCGTATCCATGAAGCGGCCTATTCGCTGATTCCCGAGGATTTACGTGCCGAAGCCCACCTGCGCGTCGGGCGTCTGATAACCGCGCAGGCGTCCGCTAAAGAGCGGGATGAGGCGATTTTTGAAATCGTCGGCCAGCTCAACCGCGGCGCCGCGCTGATCACTGATCAGGCCGAGCGTGAGCAACTGGCGCAATTCAACCTGATCGCCGGTCAGCGGGCCAAGGCGTCGACGGCCTATGCCTCGGCACTTAATTACCTCAGTACCGGCATGCAATTGCTGGATGAGGATTGCTGGACCCGTCGGCATGAGCTGATTTTTGCATTAGCCTTGAGTCGAGCCGAGTGTGAGCTGCTGACCGGACAGTTGGGGGTTGCGGACGAGTGCCTGACCGCCTTGTCGGATCGCGCCACGACGGTGATCGAACGGGCCAGCGTCACTTGCCTGCTGATGGACGTCTACCTGCTTCTGGACCGCAGTGACGGCGCGGTTGCGGTCTGCCTGGCCTATCTGCGGCATGTGGGCATCGAGTGGTCCGCCCATCCGACCGACGCCCAGGTCCGGGAGGAGTATGAGCGTACAGGGTCGTTGCTCGGTGAGCGGGCCATCGAGGAGCTTATCGATTTGCCGCTCATGGACGATCCAACGTCCCTCATGACCCTCAACGCGTTGGGCAAACTCTTCGCGCCGGCCCTGCAGAGCGATGGCAACCTGGCGGATCTGTTGATCTGCAAAGCGGTCAACCTGAGCCTGGAACGGGGTAACTGCGATGCATCCTGCGTGCTCTACGCCAACTTCTTCCGGGTCGCCGGCCGGCGTTTCGGTGACTACCAGATGGGGTTCCGATTCGGCCAGCTCGGTTGCGAACTCGTCGAACGACGAGGCCTGACGCGATTCGAGGCCAGTACCTACCTGTGCTTCTCCTGTTTTGCCGTGCGCTGGATGAGGCCGGTGGGGGAGTGCCGCGATCTGCTGCGCCGTTCATTTGCAGCGGCGAACCGGATCGGCGATCTGCCCTACGGTGCCTATGCCGGCAACAACCTCGTCGCCGACCTGCTGTTCGCCGGCGAGGCCTTGGATGGCGTACAAGGTGAATCCGAGCGGGGCCTGGCGTATGCAAGGAAGGTGGGGTTCGGATTGGTGACCGACTTCATCGTCACGCAGCTGACGCTGATCCGAATGCTCCGTGGCGAGACACCCGCCTTCGGGCGTTTGGACGATGGCGAGTTGAACGAGTCCGTCACCGAAGCCCATTTGTCCAGTAACCCGGACCTGGTGCTGGCCGAGTGTCTGTATTGGGTCCGCAAATTACAGGCGCGCTACCTGGCCGACGATGCCGAGGAAGCTGTTGAGGCGGCCGCCAAGGCTCAGCAGCTGCTCTGGGTTTGCCAGGCGTTCTGCGAGGAGGCCGAATATCACTTCTACAGCGCACTGGCCCGGGCCGCCCGCTGCGACAGCGTCTCGGTAGACGAGCAGGCGCAGCACTTGATCGCCATGGCGGTCGATCACCAGTGGCTCGAAGCCTGGGCCCGGCAATGTCCGGAGAATTTCGCCAGCCGCGCGGCGCTGGTCGGCGCCGAGATCGCCCGGGTCGAGGGGCGGCTGATCGAGGCCGAGCTGCTTTACGAGCAAGCCCTGCAAGCCGCCCAGGCAAGCGGTTTTATCCATGTCGAGGCGCTTGCCAATGAACTTGCGTCGCGTTTCTACCGGGCGCGGGGGTTCGGCAAGATCGCCCGCGTCTATTTGCAGGATGCCCGTTACGGTTACCTGCGTTGGGGCGCCGATGGCAAGGTGCGGCAGCTTGAGGACAAGTATCCCGCGCTCAGGGCCGAAGAACTTGCGCACGGTCCGACCACCACGATGGCGACACCGGTCGAACACCTTGACCTGGCCACGGTCCTCAAGGTTTCACAGGCCGTGTCGGGCGAAATCGTTCTGGAAAAACTGATCGACATGATCATGACCACGGCAATCGAGCAGGCTGGCGCCGAACGCGGGTTGCTGGTTCTTTTGCAGGACGGTGAACAGCGGGTCGCTGCGCAAGTGACGGCCGGCGGCACCACTCAACTGCGAAATGCGCCAGTGAGCGCGGTTTTGGTGCCGGAGTCGGTTCTTTATCATGTCCTGCGCACCCGTGAGAGTGTGGTGCTGGACGATGCGCTGGTCGAGGCGGCGTTCGCCACGGATCCTTATATTCGCCAGCAGCGCGCCCGTTCGGTCTTATGCCTGCCGCTGACGAACCAGGCCAAACTCGTCGGTGCGCTCTATCTGGAAAACAATCTGGCGGCCCATGTGTTCAGTCCTGGCCGGATCGCCGTGTTGAAGCTGGTGGCCTCACAGGCCGCCGTTTCCCTGGAAAATGCCCGTCTGTACCGCGAGGTCGCCGAGCGCGAAGCGAAGATCCGCCGCCTGGTGGATGCCAACATCATCGGGATTCTCGTCTGGCACGCCGATGGACACATCATCGAGGCCAACGATGCGTTCCTGCGCATGTTGGGTTACCAGCGAGAAGACCTTGCTTCCGGCGGCCTGCGCTGGAGAGACCTGACCGTGCCGGAGTTTCGTGAACTCAGCGACCGCTCGCTGGCGCAAGCGTTGTTGACCGGGCACTCCAGGCCCTACGAAAAGGAATACTTCAGGAAGGATGGCAGTCGCTTGCCAGTGATTGTCGGCCTGGCGCTGTTCGAAGCGGGCAGCAATGAGGGGGTTGCCTTTGTACTGGACCTGACCGAGCGCAGGCAGGCGGAAGAAAAAATTCGTGAAAGCGAACGCCGCTATCGTGAGGTACAAACCGAACTGGCCCATGCCAACCGCGTGGCGACCATGGGTCAATTGGTGGCTTCCATCGCCCACGAAGTCAATCAACCGATCGCCGCCGCCATCCTCAACGCCAATGCGGCGTTACGCTGGTTGAACGCCCAGCCACCGGACATCGACGAGGTCCGGCCGGTGCTTGAACGCCTCATCCTCGACGCCAATCGAGCGGCGGACGTGCTGGGCCGGATCCGTGGGCATATCCGCAAGGCTCCGCCGCAGAAGGGCCCGGTGGACATCAATGCGGCCATCGAGGAGATGATCGAGTTTACCCGTGGCCAGATCATCAAGAGCGGGGCCTCGATACAGACGCAACTCATGGACGGCTTGCCCCTGATTGAAGGTGACCGCGTAGAGCTGCAGCAAGTACTGCTCAACCTGATCATGAATGCGTTGGAGGCCATGGGCAGTGTCAGTGCAGGCGAGCGGCAGTTGGTGATCCGCGCGACGTTGGGCGAGGCGAATTGCGTGCTTGTCAGTGTGAGTGATTCGGGCCCGGGGTTTGCTTCGCAAAGCACCGACCTGGTGTTCACTTCGTTCTACACCACCAAGCCCACCGGCCTGGGATTGGGACTGTCGATCTGTCGTTCGATCATCGAAGCCCATGGCGGTTGCCTGAGCTCCATCGCCAACCCGCCCCGTGGCGCCACTGTTCAATTCACGCTGCCCATCGCGCGCCCTTGAGGGCGCCGGTTTAATACTTAGGTTTAGGGGCCATATATCAATCGGTCACCCGAACCAACCCACGTACAAATGAAACGCGATATCCCCCGGCGATATATTCCCCATCAAGGACTGCGGAGAATGTGTCGTGAACAACTTGACCGCCAGAGCAGCAGAGCAACTGTCATCTCTTCGTTCGATCGCGCTGATTTGCATGGCGCTCATCACGACGAGTGCCTTCTCTCGCTTGAGCATGCCGATAGCCGAGAGTCATAGGCTCGCCGAGCCACGTCACTGCCACCCACGTCCGGCGCGCCTGGCGGATGTTGAATTGCGGCCGGTCGATGTCGAACAGCCTGCGGGCCACCTGCCGATAGGCGCACACCTGATCAGCCCGCGCCGGTTCTACCTGCACCACGGGATCTACCTGGGCGGGGCAGACGTTGCCCATTACTCGGGGTTCAGCGGTTCGCTCCGGCCGGGTCCCATCGAAGTGACCGATCTTGAGCATTTTGCCAACGGCAAGCCGGTCTGGATGCTTCAGGAACCCTGCAAATACTCCAGCGAAGAAATCGTTGATCGGGCGCGTTCGCGGTTGGGTGAAAAGCAGTACAGGGTGCTCTTCAACAACTGTGAGCATTTCTGCAGTTGGTGCATCAGCGGGAACAGCTACAGTGCCCAGGTCGACGCCTGCTTCCATCGTCCCCATGATCTGTTCGCGTTGATTTCGGCACTGGAGCCCCGCTTGGTGGCCTAGTGGTCTGTGCTAGAATTTTTCCGTCCACCCAAGAGGATCGTGCATGAACGGTAGCCCCTCATCCCATGAGTCAGGCAGCAAGGATTCCATGGTGTTCGTGGTGGATGACGATGCCTCCATGCGCGATGCATTGAGCAATCTGTTGCGCTCGGTCGGGATCCGTGTCGAGACGTTCGCTTCCACGACGGAGTTTCTTCAGCAACCAAAGACGGATTGCGCCAGCTGCCTGATTCTCGACGTGCGACTGCAGGGGAGCAGTGGCCTGGACTTCCAGCGCTGGTTGGCGGAGTCGGATTCGAATATTCCCATCATCTTCATCAACGGCCACGGCGACATCGAGATGTCGGTCAAGGCGATGAAAGCCGGCGCCGTGGATTTCCTGGCCAAACCCTTCCGCGAACAGGATCTGCTGGACGCCGTGACCGCTGCACTCCAGGCAGACATCAGGCGTCGCGAGATCCGGCAGCAATCTGCCGACCTGCATGCCCACTACCAGACACTGACCGCCCGGGAAAAAGAGGTGATGGCTTTTGCGGTCAAGGGCCTGATGAACAAGCAGATTGCCGGGTAGATGAACCTGAGCGAAATCACCGTGAAAATCCATCGCGCCCATGCGATGAAGAAAATGCACGCCAAATCGTTCGCCGACCTGGTTCGAATGGCCGAGTCACTGGGTGCCGGGCCGGGTCGCTGAACCCCGATTTTCGCGCCTTCCCAAATATCCTGAACACCCGAATAACCCTGTGGGAGCCGAGCTTGTTCGCGATAGCGGTAGGTCAGCTTGCATCAATGCTAAATGTGCCGCCGCCATCGCGAGCAAGCTCGGCTCCCACAGGTTCGATGCATTCCCGGAGGTAATGATAGGCCCGCATCTTCCAAGGTAAAAATTATTATGTAAAAAGTTTTATTGACTAAAAAATATCATCGGGTAATTATTTCCCTGCATCTGCTGTCACGCAGAGTCATTTCCCAGGGGCAACCCGATGAATCAGAACACCGTGCCTTCATTGGCCAGTCTTTATGTCGAGACGCATGAGTCGTCATCCGACACGCGCTTTACCTCTTCGCTCATGCAAGGCTTTCCGGCCGAACCTCACCGTCGTGTGACCTGGCACAACTGGATGCGTCCGCCCTTCAATCGATGGGGCTTTCGCAATCTGGCGCGCCTGCGGCCTTCAATCGATGTGCAGGCGGGGGCAGGGCCGGCCAGCGTCCTGCCGCAGGCGCCACTGGCACTGGATGAGCTGCACTTCAACGGCGAGTGCGGCTTGAGCATCAGCGTGATCGAACACCTGGTGGCCAGCCAGACCGACGCGTTCCTGGTCATGCAGGGTGATACCGTGCTGTTCGAGCGCTACTTCAACGGCCAGGCGCCCCAGGACCGACACGTCATGTTTTCGGTGACCAAATCGCTGGTCGGCACCCTCGGCGAACAGTTGGTCAGCGTCGGTGTGCTGGATCCAGCACTGCCCGCCGCCCACTACGTGCCGGAATTCGAAGGCAGTGCCTACGCCGATGCAACCGTGCGCCAGTTGTTCGACATGGCGGTGGGCATCCACTACAGCGAAGTGTACGAAGACCCGGATTCGGAGAGTTCCCAGTACGGCTATGCCTGCGGTTTCCAACCGGCACCCGCGCAGTACGCCCAGTTCGAATCGCTGTACCAATTCCTGCCGTCGCTCCGAAAGCAGGGCAAGCACGGCGGTTTTTTTCATTACGTGACGGCCACCACCGAGGCCCTGGCCTGGGTCATGGAACGCGCCAGCGGCAAGGCCTGCCATTGCCTGCTGGAAGAGATCTGGAGCCAATTGGGGTGTGAGCGCGACGGCTATTTCATGGCCGACCCCTGGGGGCGCAGCGTGGCCGGTGCCGGTTTCAGCGCCACCTTGCGTGACATGGCCCGTTTCGGTCGCCTGCTGGCCAATGACGGCCGTCACGACGGGCGCCAGTTGCTGTCGTCCGAGACAGTCGCGCGCATTGCCGCCGGCGCCGACCCGGCGATCTACGCTACATCCCCCGACTTTGAAGCCTGGACCCCTGGCGCGTCCTATCGCAGCCAGTGGTACGTCTTCAACGACCACAGCCAGGCGCTCATGGCCGGTGGCATTCATGGCCAGTACCTGTTCGTCGACAAGCCATCCGGCGTGGTGATCGTCAAGCAGTCGTCCCTGAACGATGCCGTCAGCCCGTTCGATGGGGACAGCGTGCGCATGTTGCGCGCCATCGCGGCGCACCTCGGCGACTGACCACGCGTTCCGATGACAAGAATCACGTTCCATTCACCTGGCCTCGCCAGGTGTTGGCGACGTTCTGCGCCGCCATTCACTGCCCTGTAACAACAATAAATCACACAGGAGCTTCACATGGTTTCCACGACGCGTTTCTCCCGAACGCTCTTAGCGCTCGGGTTACCCCTGAGCGCCCAGGTCGCACTGGCGGGCTACACCTTCGAGGATGGCAACCTCAAGGGTGAGGTCAACGTCACCGCCGGCGGTGCAGCCATTTTCACTCGCAACGTCAACTTCGGCGCTGGCCGTGTGGACATGCGCAGCCGCAAGAATGGCGGCAGCAAAATCGATTGGCAGGAGTTCTACGTCAAGCCGGGCGTCAAACTGGAGTATGCCTTGCAGCCGGACTTCAGCCTGCTGGCCGGTGGCTCGCTGGTCGGGGCGACGACCTTCGGCGATGGCGATGCCGGCGGCTTCACCCGCAGTTCCGATGGCGAGGTGGCCACCGAAGAACTCTACGAGGGATTCCGGGCCGGGGAGTGGACGTTCACCGCCGGCCGCCAGAACTACATGATCGGCACCGGCTTCATCGTCATGGACGGCAATCTGGATAAGCTCAAGGACGGCGCCTACTGGCTCGCACCCAGAAGCGCCTTCAAGGATTCCGCGGTGCTGGCCTGGGATCACGGTGCCTTGAAAACCCAGGCATTCACCTTGCGCACCGACGATGACCTGGGTGACATCCGGATGACCGGGGCCAACCTCGACTACAACCTCGACGATCGGGTGACGCTTGGGGCCATGGCCATGAAGGTCAACGCACTCGGTCCCAAAGGCGCCACACCGCTGCGCCGAGACGGCATGCAGGTGTACAACCTGCGGGCGCTCAACGCCAAGGTTCCGGGCTTGCCGGCCTTGACCCTCAACGCCGAGTACGCCTTGGAACGCGGCAACGGCGAAGGCGTCGAGTATGATGCCAAGGCCTGGTATGGCCAGGCGGACTATGCCTTCGATACATTGCCGTTGACGCCGGTCGTGGGTTACCGCTACACGAGCTTTTCCGGCGATGACAACCTGACGGACAACCGCCAGGCGTCCTGGGACCCGCTCAGCAAGGGCTATGTCGATTGGGGCACCTGGCTGGTGGGGGACGTCGTTGGCCACTATCTGCTGTTCAACAGCAACGAAAACGTTCAGCAATTCTCGATCAAGACCCACCTCAACGAAACCCTCAACCTCGGCGCCATCCACTACCAGTTCTGGCTGGACGAAAAGAACTACATGGGCACGGCGGTCAGTGATCGGCGTTTTGCCGACGAAAGCGTCGTCTTCCTGGACTGGGCGCCGTCGAAGGCGTTGGTTTCCTCGCTATCCTATAACTGGGTCAAGCCGATGGCCGCGGCCAAGCAGGTGTTCGGCAACGACCGGAAATTCAGCGCGCTGGAATTATCGTTCACCTATCGCTATTGATGCCGCGAGCCTTCGCGGCCGCGCTGGAGTGTTTTGCCATGAACAAGTCTTTGCGTAATACGGTATTGGGTGCTCTCGTTTCGTTGCTCGCCAGCGGTGCAAGCATGGCCGAAGAGCGGACGGTGCGAATCTATAACTGGATCGAGTACCTGCCGCCGGAAATCCTCAAGAGCTTTCAGGAAGAGACCGGGATCCGTCCGATCTATGACGTGTTCGACAGTGTCGAAACCCTGGAGTCCAAGCTGCTGACCGGCAATTCCGGGTACGACGTGGTATACCCGAGCAGTTCCAACGTCAGTCACCTGATCGCCGCCGGCGCCGTCCAGCCCCTGGATCGCAGCCAACTGCCAAGCTGGCAGCAATTGGACCCGGAGTTCATGAAAGGCCTGGAAGCCGTGGGTGACCCGGGCAACCGCTATGCGGCGCCATACCTGTGGGGCACCACACTGATCGGCTATAACGTCGACAAGGTTCGGCAGGCGCTGGGAGCCGATGTGCCGATAGACACCTGGGACATCATCTTCAAGGAAGAGAACCTGTCCAAACTGGCGAGTTGCGGGGTCGGCTTTCTCGATGCCGCCAACGAGATCGTGCCCATCGCCTTGCATTACAAGGGATTGGACCCCAACAGCCAGAGACGTGAGGACTACCCGCAGGCGCAGGCGGCGCTGGCCAGGATCCGGCCGTTCATCTCCTACTTCAATTCGTCACGCTACGGCATGGACCTGGCCAATGGCGACGTCTGCATCGCCGTAGGCTGGTCAGGCGGCGTGGCGCTCGCCAAGCGCCTGGCCGATGCCGCTGGCAAGGGGGTCAAAGTGGCAATGGCGCTGCCCAAGGAAGGTGCGCCGATGTGGTCGGACGTGATGATGATTCCCACCAACGCTCCCCATACCCAGGAGGCCCACGCGTTCATCAACTACATCATGCGGGCCGATGTCATCGCCCGTATCAGCAACAAGATTGGCTACCCCAATCCGAACAAGGACGCCACCGCGCTGGTGATCCCGGAAGTCCGTAACGACCCCGCGATGTACATCCCGGACGACGCACGCAAGACGCTGTTCGCCCTGGAGCCCATGCCGGCCGCCATCGAGCGGATCCGCACGCGGACCTGGACGGCGATCAAGACCAATCGCTGATCCGGGCTATACGAACTGTGGGAGCGGGCTTGCTCGCGAAGGCGGTTTATCAGTCGACTCTGCAGTGGCTGATCCACCGCCATCGCGAGCAGGCTCGCTCCCACAGGGATTAGCGTCGGACGCAGAATGCGCGGTCACTGAAAAACCTGTGTGGGAGCGAGCCTGCTCGCGATGACGATCTGTCAGTGTCTTCCTTCAGGCACGCATGCCCTGGAACAGCAACGCCGTAATCCGCTTGACCTGGGCGGAGTGTGCTTCGATATCCGGCTGTTCCTGGTTGACCAGCCTGAACAGCTGCAAGTGTGAATAATCGTTCAACAGGAAGGCGGCCAGCTCGACGTCCAGGTCGGCGCGCAGCTTGCCGGCCTGCTGCAGTTCCTTGATCAAGCCACTGATCTCAGCCCTGAGCGCATCGTTCATGGCGCGATAGCCCTCCGGCAGCCCGCCGTCGCCGCCAAACAGAATCAAGGGCAGCAATTCGCGCCAGAGGCTGGGGTGCATGACCTCCAGGGCGTAGCCCGTCAGCAGCCGTTCCAGGTAACACAGCGCCTCGACTGGATCCTCTATTTCAGGGACCTGCAATCGGGTGTCCTTGAGTGCACGCTGATCCGCCTCATGGAGGATTTCCAGGATGATCTCCTGCTTGTTGCCGAAGTACTTGAACACGGTCGGGGCCGACACCCCGGCCTGGCCGGCGATTTGTTCGATGGTGGTGTTCTGGAAGCCCTGGCGCTCGAACAGTTCGATCGCCGCCTTGCTGATGGCTTGGCGTCGTTCGGCTTTTTGACGTTCACGCAGTCCGCTCACGGGAGGTCCTTTGTCACTGGAATAGAGGGCATACAGAGGCCCGGATCCATGCAAAATACTTAACTCGATAAAATATTTAAAGCGTTTTATTTGGATGCTGGCCTTTTAGTGCGACCGCTCTGCAACGCCCCTTGCATGAGGCAGGTATGGCCAAATGCTAGGTAATTTATGACGAGATCAGGCACAAAAGGAGCGCTTACAGATAATTCAGCGAGCAAGTGAGACGGGTAACGTGGCGCACCGTTTCTTCGTAGCGTCTGTTCCTCGGTGCGTTCAATGTCGATTAAAAAGAGAACAAGAAAATGACCAGCCCCAGTTTCAAGGATTCGAACGGCCATCTGGCACAGGGCTTCAAGCCTCGTCACGTCACCATGCTGTCCATTGCCGGGATCATCGGCGCAGGCTTGTTCGTAGGATCGGGGCATGCCATTGCGGCGGCCGGCCCAGCGGTACTGCTGGCTTATCTGTTCTCCGGCCTGTTGGTGGTGCTGGTCATGCGCATGCTCGGTGAAATGGCGGTAGCCCGCCCGGACACCGGTTCGTTCTCCACCTATGCCGACCAGGCCATCGGGCGCTGGGCCGGCTTCACCATTGGTTGGCTGTACTGGTGGTTCTGGGTCCTGGTGATTCCCATCGAAGCGCTGGCCGCCGGGCATGTGTTGAACCAGTGGTTTCCTTCCGTTGACGCCTGGCTGTTTGCTTCGGTATCGATTGTGGCCCTGGCGGTGACGAACCTGTTCAGCGTGTCCAAGTACGGTGAGTTCGAATTCTGGTTCGCGATGGCCAAGGTCGTGGCGATCATCGGTTTCATTTCCCTGGGTTTCGCCGTCCTGATGGGCTGGATTCCCGAGCGGGAAGCCAGCGGCCTGAGCCGCTTGATGGAAGAACATGGCGGTTTCGCTCCCAACGGTTTGTCGGCGGTGGTTGGGGCCTTCATCACCATCATGTTCAGCTTCATCGGGACGGAGGCGGTGACGATTGCGGCGGCCGAATCCGATAACCCCGCACAGAACATTGCCAAGGCGACGCGTTCGGTGATCTGGCGGATCGGCGTGTTCTACCTACTGTCGATTTTCGTGGTCATCTCCGTGGTGCCGTGGAACGATCCGCAGCTGGCTTCGGTGGGCTCCTACCAGCGGGCGCTGGAGCTGATGAACATCCCCCATGCCAAGTTCCTGGTGGATGCCGTGGTACTGATCGCGGTGGCCAGTTGCATGAACTCCTCGATCTACATCGCCTCGCGCATGCTGTACTCGCTGGGGCGACGCGGCGATGCGCCAAAGGCCTTGAAGGTGACGTCGGGGGAAGGCGTCCCGCGCACAGCAGTGATTGCCAGTACCGTGTTGGGGGCAGGTATCACGCTGTTCAGCTACTTCATGCCCGCCGGCCTGTTCCAGTTCCTGCTCGCCAGTTCCGGCGCCATCGCGTTGCTGGTGTACCTGGCGATTGCCATCTCCCAACTGCGCATGCGCCGGCTGCTGCGTCAGCAGAACGTCGAGCTGACTTTTCGTATGTGGCTGTTCCCCTGGTTGACCTGGCTGGTCATCGTGTTCATCTGCGCGGCGCTGGCGGTTATGATGGTGACGCCGGAACACCGTAGTGAAGTCAGCTCGACCCTTGGGCTGGCGCTGATCATTTCCTTTATCGGACTGGTCACGTCGCGGCAGCAGCCGCAGGGGGCGAGGGCGGCTTCCCTTGGCTAGCCACAGGGAAAAGCCAGATGAAACACTTGTGGCGAGGGGATAAATCCCCTCGCCACAAGAGACGTGCCCATCCCCGATCTGTTTCACCTCTGAAACACCCTCCTGAAACCAGGCTCTCCGCCTGTCACCCTGCCTGTAAACCCTTTCTGCCGATCTGGCACTAACCCGTTCGAGCGTTGTCATTAATGGGCGCCCTGGCGGCGTCACGTCAGCTGTATCGATGGGCTTCTCGAACGCCTTCGGGCAAAAAACTCGCGATGGATTGCGTCCTGGACCGACTATTTTTTTGCGGGTTGCCATTCTATGGGGCTGCTTCTCGATCCTCGTCATGACATCGATGCCGCGTTATTGAGCTATCGCCGGGTATTCTGGTCCCTGGCGCTGTTCAGCGGCGTCATCAATCTACTGGTGCTGGTGCCGTCGCTCTACATGATGCAGGTGTACGACCGGGTTCTGACTAGTCGCAACGAAACCACCTTGTTCATGCTGACCCTGATCGCCCTGGGCCTGTTCATGTTCAGTGCCTTGATCGAGTGGGTGCGCGGCGAGGTGATGATTCGCATGAGCGCAGGGCTGGACGATGCCCTGGGCGAGCGGATTTTCGATGCCGCCTTTGCCCGCAGCCTGCGCGAGCACAACGCCAACCCGGCGCAGGTGCTCAGCGATCTGGCGACACTACGGCAGTTGATTACCGGGCAGGGGCTGATCGCCTTGCTCGATGCGCCGTGGCTGCCGATCTTCCTGTTGGTGGCATTCATTTTTCATCACTGGTTCGGGGTGTTGACCCTGGTCCTCGCCCTCGTGCTGATCGGCCTGGCGCTGTGGGGCGAACTGGCGACTCGCACGCGCCTGGGGGAAGCCAACCGCCTGGGCGTGCAATCGGCCGCCTACGTCAACAGCACGCTGCACAACGCCGAAGTCATCCAGGCGCTGGGCATGCTCGGGCCGTTGCGTCAGCGCTGGAGCCTGCTGCAGCAACGCATCATCGCCGCCCAGGCCCATGCCAGTGATCGCGGCGCTCGTATCACCTCGATGACACGGTTTGTGCGCATCTCGGGCCAGTCACTGTCGCTGGGGTTGGGGGCGTTGCTGGTGCTGGAAGGCCAGTTGTCGGCGGGCATGATGATCGCCATGTCACTCCTGCTGGGGCGGGCCCTGGCGCCGGTGGAAATCGCCATCGGATCGTGGAAGCAATTCAATGCCGGGCGCCAGAGCTATCAGCGCCTGAGCCTGCTCCTTGCCCAGCATCCCCGTGATCGCCTGCGCATGCCTTTGCCGCCGCCCACCGGTGCGGTGCGCCTGGAGCAGCTGTACGTCGGCCCACCT
>Ga0157373_10001952_pt1 | contig 15640 bp, 17 predicted proteins | sample C65metaG_FD_113460 | JGI IMG/M metagenome (GOLD analysis project Ga0157373, IMG submission 113460) | Corn rhizosphere microbial communities from Kellogg Biological Station, Michigan, USA - C6-5 metaG | ecosystem: Host-associated > Plants > Roots > Rhizosphere > Soil | place: USA: Michigan... | reverse complement strand
TGGCTGAGAAGTGCGGTGGTCAGTTCATTGGCTGTCGCTATGGCCTGATCGTCTTAGAGGAAGGGCCGGTTAATACCGCGATTTATCATTTTCAGCGGCCGGACGACGGTTAACTGCAGGCAGCAAGGTTGGCAGTGACATAAAAAAGGGGCTGGCAGATGCCAACCCCTTGTTTGCTATTAACTTTTAGATGTCGCGTTAGCGATACCTTAGTTAAGACGCTTTTTCACGGCACCATTGATACATAAGCATTTTATTTATAAAACAGTTAGTTACTTCTATATCTGGTGCAACCAAATGCGAGCACGTACAAGCTGGGTAGTCAGTTTGTGGACATTAAACTGGTCAGAGGGTTAAGCGCTGCAGCTTCTTCTAAATGGTCGGGAGCAAAGTGTGCATACTTCATGGTTTCACGGATATTTGCGTGGCCGAGTATTCTTTGCAGCACCAGAATATTGCCACCATTCATCATAAAATGGCTGGCGAAGGTGTGCCGAAGCACATGAGTTTTCTGGCCTTCTATAAGCTGAATAGTCGTAGTAGCGAGCATCTTCTTGAAGTCCTGATAGCATGGCTTAAACATTCTGCCCTGCCGTTCCTTCAGTTCATCATAAAGCCACTGCGGGATCGGAACGGTTCGATTTTTCCCGCCTTTAGTCTTAAAGAATGAGAGTTTGTTAGGTGATAACTGTGAGCGGGTCAATGTTTCCGCCTCAGTCCAGCGCGCACCAGTAGCTAAGCAAACTTTACATATCATCTTTAAATCTGGCTTTCCGTAAAGTTCGCAACCATCCAGAAGTTCAGTGATCTGCTTTAGGGTAAGCCAGGACATTTCCTTTTCATCTTCCCGGAACGTCCTGACGCCTTCCAGTGGGTTAGGTAATGACCATTCCCCTAACCTCTTCAGCTCATTGAAAACAGCGGCAAGATAGTTTTGTTCTCTGTTAACCGTGATAGGCTTTACTTTCCACTTTGATTCATCATCGTGATAACCATTGGAAATTTTCCCCTGCAAGCGCTGGTCACGGTAATGTGCCCAATCTTTAGCTGTAAGCTGGGAAGCTATCGGATCGCCTAAGCCCTTACATACAATATCCAGCTTAGCTTTGCGGGACTTAACCGCTTTAAGCGATTGCCCGTGAAGAGAATCCCAAAGCTTTATAAGCTCGCTCAGCTTACGGCGATCCTCTTTTTCCTTTATCCACGGTTTGTTTTCAGCTTCACTGCGTGTGTAGCTTTCGTAAGCTACAGCTTCGCCTTTGGTTGCAAAAGACTTGCGAATGCGTCGGCTGCCACGTCCATCTAAATAGAAGTCAGCAAGCCATTCACCAGAAACAAGTTTCTTTATTGCCACCAAATCACCTGCTGTTTTTCAATTCTTGAACAAATGCGGCTAAACCGGGATTTCCTCTGTCTGAATAGCAACAAGCGCGGAATGACTCAGCCCACTGATAACCATCGTTCTGGAATAAATCGTCTGAATTGTCAATGCCTGCATATTGGCTTGAAAGTTTTAAAGCTTTTTCTCTACTAAGAGAAAAAGTGAATGCGTATTTAGGAGCAGGTGTATATTTATGGGTTTGAACATCTAATTCTCTAGGCAGCACAGTTACTTTGACCGTATTAGCTGGAGTCTGAAACAACACTCGGTAAACAACGTAGACAGCTGCTTTATTAGCCTCATATTGAATATTTCTTTCAACGTCACCTTTGAAGATGGTAGGCAAAATTTGCACATGCAAAGGTTTTATGCTCAGAACCTTATAAGAGCCGTTCTCTGGTGGATAGTCATTGTGATCTTCCATCATGGCTTTCGAATCTTTGAACATTTCAGGAGCAGCCCAAGCAGAGTGAGCAAAGGCAGCAAAACAGCAAATTGTGAGAGCTATTTTAATTTTCATAATGACCTAGTTATTTTCCATCAGTGTGAGATAAACCATTCCGACGCATTCAACATCCTCTATCTTACAATCAAAATTAGATGATGAATTTTTAATGTTTATCTTGTTTCCTGGAATTCGGGATACTGCATAAACATCATTCACTCCATCAATATTTATCAACCATAATCCATTACCTATAGCTTTCACTTCTAGATCTACAATCCATTTATTACTCCCCTTTTCTACTAAAGCTGGGTTATTCACCGTTTCTGCAATCAGACTAGGGTCGCATACCCATAAGCCAGTCTTGTTTAGCTCACCGTTAAAGAGGGAGTATTTTTCAATCGTCACAATTTCATTGGATGAGATTTGTTCACGATTGTTCCGCGCAATCATTTCACCAATGCCAGTAGCAAGCCATCTTAGAGAAACGCCTGTATCCAACGCACAGGTTATGACAACGTCGCCAGGGAAATAGTCGCGACGAACCCACGCACTCATTGTGCCGGAGGGAATCCCTAACAAGTCTCCAAGCTCTTTCTGCATGGTAAACCCGTAAGCATGCAGAATCCTCTGAACCACTTGCTTTCCGCCATTAGCTAAAAGCTGCTCGTGCAATTCCTTACCTTTAGTAAAACCATGCGGAGCTGCCTTAAATCTTACATTTTTAAGCTCGCCTGAAACTAACCACTTCAAATCCGCACCAGTATCTATAGCGCATTGGATAATGTAGTCACCGGGCAAGCTACTTCTTGCAACCCAATTATTGATAGTTGGTAAGGGGATCTGCAAAAGTTCAGCAAGCTCAGGTCTTGATCTAACACCATAAGAACTAAGGATTCTTTCTAAAATCTCTTTTGCATCGCCTAAAGCGTTAGACATGGTTCCCTCGAATAATCCACTAGGGTTACTTTACAATCACTCATTTGGATCATATCATTCACCCCGTAAGCCAAAATGCACGCCAATGCACTACAAAAGCTACCAACTGGAGATAATCCCCGATGACCAATCAAATTACAATACCTAGCGGCCCCGATCTGATGACCTATGAGCAGTTCGCGCAGGCTTATGGCTACAGCCTTCGTACCGTGAAACAGATGGTTGAAGACGGTGATCTGCTTGTTATGCCCCGGAAAAAAATTGGTGGTGCCGCTCGCATCAACATGGTTGCCTTTCGCGCGCGTTTGCTCGCTCAAGGTGTAAATTGCCGCTACATCGCAGCGTAAGAACTTAATTATTTAAGTTGAGCAAAGGAATGGCCATGTTTGATTTTAAGACTTCCACCCATAACCACTATGACGACGCCTGCCGCAAGTTCGCACTTACGCACAACATGGCTGAGCTGGCGCAGCGTGCAGGCATGAAAGTGCAAACTTTGCGTAACAAGCTCAACCCGGATCAGTTGCATCAACTGACCGCTCCAGAAGTACTGTTACTTACCGACCTGACCGAAGATGCCACGCTGATGGATGGAATGTTAGCGCAGTTGCAGTGCCTGCCATGCGTACCGGTTAATGAGCTGGCAAAAGATAAGTTTCCGTCCTACGTGCTGAAGGCTACCGCTGAAGTCGGAAGCATGGCCGCCAGCGCTGCAAACCCGGAGCGGATAACTGCAACATGCCGACGCAGTATTCTGGAAGCCGCAAATACCGGCATTCGCTGCATGATGCTGGCAGCACTGGCCGTGCAGAACCGCGTTCACTCTAACCCGACTTTAGCATCAACCGTTGACGCTATCAGCGGGCTGAGTGCTTCGATTGGCATTAGCTGAGGGCGCGCGATGATTTCATTTGCGGCACAACTCAAGCGTCAAAGTCCGTCAATGTCTTATGGAAATGGCTGGATTATGGGCGAGAACGGCAGGCGCTGGCATCCGGTTTTAAGCCAGCAGGAAGAGGCAAAAGCGACAAGAGGTGAATCATGGCTATCGAAGGCGATTCAATGCTGGTCGAGCTTACTGCAGGTCAGCGGGTTTCGGCGCTGAATCACGTTGCCTTAATTCGCGCGCAACTGATGGGCGGTAACTGTGAAAAGGATATGGCTCGTTTTTTCTCTGAAATGCGCGATGTGACAGACAGTAATTACCGGGACAACAAGCGTGCACTGAGCGCAATTCTTTTCCTGGCTAACATCGGTAAAGACAGGCACGAAGCTGATTTTAGTGAACTGACTACTGATGAAAGAAAGGCGCTTATTTGTGCAATGAATCATTTAAAAGCAGTCGTGAGTTTATTTCCAAAGCGAATGACCCTTTCTAACTAAATAACCCGATGTAAATAAATGGCGTTAACCCGCCGGGCATTCTTTTGCCCAAATTCAGGAGAAAGAAACATGCGAAATATCCAGACCCATAATTTTAAAGCTGATGACGATGCACTTAGCGCCATGCTGAGTAAGGCCAAAACCGAGCAGCGTTCTGATGATGCGCTGTCAGTTTCAATCCGCCTGGCCGCACTGGCAATTCATGCACGCCAAAAAGAAATGTCTGCAGTAGAAATTATCGAACTGCTGGACAAAGAGGCCGAGCGCTTTGAGAGCCAGGCGCAGGAGTTACACTGATGGCCGACTCAATCGACATGGCGCAGCAGCGCGCCGATGAGCTGCTGGCGCGCAACATCGCCAGCGTGGTTAATCGCCCGGTCGGCGTGGCGGCATCCTTCTGCGAAGACTGCGATGCCCCAATCCCGGAACAGCGTCGCCGCGCGGTGCGTGGCGTAACTCGCTGTGTCAGCTGTCAGGACATGACCGAGCTGCGCGCTAAAGCATCAAAAAGCGGTGCGTTATGAGCACGATCCTAAAGTGGGCGGGCAACAAGTCCCGCGTTATGCCGGAGTTGCTGACGCACCTGCCTGAAGGTGATCGCCTAGTCGAACCCTTCGCCGGTTCCTGCGCAGTAATGATGAACACTGATTACCCGGCCTATCTGGTTGCGGATATAAACCCTGATCTCATTAACCTCTATCGCCAGATTAAAGAGCACACCCGTCCGTTTATCGTTATTGCGGCCAGCCTGTTTAATCAGAACGTGACCGGTGAGAGCTATTACGCCGTCCGTGAGGCGTTTAATCACAACCCTGCGTTGCCTCTTCTTGAGCGTGCCGCTTATTTCCTGTACCTGAACCGCTATGGCTATCGCGGTCTTTGCCGCTATAACAAACGTGGTGAATTTAACATCCCGTTTGGTAACTACGCAGAGCCGTATTTCCCACTGGCTGAGATAGAAACATTCGCGAAGAAAGCGCAGCGCGCGACGTTCATCTGCGCTGACTTCCGCGAAACGCTGCGCCTGACTAAAGCTGGCGATGTGGTTTATTGCGATCCACCTTATGACGGTACATTCGCGGAATATCACTCTGCAGGTTTTGACAAAGATGAACATCACGATCTGGTCAGCATGTTGCTTGACGTCTCGGAGCGCTGCCCGGTTGTGGTTTCTAACAGCGACACCCTCTACACCCGCAGCATTTTGCGCGCTTTCGATATCACCAGCATCAGCGTAGCCCGTTCGGTTGGCGTTGCCGCAGGTAAAAGCAAGCGTGCATCAGAAATCATCGCCGTGCGCCTTCCCGCAGTCGGGCCTGCGTGGTCTGGCTTTGATCCGGCCGCAGCCGCGGACTGGTCTGCAGAAGTGCAGGCGTCTCGATGATTCAGGAATACGCTTACCCGTGGAATGCTCCACGGGAAGCCATTGCCAGCCCATACGCAACCTATGAGGAAATGCACAGCCGCAGTCAGATGATTGCGGCTTTAGTGCGTGCGCAGGAACTACTCGAAAAGCAGCCGACGCTGATTCAGATTGATGTAAAGCGTCGGGTTAGTGAGTTGGAAAAAACACAGGGTATTGATCGTGCCAATGCGTACTTAACGAAAACTTTCGTTGAGCGCACATTGCCACGCGTTGAAACCGTTAACGCTCAATATCGCCTCGGTGAAATGAGTCACGGCATGTTTAACCTGCTGGCAGGTAATGCCACTAAACAGGATGGCGCGGCCCGCGCAGGTGGTCAGCTATGGGAGCTGATGCGCCGCTTCAACCGACTGCCTGATATGGCCCGCGCCGATGTCGATTTGCTGGCCGGGGATGTGGCTAATTTCATTCTCGCCGAGCTGGTACAGGCACACGCGCAGGCCAGTGACGAGTCAGACTACAAATACACGCACCGTCTTTACATGACGGCTGCCACCATCACCCGCGAGCTGAGCCAGACGCCTCCATTGTGGGATAAAGTCACGTCCCGGCTGTTTGACCCGGAGGACGTTACCCCGGCGATCATGCGTATGCAGACGGAAAAATGGTGGAAAGGCCGTCTGCGCCGCGTGGCAGCATCATGGCGTGAACACCTTCAGATCGCCCTGGCTAACGTCAGTAAAAAGCATACCCCCTACGCCAGCAGCATGGCCGTTTCAGAATGGCGCGAGCAGAAGCGCCGCACCCGTGAATTTCTGAAAGGAATGGAGCTGGAAGACGAGGAAGGCAACCGCATCAGCCTGATCGAGAAATACGATGGCAGCGTGGCCAACCCGGCGATCCGCCGCTGCGAGCTGATGACCCGCATTCGTGGCTTCGAAAACATCTGCAATGAAATGGGCTTTATCGGCGAGTTTTATACGCTTACCGCCCCGGCGCGCTATCACGCCACAATCAAAACAGGGCATCGTAACCGCAAATGGAATGGTGCCAGCCCGGCCGACACGCAGCGTTATCTCTGCAGTGTCTGGCAGAAAATCCGCGCCAAGCTGCACCGCGAAGAAATCCGCATCTTCGGGATCCGCGTTGCTGAGCCTCATCACGATGCGACCCCGCACTGGCACATGCTCATGTTTATGCGCCCGGAGCAGGCTGAGCGTGTGCGCGAGATTGTGCGCGACTACGCCTGGCAGGAAGACAGCAGCGAGCTGACGACCGACAAGGCCCGTAAGGCCCGCTTTCATGCCGAAGCTATCGACCCGGAGAAAGGCAGCGCAACAGGTTACGTTGCTAAATACATTTCCAAAAATATCGACGGCTATGCGCTGGATGGTGAGACAGACGACGAAAGCGGCAAAGACCTTAAGGAAACCGCCTCGGCAGTTTCTGCCTGGGCGGCACGCTGGCACATCCGCCAATTTCAGTTTGTGGGCGGTGCGCCGGTCACGGTTTACCGCGAGCTGCGCCGCATGGCAGACAGCGAAACCGCGCACGGCCTGAGCGTTGAGTTTGCTGCCGCGCATGACGCAGCCGACGCAGGAGACTGGGCCGGATACGTTAATGCGCAGGGTGGCCCGTTTGTGCGTCGCGACGAGCTTGCTGTGCGCACCTGGTATCAGGCAAGCAAAGACATGAATGAATACGGAGAGGAAACCGTGCGTATCAAGGGTGTTTACGCAACTGAAGTTGGCGATGACACACCGATCTTAACCCGCCTGATGCAATGGAAAATTGTCCCGAAACGCGCTGTTGATTTGGCTTTTGAATTTAAGGGCGCGTCCGCGTCCTCTCGGAGTTCTGTCAATAACTGTACGGGAGGTTTGAGATCTGAGGATTCAAACCCGCCGGAAAGTTTCGAAAAAATTGACCTGGACGGCATGAGCAGAAAGGAGCGGCGACAACTTTTAAGCCGGATAAGGGAGCAGAAACCAGAAAAGCGGCATCTCAAACTCAGGCGGTCGGACAAAATCGAAGCTGCGTGCGACAACGTAATAGCGCAGGTGAGAGATTCAAGCGGTGAAACCATCAGCCGCGGAATGGCCGTGCGTCTGATTGGCGGAACGCAGACGATAATCGCTGGTCAAGTCTTCCGCAGCTTACCTAATGGAGAATTGGCCCGCCCAAAATTGGAGCCGAAAAAGACTTTCGTATTAGAACGATTTAACCGATTGGCAGAAAAAAACCGTAAAAAAAGGCCGTAATTCCTGCATTAGGGTAATGAAATCAGGTGACCGTCGTTCTGATGACCACGATTTATGAGCAAGTGATTCTAAAAAAACCCTTAGATTTAACTGTTGCATATCAATGAGATAAAAAACAAATCAGCCAAATATTTTTCATTTCTCAACTTATAAGTGCTATGCTACTGTATAAATACACAGTTTAGTTGGGGGAGGGAAAATGACGGTTCAGGAATCAAACCAAATACATAAAAAAATGGCGTGCGTGCAGTTCATTGCAGAGGTTTCGTTAATCGCAAACTGTAAGCCGTCAGACCTGAAACTGGCACTCACCATTATTGCCGAATTGGCAAACTCAGAGACTCACCAGGATGCTGGCGAGGAAATCTTTTACGCTGCCGACTAGGGGTTGATATTCGCATTGAAATCATGCTCGATAAGAATCAGAAAATCAGTCAGTCGGTGGCAGATGCTTTCCGGGAAGAAGTGAGTAAACGTGTAACTGCGCTGTTTCCTGATGCGGTGGTGCAAGTGCGACATGGTAGTTACACCAAAATTGAAATGCCTGGTGTAAAAGTTGACGAAGACCGGCGCAGGATAAATGACCTTCTACAGAACGTCTGGGAAGATGACAGCTGGCTGCATTGATAACCGGGCTAATGCCAAAATCTTGATTTTGGCATTGGCACGGTTGAACAACGAGCATTGCGAGGTGTTAGAAAATGGGCGGAAAAGACCCTAATTACCAGATAGTTTATCGTGGGGATTACCTTGATTACTTCCATTCCGGCGGCTGGGTATTCTTTCAGCGTCCTAAAGAGGCTGGCGGAGGATTCTGGCTCGGAAGGACTTACGATTTTGTTTTTATGTTCGAGTTACCGCGCCCTGTTTCCCTTCGTGAAGGCATCATTTATCTACATCAGTTGAGCTATGGAAGCGCTGCTTCCTCCGATTTTACGGGTGCTGTAACCCGTAAATGAGTCATGCATGCATAACATGCATGGATCTGCATTGATTTCTGAAGCACTGAAACACCCTGCAGCGCCAGTGATGGCGCTGTTTTGCGAGGTACATGCAACTGCATTAAAAGCGATGCACAAAGCGGGCAGGCGTGGCGGGGATAGCATTGCGCGCTGAGTCGCTTTAAAGCTCACTTTTGCTAAAGGATCAATGAAAGTTGAACTATCAGATGAATCTGATAGGATTGAGTGATCAATCAATAATCTTTATGATTCCACTCATGACAATTCAAATTATAAACCGTGAAGCGGCAAAAACTTCGGGCAAAGGGTTATCCTTTCAGCGTACAAGAGCAGTACATCGCCTATTGGAATTGATGAAATCAAATGACAGAAGCGTTTGTTATTGCGCTACTGAATTCATAGAAGATTCTGCGTCTCTCTTTGTTAAAGACGGGGTTGCAACAGTCGGGGTTGAAGAAAACAAGAATTATTCAAGTGGATTAAGTTTTAATAGTGATGCTATTAAAAATACACTTGTAGCTTTTTCTGATCAATATATTACTTTTTTCAAAGATACTAAAACTATAGATTATTCGGTATTCTGCCTTGCTAAATTATCTGATGAGCAATTAAATAATGATTACATCACCAATTTAGCTCCTTCTTATCCTGTTTCCGACAAAAAGCAATCAAAACTTAAAATACTAAAAAAACTTGTCAACAATGAAGGGTTAGATGCTTCTGAGGTATCCATAGCAAAAGGGTTGTTTTTAGACGAATATAAAAAACAATACGCAAGGTATGTCGATAAAGAAAGGACGCAATTAGATTCGATAGGGGGTAACTTCAAAATATTAAGTCAATGGAGTGATGAGGATTTTTATCAGTTCATTAAGTCAATAACGTTCATTATTGAAGATGAAACTGATGAGTCTTATGAAGATAAAGTATTAGAGTCCATTAAAGATTGCAGGTTTTATAATCATAAGCACCAAGGCCTTGAAGGCATCATATTAGCAGCGCTGGGTAGGGAATTTGATAGGCGCCAACAGGACAACCGAGAATTTGGTAAGTTTGTCAATAGCGATAAAGTTCAAGTCGTGTATCTTTTAATTGCTTCTAATAGTGAAGATTATAAACCAATCGACCCTTCATGGGAGGCATTTGAAAGTATTGACCTAAGCGATCAGAGAAATCTAAAAGAAAAATTTCAAAATGTATGCTCCGATGTTAAAAAATCAACATTAACAAGGTTAAGCTATGTGGCTACAAAGTCGCGACTAAATGAGCCTTTATTTGGTCAGGAATATGTTTCACTTCGCTGCCAGATTTATGAGTGGTGTGGTGAGTATATTGAGAAAGCCTTTAACCAAGAAAATTATAACATTGATGAACTTAACCAACACTTAGACTACATGGTTACAATGTGCTATAGTAAAATGCAACAATTAAAGCTTACATACAGAATTAGCATAAATGATGAAACATCGATTAAAGGTATTTTGTTAACCCTAATTGATGATTGCTATTTATCTTTTGATGAGAATTAACTTTTGATTATGAAAGATGATGAAAAACTAAAAAGAATAAGTTTTATGTCAGGAGAGGATTTTTACTTCTTGACCTATTTAATATTGATATGCTTAAAGGGTTTTTGTAACAAAAGTATGATTTTTAATGACCATCGCAAACTTACATATTTGATGCAAATAATAACGAACTCTTCTGCGGTGGGGGTTTTAATTGAAAATTTTAACAGCTCTAATCTGAAACCATTAGATAAAGAATTACTCTTTGATGTGTATGTTAAAGGTTCTTTACACCAAAGAGATGTTTATAAAATCCTAAGAAGCCTCGAGCTTAAAGGCATAATATCTGTAATGCTTACTGATAAAATAGACTGTTTTAATATAAAAATAACAGATTTAGAAACTACAAGAGCTTTTTTTGACACAAGTATTTTTGCAAAGGAAATAAATAATATCGAAATCATTAAATCCCATTTCAAACGAGTTAATACATTAGGCTTGGAAGGGTTGATATCGAAATTTTTTGACAATTATGGGTTGAAAGTATGGGCCAGCTAAGCATTCATAGAGTTCATTATGAAGGTAAATCTTATCAGTACAGTTCCCCTGAGCTAGATAAGTTTAAAATAAACATTATTGAAGCCCCTAACGGCAGCGGTAAATCTACATTCTTTGATTTGATATATTATGGCTTAGGCGGAAAGGTTAACCATTTTAGCAAAAGTGAAGCCGTTTTCCACAAAGAGATTGCTAATGATAGTTCGAATTTTGTAGAGCTTGAGATAGCTATAAATAAAGAAAAATATAAAATAATACGTCGAATTAGTGAAAATCTCATAACTATCCTTTCTGACGATGAGATAATTAAGCAAGGCAAAGCTGTAGGTAACTTCCTGTGCTTGAATATTAATAGAAGTAAACTTGATGACTATGTTTTCTCAGATTGGATTTTGGAAAAACTCGACATACCGTCTATTGAGATTTTTCACGCTGGTAAGAACTTCAAAGTTGGCTTCAATGATTTAAGTAGATTGATTTATCATAATCAAGGCACAGATACTAATGGTATATATAAGCCTGCAGACAATCAGAATTATGTTAGTGATTCTGCGTTCCTTAGGAAAGCAATTTTTGAAGTTTTGTTAGGGAAAACATTAGTAAAACTCTATGAAGCATATGGTAAATTAAAGAGAAAGCAGTCTGAACATGATAAGTCATTAGCAATTTTAAATGAGTATAAAAATATTGTTGCTGATATGCATAAACAGTTAGGCATTAAAGATGTTGTCAACGATTTACACCTACAAAGAAATATTGATGACTTGATTAGTGCCAATAATCAGCTTTCTTTAGTTCGTTCTAGTCGCCTGAAAGTTAATGTTAGCGATAATACTGGCCTTAAACAAACCCAGAAAATAAAAGATAATCTTAATACTAATGAACTCGAGCTTATTAGTATTAGAAACGAAATTGATATTAAAATTAAAGATATAGGATTAATAGGTCAAGTTATTTCGAGAACACGTGAGGATGCTTTTCGCTTAAGAAAAATAATACATACTCACAGGCAGTTGGAGATGTTTACGCCTGACACATGTCCGTATTGCTTAAAAAGTGTAGATAGACCTAGCGATAAATGCGTATGCGGAAGTGAAATTGATGAGCATGACTATCGTAGATATTTCTATGATCCTAGTGAGTATTATACTTTGCTAAAAAGCAAAGTTAAGTCTCTGGAAACTATGGATGTTGCATTAAGTGCAGCCAAGTCTGAATTAAATGAATTAGATAAAAAATTTAAAGAATACAAAGACATTAACGATAAAATTAAGAGTGAGTTATCACAGGTTATAAGCGAAATTGAATACGTTACTGATTTTAACGACATTGAAGAAATTGACGATGCTATATTGCTCAATAAAGAGTTGATTAGCAATTACTCTCAAGCACTTATCTTAGAGAAGAACTTAAACAAATACCAAGCTGAAAAAGATAAATTAAAAAAAGAGTTGGACAAAGCTAAAGTAGATGTTGAATTGCTAGAGGCATCTTCGAGTCAAGAATTAGCTGAAAAAGTAAATGATTTCAATAAATATTATAATTTATTCATGCGTGAATCTTTGATGGATTGCAGGAAAGCAGAAATAAACTCTGACGATTATATGCCATTAATCAATAATGGCGAATATAAAGAAGCAAGTGCTTCGGTGCACAAGAGGTTTTTGTATTATGTAACATTGCTGCAACTTTCTTTATTAGATGATATACCCTTCCCACGTATTTTGCTCATTGATACTCCTGAGAATATAGGTATTGATAACGAAAACTTGAAAAGGATGATTAATTGCCTGAGCCTTATTGAAAATCCTAAAGATCTAGATTATCAGGTGATATTGTCTACAGGCGTCAATAAATACCCTGAGGATTTAAAGGAAAATGTAGTGATGCAACTTTCAAGTGATGATCGCTTATTGAGGTTGAAATAATCTTAGAAGCCTGCTTAAGCAGGCTTTTCATTAAAGAGAGTAGTCTTTGAAGCGAATTACCTCTTGATCTAACCAACCGTTAATTTCTTTCAGACGCTCTTGCAGCGGCGTGAGTTCATTACGCACAAACACCTGAGATGCTTTCACCGCGTCACCGAATCCGCCGGAGTTGTCCGGGATAATTCCCATCATCTGAGGCGGCACGCGGTGCGCGCTTAACAGGTCGTCGCGGCTGGCTTTCTTGATGTTAAAGAAATCGTCTTTCGTTGCCACCTCACTGAGCGGCAGGATCTTGATCCCGTCCGGCTTTCCGTTCGGCGCGTACATGAACAGGTTGCGGAAATTACCCAGGCCTTTAGTGTCGCGCATCGCCTGGCGCATCCGGTCAACGTCGCTGCTGCTCTGTGCTGCGTCAGTCATATACAGGATGTAACCGGCGTGCGCGCCGTTCTGGTAATACTTGCGGCGGAACAGCGTCGCCGCCTCATTCAGCCAGGCGGAGTTAAGCGCGCTGAGGTATTCCGGCACGCCGTACAGCTCCTGATTAATATCCGGCTCCAGCAGGTGAAAAACGCTGCCGGCCGAAAATTCGTGCGGCTCTTTCCAGTCATTCACAAACCAGTAAACACCATCCTTAACGCCCCTGCGGGTGAATTTGGCCGGGGTGGTTTCAAGGCGCAGCGGCTTACCCAGGCTGTTACGGCGCAGCTCGGCAAAGGCGTTACCGAAGACCAGATAATCAAGCGCAAACTTGCTGAACTCCTGCTGACTCATCATCGGGTGCGGAATAAACGTTGAGGCCAGAATGTTGCGCTTCACGTAAATCGGCGAGCTGTGATGCACGGCCGAGCGCAGGCTCTTAGCCAGCCCGCTAAAGCTGACCGGCGGCTCAAACCAGCGCCCGTTACCGATGCACTCGGCGTAATCCAGAATGTCGCGCTTATCCATGACCGGCGTCGGATCGCCAAAGGTAAACGCCTCGGCGTGCTGCTGCGGTGCGGTAGTCTGTAACGGCTGCGCGGTGGCGGTGTGAGCCTTGCGGCCTCTGCATTTGCTCATCAGTAAAATTCCAGAATAGAGGGGTTAGCGCCGCCGTTGGCAGCGGTGAGCGGTTCGTTTAACAGTGCGTGCATGATTGCCCAGGCGACGTCGGCGTGGCTGGCCTCTTCGCTGCGACTCGCCTCATAGGTTGAGCGGTTGCCGCTGGCCGTCATGGTTTTGCGGATAGCCATAAACGACTGCGTGATGTCCGTCGCCCCGGCGTCATACTCAAGCCGCCCGCTGCTGATGGTGTCTTTCGCCTTAAGCACCATTGCCGTTTTTACTTCGGACGAGTATTTGATTTCGCGAGCGGCCGGGTAAAACTGGCGTACCAGCTGAAAAACCCCCTGCCCTATGCCGGTGGCATCCACGCCGATATATTCCACAGTGTATTTTTTCGTTAAGTCCTCGATAGATTTCGCCTGCGCGGCAAAGTCCATGCCCCGCCACTGGTGACGCTCCAGCACGCGAAATTTTCCGCCCGCAACGAGCGGCGGCGCGATAACCGCACAGCCTGCGCTGTCGCCGGTGTGCGACGGGTCGTAGCCAATCCAGACTGGCCGGTATGCAAACGGGCGCGGCAGGTACGGGTTAAAATCTTCCCACTCTTCCAGACTGTCGATCATGCAGCTCTGCAGCTCGGCGAACGGGAACACGCTCGCCTCGTCGTCGACAAACTCACACATCAGCAGGTTCTGATATTCCGACGGGCTGTATTCAAGCTGCAGCTGGTCAATGTCGAACAGGTTGCAGCCGCCTGTCAGCGCATCCTCAACCGTGACAATCTGCCGCCACTGGCCGTCACCGCACAGCGCCCCTTTCGCCAGGTGAGAATGCGACAGGTCTATCTCGATGCGATCATCCTTGCTGCGCCGTCCCTTGTTAAACAGCTCGCCTGACCAGAACGGATAAGCGCTGTGCGACAGGGCCGATGGCGTGGAAAAATACGTCGTGCGCCATTTCTTGTGCAGCGACATGCCGCTGGCAACTTTGCGCAACTCCTGGAATTTCGGGATCCAGAAATACTCATCCAGATAGAGGTTGCCGGTGTAGCTCTGTGCGGTGCGCACGTTCGTGCCGAGGAATATCAGGCGCGCGCCGTTCGGCAGCACGATGGGATCACCTTTCAGGTCAACGTCAGCCTGGCGGGCGAAGTCGATGATGTAGTTTTTAAAGACGTGCGCCTGCGCCTTACTGGCTGAGAGAAATATCTGGTTGCGCCCGGTAGTCAGCGCATCGATCAGCGCCTCGCGGGCAAAGTAGAACGTAGCGCCAATCTGGCGGGACTTCAGGATATTGCGGATGCGGTGAGTCAGTCCTGCGCGGTGCCAGTTGAGCTGATACTCAAAGCAGTTATCCATAAATACGCCGGTCAGCTTGTCTGTCTGCTCGTCGCTGAACTCGTTTTTAACGACCGGCTGGCGCTCGCCTTTGTTGCGGTTGCGCACGTTGGGGTTTAAGTCGGCCTCGTTGCCGCTGCTGCGGTAGCGCTCAACGCGGGCAAGGCGCTCAATCTGACGGCCGAGCGCGTCTATCTCTTTGTAATCACCATTCCCCTTTACCTCTTTCATGATGAGCTGAATCAGCCGGGCTTCCATGCTGGATTCCACGCGACTGATGGGCGCGACGTTGTCCCATGCGTCGCGCAGCTTCCAGCTCTGCACGGTTGGCGTTTTCTGTCCGAGCGTCTCCGCAATCTGGCGCACGGAATAACCCTGCCAGTAAAGCAGCGCGGCCTGACGGCGCGGATCGCTGATGATAGTTGTCGGTGTCATATTCATACCGGCAAGGCTACCGGTGCCGAAAATGGCGCGCCTGCTGTCCCTGTTTGCTGATGCATCAGCGGGCTGGCATTCGTTGAGGGATTG
>Ga0157373_10001951_pt1 | contig 15641 bp, 6 predicted proteins | sample C65metaG_FD_113460 | JGI IMG/M metagenome (GOLD analysis project Ga0157373, IMG submission 113460) | Corn rhizosphere microbial communities from Kellogg Biological Station, Michigan, USA - C6-5 metaG | ecosystem: Host-associated > Plants > Roots > Rhizosphere > Soil | place: USA: Michigan... | reverse complement strand
GTTTTATACGCTGTGCTTCGCCACCGGAGAGTTCCGTTGCAGGCTGGCCTAAGCGTAAGTAGCCCAAACCCACTTCGCGCACTACCTCCAATGCCCGACTGATCGCGGGTTCTTCATCAAAGAAGGCTGCACCTTCATCAACGGTCATGCCCAGCACTTCAGCAATATTCTTGTCTTTATATTTTACTTCCAGGGTTTTTGGGTTATAACGCGTGCCGCCACAGGTGGGACAGGGGGTGTACACGCTGGGCAGAAATAGCAGCTCTACCATCACCATGCCTTCGCCTTCACAATGCGGACAGCGGCCTTTAGCAACGTTGAAAGAGAAACGCCCGGCATCGTATTTACGGGATTTGGCGATAGGCGTTGCGGCGAACAGCTTGCGGACATGGTCGAACAAGCCGGTATAGGTTGCCAGATTGGATCTGGGAGTTCTGCCGATGGGTTTCTGATCAACCACAACGAGTCTCTTTATTGCTTTCATGCCGGAAGTGATCCGCCCGGCGGTGGTGATCACTTCTGATTGTTCAAGGGGATCTGCTTCTGTATCTGCAGAGATATCCAGTTGTAAGCCCAGGTGTTCAGCGACCAGTTCTACGAGAACCTGGCTCACCAGGCTGCTCTTGCCAGAACCTGAAACTCCTGTTACACTTGTTAACACGCCGAGGGGAAAGCTGATTTTGAGATCTTTCAGGTTATTCCTTGAGACTCCTTCCAGACGTAACCACTCTTTTGGTTCGCGTGTCTCTTGTTTTGCATGACGTTGTTCCTGATAGATATAATGTCTGGTGATTGAATCTGCTACGTTTTTGAGTCCTTCCGGTACGCCGCTGTAAAGAACATGGCCACCGTGTTCACCAGCCTTTGGACCAACGTCTACAATCCAGTCGGCATGGCGGATCACCTCGATTTCATGTTCTACCACAAACAGTGAGTTGCCGGCGGCTTTCAGTTTATCAAGGGCTCTCAGCAGCGCTTCGGTGTCTGCCGGATGTAGACCTGCTGAAGGTTCGTCAAGTACGTATACCACACCAAAGAGGTTAGAGCGCACCTGTGTTGCCAGTCGTAATCTCTGCAGCTCGCCGGGAGAAAGGGTAGGTGTACTGCGTTCAATGCTGAGGTAGCCAAGTCCGAGATCGAGCATGACCTGTAATCTCGACAAAAAATCTTCGGTTATTCTTTGGGCCACAACAACTTTCTCCGGAGATTTAGCTGACAACTGTTTCAATTCTTTTGCCTCGCCACTTACATAAGGAGCGAAGATGGCTGCAAGTTTATCCAAGGGTAACTCTGATATCTTAGCGATGTCATAGCCCGCAAATCTCACAGAAAGAGATTCCTGACGCAGCCGTTTTCCATGGCACAGAGGGCATTCGCTGCTAACCATATACTGACTTACACGCTTTTTCATCAGCGCACTTTGGGTGTTGGCAAATGTGTGTCGTACGTATCGCTTTGCACCCGTGAAAGTACCCATATAATCGGGCTGCCTTTTGTTCTTGATGAAGCGGAGGATTTCCTCATGCGTATATCCGGAATAGACAGGCACTACCGGTTGTTCTTCAGTGAACAGGATCCAGTCGCGCTCCTTCTTCGGGAGGTCTTTCCAGGGGATGTCTATGTCGTAGCCCATCGTGGTCAGGATGTCGCGCTGATTCTGTCCCTGCCAGGCCGAGGGCCATGCGGCAATGGCCTTTTCCCGGATCGTGAGGGTATCATCAGGAACCATAGTTTTTTCTGTAATCTCGTATACACGTCCTAAACCGTGGCATTCTGTACATGCACCTTCAGGAGTATTGGGAGAAAAAGATTCTGCATAAATGATGTCCTGCCCTGGAGGATAGTTTCCTGCGCGGGAGTATAACATCCGCAGGAGATTGGATAAGGTAGTAACGCTGCCCACAGAAGATCTTGTGCTTGCTGCACCGCGCTGTTGCTGCAGGGCCACCGCCGGAGGTAAGCCTTCAATTTCGTCGACCTCCGGTATGGCCATCTGGTTGAAGAGCCTGCGGGCATAGGGTGATACGGACTCCAGGTACCTCCTTTGTGCTTCGGCATACAACGTTCCGAATGCCAGCGAGGATTTGCCCGAGCCGGAAATGCCGGTAAAGACGACCAGGGCATTCCTGGGAATTTCAAGGTTGACGTTTTTTAAATTATGCTCACGTGCCCCGCGTACACGCACAAATCCGGAAAAATCATTGTTTGCTTTAGTCATTCAGAAAAATATTTTTTAAGATTGGAATCAATAGATCACTAATTAAACGATATAATCTCTGGCCTTGCGGCCAGCGTCTCATTCATCTGCAGTAAAAACTGTTTCTTTCCAGACACCTTATATACCACAGTAAGTTTATCCTGGTCCTTGCCAATCTCCAGGCGATCCATAGATAGCCCATTAAGTGAAAGCGAATCCTCCAATGAAGTTAACTGCGAAAATTCCGCGCCCCTGAAAGTGATGCTCAAAATCTTTTCTTTTTGTAGTTTTCCGATTAGCTTCTCGATACGGGTAACGAGCAGCAGGACAGAAAGTGTGATCAGCGTTAATGCTAAGGCAAGTGCATGATATCCTATTCCTGTGGTCATTCCAATCGCTGCGGAAGTCCAGATAACAGCAGCTGTAGTTAAGCCGCGCACAGAAATCCTGTCTTTAAAGATCACACCGGCACCTATAAAACCAATCCCGGTAATAATATTTGCTGAGATCCTGTCATCTGCGCCTGCACCATGCCGTGAAACGATCGTGAAAATTGTAGAACCAAGAGAAATTAGAATGATCGTCCGGAAACCTGCGGATTTGCTTCTGTATTCACGTTCGAATCCTATAATGCCTCCACATATTACCGATACGAGCATCGATACCATGTCCACCAATTCAATTGTAAAATCCATCTTTTTATCTTCATTACTTCAACGTACTTAGCACTGGATTGTTTGACAGCTGAACAATTATTGTACGGAGCATGCCAATCTGATGCTGCGCTATGCCGGATAAAAAGTCTGAAATACAGCTCAAGAAGAGAAATAATGATCATTAGTTCAGCAGAAGACATACGTCTGTTTAAGGATGTTATTGTGCATTAATTCCTATAATGATGAAATTTGGTATCGTTATTGTTCTGACCGCGTCATTGTTACAACATATAAAAACACAATGAAAAAACTTTTTACAATTTTAACTTGTATTGCCTTGTTTGCAGTGACTGCAACAACTGTGAAAGCTCAAAACTACAAAACTGCTCTAGGCCTTGGTCTTGACTTTGGTGATGGAAGCACTTTGGTAGGCCCATCATTAAGACATCATTTCAGCAGAAATACAGCTTTACAGGCTGAGGTATTGTTCGGTGGAAACACAACAGTGATCCAGGGTTTTCTGCAGTACAATGCACCTGTGAAGGGCGCTCCGGGACTGGACTGGTATTTAGGTGGTGGACCAAAAATCCAGATTTATGACAGAGACAGGTATTTCTTTAACGATAACTACACTGCAGTATATCTGGTACCAATGGTTGGTTTAGACTACAAAATTAAAGGTGCGCCATTGGCGATTGCTTTTGACTGGAGACCAAGTATCTACATTGGTGACAACCGTTTCCTGGATAGTCAGGCAGGAAGATTTGGAATGGCTTTCCGTTTCGTATTCTAGGTTCAAACGTTATTTTTTTGAAAAAAGGTTGTCTATTTTACAGACAACCTTTTTCATTTAGGGGCAATGGCTTTTTTGCGACACCTATAGCTGTCAATGGTTAAAAAAAATCTTAAATTGCATACAATGATAAAAAGACGGCTATTATTTGCTTGGATTGTGCTCATCACCTGCAGCACCGCTGTTGCACAGCAAAACCCGCAGAAACCTAATATTGTATTTATCCTTGCGGATGACCTGGGTTATGGTGATGTAGGCATTTACGGGCAGAAGCAGATCCTTACCCCTAATATAGACCAGCTAGCAAAAGAAGGAACTCAATTTACGGACTTCCATGCTGGAGCCCCGGTTTGTTCTCCATCACGCTGTTCTTTGATTACTGGCTTAAATTCTGGTCATGCGACAATCAGGGGCAATTCCACAGATCATGGCGGCATTGGTGGAAAGAAAGGTAAATCGGTAGTTTACCGTGCCAATATCAGTGATGAAGATTATACCATTGGTAATCTGCTTCAGGATGCAGGGTACAACACTTCATTGGTAGGCAAATGGCATATTGACGGTTATGATTCTTTAGCCACACCGCTGCAACATGGTTTTGATCAGTTCAGCGGCTGGCTGATTAACAAGCCTGAAACTTATGCCAGCACGTACTGGCCTGATAAAAGATACCGTAACGGTAAAATCGTGACGATAGAACAAAATTCAAATGGTAAAAAGGGATATTATGAAACGAACCTTTGTACAGACGAGGCCTTGCAATACCTTCAAAGCCAGAAAAATAGTGCAAAGCCATTTTTCCTGATGCTGAATTTTAATAATCCACATTCGCCATTGGATGTTCCTGATCAGGCAGTTTTTAAGGATAAAGACTGGCCGGAAGATATGAAAACATACGCGGCGATGGTCTATTTTATGGACCAGTCAGTGGGTAAAATCAAGGATTACCTGATCAAAAGTGGTCTGTCCAAAAATACGATCCTGATCTTTACTTCAGATAACGGTCCAAGATCGGAACCTACCCCTCAGTTATCTGCTGTAGCTGATTTCTTTGACTCCCGTGGTAAATTGAAAGGTTTTAAGAGAGACATGTATGAAGGTGGCATCAGAGTGCCATTTGTCGTGTGGTCGCCTCTCCTGAAAAATGCACCCAAGATCAGTAAAGTCCCTGCATATTTCGCTGATATCATGCCGACCTTCGCTGATATCGCGGGCAAAAGAGGAGGATATAAATCGGATGGTACCAGTGTTTATCCTGACATGAAGGGTAAGGCTTCGACAACTGACCGTTTTCTGTACTGGGAATTTTTTGAGAATGGTTTTGAACAGGCCGTACGTTATGGTAAATGGAAGGCGGTGAAACATAAAGGCAAACTTGAACTGTATAACCTTGATGAAGATCTGGGGGAGAAGAATGACGTTGCCAGCGCACATCCGGATGTGGTGAAGAAGATTGAAGAGTATCTGCTGACCGCAAGAACGGAGTCGCCATATTGGTCGGCTAACTAATTTTTTACTGTACAGTAATCACATTTGTATGTACTAAGGTCACTTTATCACAGTATATGGTGTATTAGGCCAGTATACTCTTTAAGGGGCTGAAATTCGACCAGATTTAATCTTTAATTTTGTACTGTTCCTAACCAGTATAAATTTCTTAAGCATGATGAGGTCGCTCTTCCTACTACTTTTGGTGGGTATCTCCCTGATGGTATACAGCCAGAAGAATGTTCCCGCTGGGGATAAGATTATTCCAGATCTATTATTTGACCGTTTTTCAAATAAGGAGGGTTTGCCCGACAACCGGATCCGTTCTATCTTCCAGGATAGCAGGGGGTATCTGTGGGTAGGCACCATGAACGGCGTTGGCAAGTATGACGGTTACGGGTTCAAAAAATATGACAGTCAGGCTGGTCATTCCGGTATCTCAGGAAACTGGGCTTTTGCCCTTTGCGAGGATGCGGCCGGGAACATCTGGATGGGCACATTGAACGGACTCAATGTTTTTGACACCAGGAAAGAAAAGTTTAAAAGCTACAAAAACATTCCCAATGATCATAGCTCGTTGTTTTCCAATAAAATTACAGCTTTACACTTTGATCCCTCAGGTAAACTTTGGGTAGGAACCAAGGATGGTCTGGCCAGATTTGACCCGCTCACAAACAAGTTTCAGACCTTTAAACAATATCCCTTACAAAGCTATATCAGCAAAATAATCAAGTCCGAGGGTGACCAGATCTGGATTGCCACAGCAGCAGGGATGGTGCAGTACAATACAAAGACTAATGTTTCTAATTTCTACAGGCTTAACCTGAAGCCTGATCCTTACGGGAATTATTTCTGGTCCTTGATGGAAGAGAAAGGAGACCTCTATATCGCCACGGCTACACAAGGACTGATCAGGCTGGGATATGATGCGCAGACAGGAAGATACCTGCAGTTTGATGAACTGAAGATATTTCACGAACAGGATCTTTCACATACCGAGGTATTTGATCTTTGTAAGTCGCCTTCGGGCGATCTCTGGCTGGCTACCGACCGGGGACTCGTACGAATACAAAAACCAGGTACCACCTCTGCCAGGCTTCATCTGTACAAAAATAATCCACTGAACGCCCAGAGCCTAAGTCACAATACCGTTTATCAGGTTTTTATTGACCGTACCAACAACCTTTGGTGCGGAACTGAGATGGGTTTAAATAAACTGGATCTGAATGCCTTGTCTTTTCAATACTTCACCTTCCAGGACTCCGGATCAGAAGACCAGGTACGCAGTATTTATTCTGTGAATGGTAAAGATATCTGGATGGGTACAGCAAGGAATGCAATCTATAAGTATAATCTCGTTCAAAATACGACGGAAACCTTTAGGCTCAGCCAGTTTCCACAGGCTTTTAATTCACACAGGTCAATATATGTGGACAGCCAAAACCAGGTCTATATGGGCACATTGGGTGGTGCACTGGCACTCAACCAGCAGCAACCCGGCAGCTCTCAAAAAATTACTGAGGGTGCTGCAGTATTTGCATTTTTAAAAGACAGCAAGGGAAACCTGTGGCTGGGAAAAAATGATGGATTGCTGCAAATAAAGAAGGATGGTACCCGTGTGAACTATATGCATGACCCTAAAAATCCTTATAGTCTGAGCTCCTCTTTTGTGCGCTCAATCTATGAAGATCATAATGGCAAAATATGGGTTGGCTTTGAAACCTCCGGACTTAGTTATTTTGATCCACTGACGGATAGATTTATCAGGGTAGCTGGAAATAGGGCAGGGGAGCGTGTGGCGGGTAATATCATCTACTCCATTGTGGAGCATCCCAGAAATGTGATTTGGGCAGGGTCTGAGGCAGGGCTAAACAAATTGACGCTGCAGGAAGGTCATCATGGACCTTACCAGGTAAGAATCAAAAACTATTTTGAAAAAGATGGCTTATCAGATAAGTCTGTCAACGGGATACTCACCGAGAAAGGAAATTTCCTATGGATCAGTTCCATCAGGGGCCTATCCAGGATGGATATCGCAAAGGAACAGTTTGAACCCTATTTACCCACACTGAATTTCAGTTTCAGCTGTGCCTATAAATTCAGTTCCCACCAGCTGATGTTTGGTACCTCAGATGGGGTGCTGATCTTTGATCCCGATAAGATCTCTTCCAGTCATGTATTGCCGGAGGTAATGATCTCCGACCTGAAATTGTTCAATAAGGAAGTGACCATCGACAGCGCTTATAATGGGGAGGTGATCCTTAAACAGAGTCTGAACCACAGCAGGGAGATTTCCCTTGGCTATAAAAATAATGTATTTACGCTGGGTTTCATCGGACTCCATTTTTCAGACCCGGCAAACAATTCATATGCGTATCAGATGGAAGGCTTTGATCAGGACTGGATTTATACCACCGCAGCTGAACGCTCCATTACGTATACCAATCTGGATCCGGGAACATATTATTTTAAGGTAAAGGCAGCCAATAAGTTTGGCAAATGGAATCAGCGTCCGGCTGTATTAAAGATTAATATCCTACCACCACCCTGGAAAACCTGGTGGGCCATCACGGGTTATCTGATTCTGCTTTCAGGGTTGACACTGGTGTTGACGAGGATTGTTATGAGAAGATCCAAACAACGTAATGCGCTGGAAACGGAGCGCTTGCTACGCCAGAAAGATGTCGCTATACATCAGGAGCAACTGAGCTTCTTCACCAATATTACACACGAACTGCAGACGCCGCTAACGTTGATAAACGGATCAATCGAGCGCTTCTTTTACCGCAACAGCGGCATGGGAAACCAACCCAAAGAAGCGTATTTCCTTTCGGTGGTACACCAGCAATCTTCGAGACTCACCTACCTGGTTAACCAATTGCTGGATTTCAGAAAAGCTGAAGCCGGACATCTGAAAAGCCAGGAAAGTTATCTGGATGTCTCCAGCCTGCTGTCCAATATTGCGGGGCTGTTTGTACCGCTGTGTGATCAGAAAAACCTGGATTATACCATTGAAGTAGAACCCGGTATTGTGGGATGGATGGACAAGGATAAACTGGAAAAAATCATATTTAACCTGCTGTCTAACGCTTTTAAACATTCAGATCTGAACCAGTCGATCTTGTTTGTAGTGAGCAGTAATCACCAAGAAGATACACTGAAGATTGTGGTTCAGAATTCCGGTTGCCAGTTAAGTGTAAGTCAGCTTTCGCAGATATTTGAAAAGTTTTTTGTGGTGGGCGACAAGCAAACCGAGAACTATAGCAATGGCATTGGCCTGGCTTTTACCGCAGAGCTGGTAAAACTGCTTAAAGGTCATATCAGTGCCCGCAGTGAGAATAACTGGGTAAGTTTTAAAGTGGTACTTCCCTTGCTGAATTCAGTAAAAGCACAGCCCGATGCTGCCGGCCAAAGTCCACTGGCCCATACACCATCCTACCTGCTACGTTCAATCACTGCCAGCAACGATGACCCTGAACAGCTCAGCACCAAGGAAAACAACAAGCGGGCATTAATCGCAGGTCTTGAGCAGACAGAAAAAAAATCTATTCTGATCGTGGAGGATGAGCCAGCAATACGTTATTTGCTGAAGGACTTGCTGGAAGAAAACTACATTGTTTACGAAGCGGAAAATGGAAAACAGGCGATAGAATTGATGATGATCATTACGCCCCACCTCATTATCAGTGATGTGATGATGCCTGAAATAAATGGCCTCGAATTGTGCAATAAGGTAAAAAATTCTGCTGAAACCTGTCACATACCATTTATTCTGCTGTCAGCCAGAAATTCAATTGAGCAAAAAACTGAAGGATATGACGCCGGGGCGGACGCCTATATTCCTAAGCCCTTTGACACCATGCATTTGCTGGTAAGGGTTAGAAAGCTGCTGGAATACCGGCAGCGGCTGCACGATATCTTTAAAGATGAAAATCCAATTGCCGGACTGGAAGAGAAAAATCTTGCCGATGAAGACAAACGATTTTTAGACAAGCTGGTGCAGGTGATCGAAGAAAATATGGAAGACACGGAGATGGACGTTTTTTATTTGGAGTCAAAGATGTCGGTGAGCAGAATGCAGATTTACCGTAAACTGAAAACGCTTTCGAACATGACGCCTGGCGAGTTTATTAAACACATCCGTTTGCACCATACTGTACATCTCCTGCAAACCACACAGCTGAGCGTTTCGGAAATTTTTTACCGGTCCGGATTTAACAACCAGAGTCATTTTTACCGGGAATTTAAGAAACGCTTTCAATGCTCGCCCAGTGAATACCGGGCACAGCAGAAGATCCATGTCTGATCAAACAGACGTTTTTCCCGAATTGCCTGCAGCTATCATTTTGGGTCTTTTGTCTGGCCATAATGTCCCTATTGAGATCATTTTGGGTGATGGAATCATCGACATTTGATGATGTATTCTAACCTAAAATATAAGCCAGATGAAGATTTTACTGACATTTTTGTTGGTTGCCGGTATGGTATGCCGGACAGCCGCACAGACTTCAACAGTTGCTGGTTTGCGTGCATTGCCCGCTCCTGATACCAGCGTGATTTACCAGACAACAGATTATGGTGGGGGATTGTGGAATTATTCAACCGTCACGGGCGCGATAGATAATACAGGGACGATCCTGGTAAACACAGCAACGGGTGGCAGGTATAAAAGAATATTTGACGGAGCGCTGAACATCCGATGGTTTGGGGCCAAAGGGGATGGGCTAAACAATGACGTCCCTGCATGGGATCGTGCCAAAGCTGCTCTTCCGCCGGAAGGAGGAACAATATACTTTCCAAAAGGTAAATATATGTCGGATGCCACTGGATGGAGGGTATACAGAAGTAACCTCCATATCAAGGGTGATGGTATGGATGCTACTTATCTGATTACCCCGGAGCCGAGTAATGCTTTCGGCCTTCAGCTGGCACCTTACCGTGACGCGGGTTGGAGTCTAAATCCCGCAACACTCTATACTTATATGGATACCGCTGCGGTTGGACAGGGCTATATCAGACTGAAGCCAGGTCAGGATAAAACTTTGCTGAAGAGACATACGGTGCTTTTTTTTAATGCCGGGGCCAATTATTATGACCAGTTCTATGGCGAATTTCAGGTCATAGATACTCTGATCGGGGATAAATTGTTTTTCAGGTACAATTTTGCCAGGGATTATACCGCAGCGAGGAGCTCCTGGAATGGAATGCTGCTGGCACCTTTTACACCACCAGCGGTGAATTCCACTGCGGTTGCAGAAATCCAGTCGCCCCCTGCGATGAACAATAATGTGGCGATATCACTGGGCAACGACCTCTACCAGGTTACTGCTGTTTCAGGCAATAATGTAACCCTGAGGAACCTGGGTAAAGGTAATGGAACCGAGATCATCCCGGCAGGTACGAAGGTGTATAAGGCGAGAGCGATATATCTGACACCCTCCACAGCTTACAATACTACCGTCGAAGATCTGACCATTGACGGGCACAGGAATGGTCTGGTGGTATCCAATTCTGTAAAAAGCTATTTTAACCGCATCAGGTTAGTATCGCATAAGGGATTGACCTCTGAAGGATTATGGCTGGACGGAGACGGTGGCAGGGATATGTTTCTGAATAATAGTGAGGTGTACTCTGATGGAGTGCGAAATTCGCAGATGGCACGCAGCTTCGGCGATATCAAATTCAAGACCACGAAGTTCTGGCAATCTACACTTGACTTTTCAGAGTTCAACTATAACTTTGATGTGGAGGATTGCGACATACACCTGCATAAAATCAACAATATAACGCTGAATTCAGCAATTAATGTCGGCACTTCTACCACTAATGGCAGGATTTTTAAGAACAGAATATCGGCATCAGATGCCAGCAACGTGATAGCTGCGAGCGATATTCAGGGTTTTAAGGCATCATCACGTGCAGCAATGGTAATCAGCAACAATATCATCTATGCCGACCGCTGCACAAATGGGATATCGGTATACACTTCCGGAACAGTTGCTATAGAAGACAATACGATCATCGGCAACATCGTAAATATTTTTGGATTTTCGGGTGCCTGGCCTTACGGAGCCACTAATCAGCTTACAGAAGGTCAGAGGTTTGTATTCGGATCGGCGATATCGATCAGGAGAAATACTTTTGTTGGTTATGCCGAAACTTTTATGGTCCGGACAGATCCTATCAATATCGATGTGCAGGATAACTATGTGAACAGATTTGGGCCTGCATGGTACCCGGATGCCAATGCGCCTAACCTGGGCAATATTATCCGGGGAAGTGTGTCCAGTATAAAACCTACACTAACGGTACCAGCTGAAGTAATGATATTTAAAAATAACCTGTTTAAGGGATGGAATTATACACAGTTTTCTTTTAACCTACAAAGGCCGCTGGATGATAGGGTAGATATATCCAATAACCGTTTTATTGATCAAACCGGTACCTACCGCGCTGACAAAGATTTTGTGATCAACCTCAGAGATGCGGATGCAATGGTTTATGCTGATATCAACTACCTCCCTATGCAAAAAAATCAGGAGCTCGACTGGAAGGTGTATACCACTCTTGTGAAAAACCTGGGGGGTAAATTGGAAACCGTTGATACGCTCACAGGTAAGGAATTACTTAAGGATATTTACAGCTATAATCTCCGGAATAAAATAGAAATGATAAATCCTCTGCTTGGTGATGCCGCTGCGTCCAGGATCCCCATTCTGGGTTGGGAAAAGCCTATGTATAAGTATTTTGCCAGTAAGACCTTTACACCCGCTGACTTCAGCAAAAATGCCGGCTGGAAAGGGGACGGAAGTACAAAATATGGCGTGGTTGGGCAGGTACAGGATTTCGATTTCAGGGATGTTGGGCTTTTTGTGAACCTCACCGCTGCGGGCATCTCTCCCCTGGAAACCTATATCGGGGGGTATGGCAGCGATAACTCTGCTTACTCGATCCGAAAAAATGGATCTGTTTTAACGGGTTTGGGTATGGCCGTAATAGATAGCACCTTTACGGAGCAGCCTGGATTTATCTTTTCCGGTCAGGCCACAGGCCGGCAGCTTAATTATATCGATATGGCAAACCGGCCCGCACGTTACAATACGGTGCTCAGGAACCAGCTGGTATCTAGGGGGCAAATCAATCTGACACTCTTAGCGCAGGGAGCAACGCAATTAATCAATACCAGATATTTTTCGTCTGCCACGGTAGGTTGTTACGGTATTACTAAATTCCTGAGCTTAAGAGAGGTGAGAAGGCTGAACCAGTTTGTTTACAAGGCCATGCTGGCGTTGGGAAGAAGTGTACAGGTAAACCCCGATAACACACCCATTGATGACAATGATCCTCCTGGTTAATATCTATTTCAAAGGAGGTTCAAACACTTCAAATGAGGCTATAGGTACTGGCCCGTCACCAATGGGGATAATCTCCAGAGTATGCGGGCCATTGCTGATCCCCTGAAGAACGGTGGTTTGGTACTCCCGGGATTTGTCGGTTCCTAAAATGGCAGTATACACAGGCTGGTACATTGGTACTGCTGACCACTTTACCTCGAAGCCATTTGGTGTAGAAACTTTGAATGTTTTCCTGATGCGGGAGAACATGATGTCATCCGGCTGGATGATTACTCTTCCTGATCTGGAAGTAAAAGGCATGGAGCTGATTCCTTCACCATCAGCTCCGGTTACAGAACCAGTAACGCGGTATTTGAACACCGTACTGTCGGGGCTGATTTCATATATCTGTAGTTTCCAATCTTCACTGATCAGTGGTCTGACATGTGAAATTTGCCTGATTGCGGGCCACCATGTGCCCGTACCTGTACTCGGGCGAGTTATAGTATAGACGGTATTGCCGCTCTGTATGGTTTTACCGTCCAGTAAGATCTTCAAACTTCCGGTGGATTTGATCTGCAGGGGATGTCCCCAGTTAATATCAACCCTGTTGCCGGTAAAACTTAACTTCAGGCTGCTTTCTTTGGAGCTGCTGAGGATTGCAGCATTATCGATCTTCCAGTCTTTGCCGCTGAGGGTAATTGCATTTGGCTGTCCCTGGTCCAATGCTGTAACTGCATTGTACCTGCGTACATTTCTATACCAGTCTGATGGAAACAAAGGGTTGTATCTGATATGGCGGCAAACCAGTTTTCCCAGGAGCCAGTTCCCGTTGCGGTTGGGGTGAACGCCGTCTCTGAGCAGGTCGGTTGGTTTCAAATGATTTTCTTCCAGATACTGGGGCCACTCACTGGCAATGTCTGCCAGTTCCAGGCCATAGCGGCTGGCGATGTACCGGAGGAATTTTGCCTGGTTCTCATCGGATTTAGTTTGTGCTGCATTGATATGATGGTTCATCAGCAGCACATCGGAGGTGGTGTAACGGCGTACATTGCTAAAAATTTCTTCCAGTTCACCAGTTCTTTCCCCGCCATAAACATGGAAAATAATCAGGTCGGCATAGGCTGGATAAAGGTCATGTACTGCAGTGCGTACCAGATGGTCTGCCGTGAAGCCTCCTATTGCAAGGTTTTTTACCTCTATATCGGCATCCGGAAACTGCTGCTTAAGATTCGTCGTTATTTCCGTCGTAAATCCTGCACTTCCAACGATCGACTGTCCATAGATGAGCACGCTCACTTTATTGTGGCGCTCGCGGCTGCTGGTTTGCAGCAGGGAAGCACTGCGCTGTAGGCGGGCGCCAAAATAAGCTTCATTTGGAGCCGGTTTGGGTAGGGGCATAGTATCCATCGGAGGATGCAGGGTTTCATATTTCTGAAGTGCTTTTTTTTCGGCACTGCCCTGTGAAAAGGCTTGTTCCTGCGCCTGGGAGCTGGACATGAGCGTAATATATAACAGTGCTGTATAGAATCGGTTTATTTTCATTTCTCAGTTTTTAAGATACCTCTGGTAATAATGGTTGTATATCCTGCCACCTTACCGGTTTGGTAAGGGTTTTCTATATGGATAGTAGTATTGTTTTCAAACAGGGTACCGAGGATACCCGGGTATAGGGGATCGGTTTTTCCTTCAGGTTCAGTGCCATCATTGAAGAATGCCTGACGGCTGACGATGCTCCCTTTAAGAGAACTGGGATGAAAGGCCTGCAGGGTGTTGTTCCTGATTTCTACACCAGTAGTGCCCGTACCCAATAAAGGTTCTGTTTTATTTTTAAACAACCATATAGCGATATAGGACTGTCTTCTGCCATCCGTATTGATCACATGGTTATTGCTGATATAAAAATTTGATGTCAGATTGTACCTGTTGTTATTTAACCTCTGGTCGGAGCGGATATATATTCCCTCAGAATTGAGGAGCTGATTTCCGCTGATTACCACATCGTCGCCCCCCGAATAGAACCAGATCCCGCGGTTATTGTCCTGTAATTTATTATTTAGGATTAGCATATGTTGTGCCGACCACTGTGTGAGCACATATTTGCTGCCGGGAGCAGGGATGATATCCCAGGGCCTGCTGATAAAAATTGTGGTGTCATTATTCCCTTTTATCAGACGCTGCTGCCCGGTGCCAGTACCGCTGACGATCTTTATGCTGTAGTTGGCGGGATGAACGGCGTATTGCCAGTCGGTACTCACCCTATCTGTCAGGTCCTGAAATTCTTTTTTGGTATCAGTGACGCTTGTGGCTGTAGCATTACTGATCATTCCCGCATTCTGCTGATGGGCATTTCCACCCTGGCTCAGTATAGTTTCACCCTGGTTTGCGTTTTTGATAGCGGCACCCCTAACTTTGAAAGTGTTGCCGGTGACCACGATATGCGAGGTATAATCCATGCTCAGTCCTCCGGTTTCACCTTTTGATTGTTGATTGCCATTCCTGATAAAGGTGTTATTTGCAAAGACCGCATGGTGACAGCCATTTGCTCCGAACCTTCCGGCGTTGTACTCCATCGTATTATTGCTGAAAATAACCTCGGAGGAATTTTTTAAGTCCCAGGGCCATGTACGGGTTGGGGCATTGATATTTCTCACCCCGGTGGTACTGCTTTTAAAGGTACATCCTGTGATGAGCAACTGATTGATGCCGACCATTGCCATACCCCAGCCTTTATCGAGCTCAAAAACACAATTTTTGAAGGCAAGCCGCGATCCTCCCTCGGGCATATTTTTGATGGTATGGAGGAAGCTGCCACTTTCATTCACGTTTCTCAGTGTGATATCCATCATGCCGCTAGTACTGATCCCTCCGGGCCATACCATGCCCATTCCCTCAGCACGGCTGTCAGGCCAGCCCAGTGTCCAGCCATACGATGCCTTGACGCGTTCTGTGGAAAATGGGGTGCCATATCCATAGAGGATTGTTGTCTGCCCCGGTCCCTCTCCGCGAATGACCACGCGCGACCGCATAGTCAGTCCACTGCCAGCAGCATACATTAGTTTATAATTTCCTGCGGGGAGATAGACAACACCACTACTGACGGCAGCAAGATCGATAGCTTCCTGAATTGCTGCACGGTCGTTCTTCTTTCCGTCACCAGATGCCTTCGTTTT
>Ga0157373_10001950_pt1 | contig 15645 bp, 18 predicted proteins | sample C65metaG_FD_113460 | JGI IMG/M metagenome (GOLD analysis project Ga0157373, IMG submission 113460) | Corn rhizosphere microbial communities from Kellogg Biological Station, Michigan, USA - C6-5 metaG | ecosystem: Host-associated > Plants > Roots > Rhizosphere > Soil | place: USA: Michigan... | reverse complement strand
TTGATCTTATGACGGCCGGGCCTGCCCGGCGCGCCCAAGCAAGGCGAAGGTTGTCTTAGAGGCTACTTCCAACCGGACGGCGAACCCCGCAGCCACTCGCGCGGCGGGACGACTTTGGTCCGGCTGGTCACGGCAGTGAAAGACAAGAAAGAGGACGTGACATGAGCAAGAGCGGTCTGGAATTCTCGGTCGGCGATCACGTGGTTTACCCGGCGCACGGCGTCGGCTCGATCGTGGCGGTCGAAACCCAGGAAGTCGCCGGCTACGCGCTCGAGGTCTACGTCATCACCTTCGACCACGAGAAGATGACCCTGCGCGTGCCGACCAAGAAGGCCATCACGTCGGGCCTGCGTCCGCTGGCCGAAGGCAATGTCGTCTCCCAGGCGCTGACGACCCTGAAGGGCCGCGCCCGCATCAAGCGCACCATGTGGTCGCGCCGGGCCCAGGAGTACGAAGCCAAGATCAACTCCGGCGACCTGATCTCGATCGCCGAAGTGGTCCGCGACCTGCACCGCGCCGAGAACCAGCCGGAACAGTCCTACTCGGAGCGTCAGCTCTATGAGTCGGCGCTGGACCGCATGGCCCGCGAAGTCGCCGCCATCGAGCGGATCGACCGCGACGCGGCGATCAGCATCCTGACCAAGTCGCTGGTGAAGGCGGCCTGACAGGCCGCTATCCGCCGGAACCCAGCCGACGCGTAAGCGTTGCTGTATCCGGTGCGTGTGTCCCAAGGGGGAGCGGCTTGATGAGCGACAGCGCGGACTTAACCGGCCTTCGGGTTCTGGTCGTGGAAGACGAGATGCTCGTCTCCATGCTGGTCGAGGACATGCTGTCTGATCTCGGATGCTCAGTCGTCGGGCCTGCCGCCGAACTCGATCAGGCGATGGACCTGGCCAAGACCGCCGACATCGATCTCGCCCTGCTCGACGTGAACCTGGGCGGCAAGCCGATCTTCCCGGTCGCCGATGCGCTCAAGGCCCGCGGCGTGCCCTTCGCGTTCGCCAGCGGCTATGGCGAGGCGGGCCTGTCGGACGACCACCGCGGCGCCGCTGTCCTGCAAAAGCCCTTCCGCGAGGTCGATCTGGCGAAAGCCCTTCGCAGCCTTATCTAACCACGCTTAGTTCGTTTCTCCCGGCGCCAGCGCCTTTACCGACAGCGCGTGCACAGGGCCGGCGAGTTCATCGGCCAGCGCCGCATAGACCATACGTTGCCGGGCGACCCTCGACTGCCCGGCGAAGGCCGGCGATTCGATGGTGACGGTGAAGTGGCTCTCACCGCCCTCGCGGTGACCGGCATGACCGCGGTGCTGTTCGCTGTCGTCGGCGATGTCGAGGCGGATGGGGGCGAACTTCGCCTCCAGCTTGCTGCGGATCGCATCGGTTACGGCGCCCATCACATCTCCCGGCGTTGTCAATTCTTGAATGGAAATCACGAGCCCCTAGAGTCGGATGATGAGCGGCGCGTTTCAATACCGGCCCAAGTTCGTCGACATCCGCGTGCGCCCGCCCGTGGAGGGCGAGGAGGCGCGCGAGGCCGACGTGCATGCCCTGAAGCCGGGCGAGGTGCGCTGCGACCACCCCGGCTGCCTGCGCGCCGCCACGGCCAGGGCGCCGAAGTCGCGCGACCTGATGCACCAGCACTACCACTTCTGTCAGGCGCACGCGGCCGAGTACAACAAGCACTGGGACTTCTTCGCCGGCATGACCGAGGCGCAGATCCTGGCCCACCAGGAATCGCGCGCCACCGGCGACCGCCCGACCTGGAGCTTCAAGGCCTCCAACCGCTCGCGGGAAGCCGCCGCCGCCGCGTCCCGCGATGCGCGCGCCTTCGCCGACCCCTTCGGCATCTTCAGCGCGGCCAAGCGCCGGGCGGAAGCCAACGAGGAGGCCGGCCGTCACCTCGGCAAGCTGGAACGCAACGCGCTGGCTGACCTCGACCTGCGCAACGACGCCGACGCCACCACCATCCGCTCGCGCTACACCGAGCTGGTCAAACGCTGCCATCCCGACGCCAACGGCGGGGACCGTTCCGCGGAACACAAGCTCCAGCGGGTGATCAAGGCGTATAAGACGCTACAAAAAGCGGGGATGGTTTAGGGGCGAGGGACGAGGTGCGAGGGGCTAGAACGTCGCTTACTCGCCCCTCTCCCCTAACCCCTCGCCCCTTTCAAACTCTTGTTTGGCATCAAGCCGATTAGGCGCTAATCCCATTCCGACATGGCCGACTTTGCTGACAACACCCCCGCCGCCGATCCGCTGCTGACGCTCGCGCCCGACAAGCTCGTGTCCGTGCGCGACGTGTTCGGGATCGACAGCGACATGAAGGTGCCCGCCTTCTCCACGCGCGACAGCCACGTGCCGGACCTGGACGAGGCCTACAAGTTCGACCCGCAGACGACGCTGGCCATCGTCGCGGGGCTGGCGTTCGACCGCCGGGTGATGATCCAGGGCTACCACGGCACCGGCAAGTCGACCCACATCGAGCAGGTGGCCTCGCGGCTGAACTGGCCGCTGGTGCGGGTCAACCTCGACAGCCACGTGTCGCGGATCGACCTCGTCGGCAAGGACGCCATCGTCCTGAAGGAAGGCAAGCAGGTCACCGAATTCCGCGAAGGCATCCTGCCCTGGGCGCTGCAGCGGCCGATCGCGCTGGTGTTCGACGAGTACGACGCCGGCCGGCCGGACGTGATGTTCGTCATCCAGCGGGTGCTGGAAGCGGGCGGCAAGCTGACCCTGCTCGACCAGAATCGCGTGATCCGCGCCAACCCCTACTTCCGGCTGTTCTCGACCACGAACACCATCGGTCTGGGCGACACCACGGGCCTCTATCACGGCACCCAGCAGATCAATCAGGGCCAGATGGACCGCTGGTCGATCGTGACCACGCTCAACTACCTCGACCACGACGTCGAGGCCGGCATCGTGCTGGCCAAGGCCCCCAACTACGACACGACTGAGGGCAAGCGCACCATCGCCGCGATGGTCCGCGTCGCCGACATGACCCGCAACGCCTTCATGAACGGCGACATCTCGACGGTCATGAGCCCGCGGACAGTCATCACCTGGGCTCAGAACGCCGAAATCTTCGCCGGCGACATCGGCCTGGCGTTCCGCATGACCTTCCTGAACAAGTGCGACGAACTGGAACGGCCGACGGTCGCGGAGTTCTACCAGCGGGCGTTCGGCGAGGACCTGCCGGAGAGCGCGGCGCGGGTGAAGGTGGCTTGACTAACGGGCAAGCGGGATTGGTTTAAAGCCATCTGTCTTGGCCGCCTTGTAGAGTTCGCTCAGCCGTTCAATTCCAATTTTGTGTTGACTGAACAAATTCATTTTGTCCCGGGTGGCTAGGGCCACCCCACATAGCTTTCCGTAGTGCGTATCATCTTCGGAAATGTGACCGAGTCGCATCGAACAATCCGCTCGAAGGATCATAAACACCAAAGCGGTATCGAAGGGCGTTCCTCCTGCTTTCAGCACCAGATTAGTTGTGACGGGCAAATCTGTGTTTGTTAGCTGATCAAGCGGTTCTTTCAGCGGCATCCCATAGGCCACCTGGAGAACACTTAGTGCTCGTGATTTATGCCAGCTTCGCTTCAACGCCCGAAACATCTATGCCGCCCTCGGCGTGATCTTCGCCAGTTCCGCCCGCATCTCGCGCCGCTTCTCCATCAGGTCGTGATCGACTTGCAGCCGCAGCCAGAAACCTTCCGACATGCGCCAATAACGAGACAGCCGCAGGTCGGTATCAGCTGTGATTGACCGCTTGCCCAGCACGATCTCATTGATACGCCGAGGCGGTACGCCGATGGCCTTGGCGAGAGCGGTCTGGCTCATGCCGATGGGCTTCAGGAATTCTTCCGAAAGGATGTCACCCGGCGTCGGGTTGTGTATCCATTCTTCGGGCGGAATGCTTTCAATGGTAATCGCAGATTTCGACATCCTCGGCTCCTTCATTCACCCAGCGGAAGCAAATGCGCCACTGGCTGTTGATCCGGATCGAATATTGACCTCGCCTGTCACCGCTCAGTAACTCCAGCCGGTTTCCGGGTGGATTTCGCAACTCTTCCGGATGCAGCGCCCCGTTGATCAAACGCAGCTTCCGTAAGGCGGCGGCCTGGATATCCGGCGGCAACCGACGAGAGCGCCCGCCGGCCCAAAGCCTTTCGGTTTCGCGGTCGGCGAAGCTCCGGATCATCTGTCGCGTATATAACGTATAACGTTATGCGTTACAAGACGTTCCGCTAGCGCACCTGTTCCCTCAACAACCGATCCCCGACCCAGCTCACCAGGCCCGTGACGATGGCCGCCAGCACCGCCGGCCAGAAGCCGTCGACGGTGAAGCCGTGGAGGACGTAGGCGGTCAGGCCGATCATCGCGGCGTTCACGACCAGCAGGAAGAGGCCCAGCGTCACCAGCGTCAGCGGCAGGGTGAGAATGGTCACCACGGGCCTCACGAAGGCGTTGACCAGCCCCAGCACCACGGCGGCGATCAGCAGGATCTTCCAGTCTCGGAAGTGGATGCCGGGCACCAGGTATGAGGCCAGCCACAGGCCGGCGGCGGCGATGAGGGCTCTGAGGATAAAGTTGCGCATGGCGGCGGCTCCGGGCTGTGGGCGGTCAAGCTTACCCTAATCGACGGCGGTGATCTCCACCTCGTGGCCGGCGACCACGGCCGTGTCGCCGACCTCCTTGCCCATCAGGGCCTGGGCGAGCGGGGAGACGTAGGAGACGCGGCCCTCCGCGGGGTCGGCCTCGTCCTCGCCGACGACGCGGAAGGTCTGCTCGCGGCCGTCGTCGCGTTCGAAGGTGACGGCGCCGCCGAAGACGACCTTGCCCGTCCCCTGCTCGGGCTCGACCAGCTGGGCGGTGGCGCGGCGGGCGGACCAGTAGCGCAGGTCGCGGGTGGCGCGCGCCATGGCCGTGCGGTCGGTGGAAACGTCGCCCTGTGCCTGCGCCTCGCGGTAGGCGGTCTGCGCGGCGGCGAGCTCGGCCTCGATCTGCGCCAGACCCTGCGGCGTGACGAGGTTCGGATGCGTCGAGACCGGCCGGTCGGGCAGGTCGGCGGCGGTGGCCTCGTAGTCCTCTTCCCGGGTGAAGGCGACGCTCATGGTGATCTCCAGCTTGCTTAAGCATACGCCTTTGCCCCGCCACCGTTCCCCCACAACCCGCTCATCCCGGCGAAAGCCGGGACCCAAGCGGACTGCGCATGTCACCAAGGCCTCAAGCGAGCCTGCTGCTCAGCTTGGGTCCCGGCTTTCGCCGGGATGAGCGGACAATGAGTATGCGAGCCGCGCGGCGTCGATCCGCTCCAGCTTGGCGTTGAGGGGGCCCCAGTCGTCGCGGTCGGCGATGGCGGCCCACAGCGCCTCGACCTCGTCGATCAGCATCTCTTCCGGTTCGGCGCGGGCGAAATAGAGATCGGAAAGGCGCTCCGGCCGGTCGGGTTCGTAAGATGCCAGCTGCGTGCGGAAGGCGCGGAAAGGCTCGGTTTCATAGATCGCCGCGCGCGGCCCCCTGAGCGCGCGGGCCTCCGACGGCTCGCCGCCGAACCAGTCGAAGAAGAAGGGCTCCCAGCGCAGGTCGTCACCGCCGCTCGCCAGCGCCCCGAAGGCGGTGTTGACCAGTTCCAGGTCGGCGTCCGCCCCGCGCGGCTTGAGGCCCAGGCGCCGCAGCATCGCGGTCATCAGGGCCTCGCGGTAGGCGGGCGAGAATGCGTTCAGCGCTTCGACCAGCCCCTCAGTCGCGGTGACCAGCGTCAGGCAGGCGGCGAGCTGTTGCAGGTTCCAGAAGGCGGCCTCCGGCTGGCGGCCAAAGCTGTAGAGGCCGGTCTGGTCGAAATAGGCGGCGACGAAGTTGGGGTCATTGCGCGGCAGGAAGCGCCAGGGGCCGTAGTCGAAGCTTTCGCCGGTGACGACCATGTTGTCGGTGTTGAGCACCCCGTGCACGAACCCCGCCGCCATCCAGCCGGCGACCAGCGTCGCGGTGCGCTCGACCACGGTCTTGAGTAGCGCGGCAGGGCGGTCGGGGGCGTCGGCCAGTTCGGGGAAGTAGGTCTCGACGCAGTGGTCGACCAGCGCGGTGATCTGCTTGGGGCTCTCATGGAAGGCGTGACGCTGGAAGACGCCGAAGCGGATGTGGCTGTGCGACAGCCGCGTCAGCGCCGCCGAGCGCGTGGGGCTGGGCTCGTCGTTGCGCTCCAGCGCCTCGCCGGTTTCGATGAGGGAGAAGGCGCGGCTGGTCGGCACGCCCAGCGCCTCCAGCATCGAGGCGGCCAGCACCTCACGCACGCCGCCCTTCAGCGTAAGGCGCCCATCGCCGAAGCGGGAATACGGCGTCTGGCCCGACCCTTTCGTGGCCAGATCGAGCAACCGTCCGGTTGCATTCTCCCGCAGCTGCGCGAACAGGAAGCCGCGCCCGTCGCCGATCTCGGGGTTGTAGGAGCGGAACTGGTGGCCGTGATAGCGGATCGCCAGCGGGCGGGGCTGGTTGTTCGGCAGCGGCTCGAACTTCGCGAACGCGGCCAGCCACTCGTCCGGCGTCAGGGTGTCAAGGCCCACCGTCGCGGCCGCGCGGTCATTGCGGAAACGCAGCGTCTCCACCGGGAACACCGCCGGCTCGACCGGATCGGCGAACTCCGGCCCCAGCTTCATGAATTGCGGATCGGGGCGGTAGAGCGGGGAAACGGGCATCGCTGATCCTACGCCGGATTCCAGCCGAACAGCGCCAGCATCACGAAGAAGCCCACCCCATAGGCCACGGCGACGAACCAGCCCTCGCGCACCCAGGCGATGACCGAACGGCCTTGCGGATACTCGCCGGTCAGCGCCACGCCGGCCGAAGAGCCGAACCACAGTATCGAGCCGCCCACGCCCATCGCATAGGCCAGCAGCGGCCAGTCGTAGCCGCCTTGCTTCAACGCCAGCGCCGTCAGGGGGATGTTGTCGAACACCGCCGACAGTACGCCCAATCCCATGGCGCCATGCCAGGACGGTGCGGGCAGCGCCTCCACCGGCATCAGCGAGGCGCAGGCGACCAGGGCGGCCAGAAATACCGCGCCCTTGAGCGCCTCGGGTACGACGCCCCAGCCGGGCCGCCGCAGCAGCGCCGTGACCAGGATCGCCGCCCAAAGCGCCAGACCGAGCACCGGCGCGTGCTCCTCGACCGCCGGAAAGCGGCTGTTGGCGATGAAGTTGGCCGCGACGATGCAGCCCAGGATGACGAGCACGATGGCGACCCGCGCCCCGTCCAGCTTCACCCCCTCGGCCACATGGGCCGCCACCGGCGCGACCTTCTGCTGCCGCCAGGCCGCCAGCGGCGCGAAGATCGCAAAGGCCGCGAGCCCACCGGCGAAGGCGCGCAACAACGCGATGGGCGAGACGCCGTCTATCCACATCATGGTGGTGGTGGTGTCGCCGATCACACTGCCGGCGCCGCCCGCATTGGCGGCCGCGACGATGGCGGCGAGGTACCCGACGCCAACCTTGCCGCGATAGACGTGCCGCGCCATGACCCCGCCGATCACGGCCGCGGCAATGTTGTCGAGGATGGCCGACAGCGCAAAGACGATGGCCAGCAGCGCCAGCCCACCCGTCCAGTTGTCCGGCAAGACCGTGGGCACGGCGTCCGGCAGGCCGCTTTCCTCGAAGTGGTTGGACAGCACCGCGAAGCCGACCAGCAGCAGCATCAGATTGGCCAGCACCACCCATTCGTGCCCGAAATGGGCGGCAAGCCCTGCCGCGCCGGGAACGCCCGAGAACCCGGTGAACGCCCACTTCCACGCCACGATCGCCGCCAGCCCGACCAGCGTCACCTGCAAGGGCCGGCGGTGCAGCACGGCGACGCCCAGCAGCACCAGCGCGAAGAAGATGAATTCCATCGGAAATGCGGCCATCGCCGTCTTCTCGCCGATTGCGGGCGGGGCAAAAAGCTAAATCGAGCGTCGCTGCGCGTTGGTGAGACCGCGCTTTTTCATCGTCGTTAACCAGTTTCGCCCGATACGCTTGGGTAATGCGCAGGTCTCGCCGCAACTTCCTGATCAACATCGGCCTCCTCGCGGCGGGCGGAGGCTTCATCTGGTATGCGCGCGACCACATCCTCTGGAGCGCGCCGCAGACCAAGTTTTCGCCGACCGGCTCCAGCGGCTGGCTGCCGTTTGCGCGGCCGGGCGATGCGCTGCCGATCATGCGGGCGACGGTGAACGGCAATCCCGTCCACGCCCTGCTCGATTCCGGCGCGCAGTATTCGGTGATCGACCGCGCGGTCGCCTATGAGCTTGCCCTGAAACAGACCTATGCGCCCCTGGTCGCGGTCGGCGTCGGCGGCCAGGCGCAGCTCGGGCGCGGGACCACGATCGACGTGAAGGTGGGCAGCCTGACGCTCAACAAGCTGAAGGCGGGCGTGCTCGACATCGGTCCGCTGGCCAAGCGCAAGGGTCTCGGCACTCCGTTGATCCTCGGACAGGACGTGCTGCGCCAGGTCGTCGCCGACATCGACTTTCCGAACAGCTGCCTGATGCTGGCCGCGCCCGGCGGCTACAAGACGCCCGCTGGCGCCAGGTCCGCGCCCGTGCATGCGAAGGGCCGGGCGCTGGCCACGCAAGTCTGGGTCAACGGCCATCAGCTCGAAGCGGTGATCGACACCGGCGCCTCGATGGTGCTGGCCCTGTCGCAGGATGTGGCCGAGGCGGCCGGGCTGCTGAAACAGAAGGGCAAGCCCCGCTACGGCTCGAGCGTCGTCCTGGGCGGCGAGCTGGCCGGACAGGTCGTCACCGCCGAGCAGATCGCCTTCGGCGGCGCGGTCTTCTACGACACCGAGGTCCTGCTTTATCCGGCCCAGCACATGCCGGGCTTCCCGCACGGCCTGCTAGGCGCGGGCGCGCTGAAGCACTTCCGCGTCATCCTCGATCAGGGCAAGGCGCTGCGGCTGGTCAAGCCAGGCCGTTCTTGAGCGCCTCGGCGGTTTCGTCGATCACGTCGAACACCTTCGGATTCACGTGGCCCAGGATGTAGAAGTCGTGGACGAAGCCGGGGTACTCGACGTGCGCCGCCTTCACGCCGGCGGCTGACAGCTTCTGCGCATAGGCCTTGCCTTCGTCCTTCAGAGGATCGAACCCGGCGGTGACGACCAGTGCGGTCGGCGCGCCCGAGACATCCGGCACGTTGCCCGGCTCGGCGCGGTGCTGTTGCGCGTGGCCGGAGACACCGAAGTGGTCGCCGAACCACTGCATCACCTCGGCCGTCAGCAGGTGGCCTTCGCCAAGGTCGCGGCGCGACTGGGTGTCCTTCTCCATCGCCGTGGCCGGATAGAGCAGCAGCTGGAAGGCCAGCTTGCGTTGCGGGTCGTCGCGCATCTCCAGCGAGATCGCCGCCGCCAGGTTGCCGCCCGCGGAGTCGCCGCCGACCGCGACGCGCTTGGGGTCGAAGCCGATCTCGGCGGCATGGTCGAAGGCCCAGCGGGTCGCCGCCAGTGCGTCGTCGTGCGCCGCCGGGAACGGGTGCTCGGGCGCCAGCCGATAGTCGACCGACAGGATGCGCACGCCCGACGAGGCGCTGAGCCTGCGCATGAAGCTGTCGTGGGTGTCGAGGTCGCCGATGACGAACCCGCCGCCATGGAAATAGACCATCCCCGCGCCGGGGTTCTCCGCGCCCTTGGGCGTATAGAGCCGCGCCTTGATCGCGCCCGCTGGCCCCGGGACGTCGAGATTGCGCACCTCGAGGTCCCGCGGCGCGCCGGCGTCCAGCCCCACGCGCGTGTCGCGGTAGGTCTGCCGCAGAAACTCCGGCGGGATCGTCTTCAGCGGCGGCATCTCGATGGCGTTCATCGTGTCGAGCAACGCCTTGAAATGGGGGTCGAGCATGGGACTGTTTCCTAGACGGTGACCACGCCCTCGGCGGGCGGGTTGGAATAGAGGCCGTTCACGAGCGCCGCGCGGCGTTCGAGGGTGGCGCGCTGGTTGACGTAGCCCTTGTCGGTGATTTCGCCCGCGTCGATGGACGGCGGCTCGGTCATGATGATGAACCGGCTGACCCGGCGAGACGACCCGCCCGCGACCTTGTTGAACTCCGTGAGCCGCTCTTTCAGGATCGCGGTGAGTTTCTCAAGCGGCGTCCCCGGGCCGTCGTCGATCGCCAGCGCCTGCAGTCCGGCCATCGACGGCCAGAACAGCGCGCCGATGAAGGGCTTGTCCTGCCCGGCGATCACCGCGTCCTGGATATAGGGCGAGCAGGCGCCGACGAGGTCGGGGCGCAGCACGCCGACCGACACCCAGGTGCCGCTGTCGAGCTTGAAGTCCTCGGTCACGCGGCCGTCGAACACCAGGCCCTGCGCGGGATCGTTCTCGTCCACGAACCGCGCGGCGTCGCCCAGCTTGTAGAAGCCTTCTTCGTCGAAGGCGTCGGCGGTCTTGGCGGCGTCGCCGTGATAGCCGGTGGTGACCGTCGGCCCCTTCACCCGCACCTCGAACTTCGAGCCGTTGGGGACCAACTTCAGCGTGATTCCCGGCAGCGGCAGGCCGACGAGGCCGACCCGCTCGGTCGCCCAGTGGGTGACGGTGATGCCCTGCGTCTCGGTCGCGCCGTACATGGTGGTCAGCGGGATGCGATGGCCGAGTTCAGCCACGGCCAGCGCCTGCAGCCGGTCGTTGACGTCGTTGGACAGCGTCGCCCCGCCGTAGCCCATGTAGCGCAGGTTCTTGAAGAAGGAGGCCCGCAGCGCCGGGTCCTTCTCCATCGATTCCGCCAGCATCCCGAACGCCACCGGCGCCGAGCCGAATACGACCGGCGAGACCTCAAAGAGGTTCTTGATCGTGGTCTCGAACATGCCGGGGATCGGCTTGCCTTCGTCCAGGTGCACCGTTCCGCCGGCCCACAGCACGCCGTTGAAGCCGATATTGCCCGCTGAGATGTGGCTCCAGGGCATCCATTCGAGGCTCTGCGGCACGAAGTCGGGGTCTTCGGTTTCGGGAACGCGCAGGCCTTCCTGACCCGCGATGACGCCGGCCATCATGCCATGCGTCTGCGGCACGCCCTTCGGCATGCCGGTCGAACCGGAGGTGAACAGGTATTTGGCGACGGTCTCGTGGCCCAGCCGCTCGCGCGCCTCATGCACCGCCTGCGTCGCGACCGTCGAGGTCAACTCCGACAGCGGGATCGTGCCCTCGGCGGCGTCGGCGGTGACGAAGACCAGGTTGGGATCCATCTCGCGCAGGGTGGCGATGGCGCGCTCGTACATCGCGCCGGACTGGGCGAAGACCACCTTGGGCTTCACCACCGCCGCGCAATGCTTGAGCTTGGCGTGGTCGGTGGAGATCAGCGAGTAGGCCGGGCTGATCGGCGCCACCGGCACGCCGGCCGTGTAGCAGCCCAGCATCACCAGCGCGTGCTCGATCGAATTGGACGACAGCACCATGACGCTGTCTTCGCCCGTCAGGCCCCGGTTGATCAGCGCCTGCGCGATGCCCTCGGCCGCCCGCAGCGCCTCGCCGTAGGTGACCCCGCGCCAGGGCCCATGGCCCGGCTCGCGCTGCTTCATGTAGGGGCGGTCTGGATGGGCGGCGGCCTTCTCGGCCAGCAGGTGGGCGATGGAGCGCGGGCCCTCGCCCGGCGCGTGGTTGGAGCGGATCAGGACCGAACCGTCCGCACGGCGCTCCACCGTCACGTCCGGCCCCTTCATGGGCAGCGGCTTGAACGGCGGCAGGGTTGTCGGTTGAGCAGACGAGGTCGCGCCGTCGGCGGGGGTCATTGGGCGTCTCCCGGGGGAATTCTTGTTTTCTTTTAGAGTGGCCCCCCGGTGCGGCGGTAGCAAGACTGACGCCGCGTCACTTTTCAGGATCTTCCCCCACCTTGTGTGGGGGAAGAGCCTACCCCACCATTCGCTCGCGGCCCTGCCAGTAGGGCGCGCGCAGTTCGCGGCGCAGGACCTTGCCGGAGGGGTTGCGCGGCAGGGCGTGGACGAAGTCGACGGACTTGGGGACCTTGTAGCCGGCGATGCGGCCCCGGCAGTGGGCGATGATGGCGGCGGCATCGGGTTCTTCGCCGGGCTTCAGCACCACGATGGCCTTCACCGCCTCGCCCCACTTGTCGTCCGGCACGCCGATGACGGCGGCGTCGGCGACGCCCGGCGCGCCGAACAGAGCGTTCTCGACCTCGGCCGGATAGACGTTCTCGCCGCCGGTGACGATCATGTCCTTCACCCGATCGTGGATGTAGAGGAAGCCGTCCTCATCGAAGTAGCCGGCGTCGCCGGAGCGGAACCAGCCCTCCGGGTCGATCGCCTCGGCGGTGGCTTCGGGGCGGTTCCAGTAGCCCTTCATGACGCCGGGCCCACGGATCTGCACCTCGCCGACTTCGCCCGCGTGGGCGACGTTGCCGTCCGGCGCGATCACCCGGATGTCGAAGCCGGGCCACGGCACCCCGCAGGAGCGTAGCCGCTGGCCTTCGTGCGCTTCCGGCGGCAGGTAGGTGGCGGCGCCGATGGTCTCGGTCAGGCCGTAGAGCTGGGTGAAGTCGGCGCCGAACCGCGCCTGCGCCTGTTCCAGCACGTCCTGAGCGATGGGCGAGGCGCCGTAGAACATGCGTTCCAGCTTCGAGAAGTCCGCCGCCTCGACGCCCGGCGTCTGCAGCAGCATGTTGATGATGGTCGGCGCCAGGAAGACATAAGCGACCGCCTCCTTGTCCAGCAGCCGCAGGAGCAGGGGCACATCGACCTCGCGCATCAGCACGACCCGCACGCCCTGCAGCAGCGCCAGCATTCCGGTGTTCACGCCCGCCACGTGGAAGAGCGGCATGCAGACGAGAATGGTCTTGCCCGCGTCGTACTTCGCCCACCCGGCGCTGAGCGCGCTCTCGAACAGACAGACGTAGTTGGCTTCGGTCAGCTGCACGCCCTTGGGCAGGCCCGTGGTGCCGGAGGTGTAGAGCTGGATGACGTCATCGTCCGGCTGGGAGGCTAGATGCGGGTCGGTGGCGGGATGGGCGCCGATCCACTCGCCGAACGACGGCCAGCGCGGATGGCCCGGCTCGAACTGCACTAGCCCGTGGATGTCGGGGCAGTCGGCCAGGATCATGTCGACGACGCCCGCGAAGTCCTCGCCGCAGACCAGCAGCTTGGCGCCCGCATCCTTGACGATGAAGGCGACCTCGGGCGGGGCTAGGCGATAGTTGACGGGCGCCAGCGTCACCCGCGCTTTCAGCGCGCCCAGCCACAGCACGAAGAAGTCGTCGGTGTTCTTGGCCAGCACCGCCACCCGGTCGCCGGGCCCAAGCCCATGCGCCAGCAGCGCCTGCGCGCACTGGTTCGAACGCGCGTCCAGCTCGGCGAAGGTGGTGACGCGGCCCTCGAACAGGATCGCCGCCGCGTCAGGCCGCTCCTGGGCCTGAACGCGCGCGACGTCAGCGACCGATTTGACCCTCGAGAGGTCGGTCACCTTATTCGGCGGCCTGCGCCGCCGAGTAGCCGAGGATGGCCTTGGTCTCGAGGAACTCGCCGAAAGCGTGGTCGCCCCATTCCCGGCCGTTGCCGCTCATCTTGTAGCCGCCGAAGGGGGCCATCATGTCGACGCCGGCGCTGTTGAGGTTGACCTGCCCGGCCCGCAGCCGCGAGGCCACTTCCTTCACCTCGGCCGGGTTGTTGCCCGACACGTAAGCCGCCAAGCCGTACTCGGTGTCGTTGCCGACCTTCACGGCCTCATCGACGTTCTCGTAGCCGAGGATCGCCACGACCGGGCCGAAGATCTCTTCCTTGGCGATGGTCATGTCGTTGGTCACGTTGGCGAAGACGGTGGGCTTCACATAGTAGCCCTTGTCGAGGCCTTCCGGACGGTCCGCGCCGCCGGTGACCAGCGTGGCGCCTTCCTCGATGCCTTTCTTGATGAGGCCCTGGATCTTGTTCCACTGGGTCTCGGAGACCACCGGGCCCATCTTGGCGTTGCCGTTCGGGTCGCCGACGTTGTGGGCCTCGGCCGTCGCCTTCGCGATGGCGATGACCTGGTCCATCTTCTTCGAGGGCACCAGCATCCGCGTCGGCGCATTGCACGACTGGCCGGAGTTCATCATCACCGAGGCCACGCCGCCGGAGACCGCCTTCTCGTAGTCGGCGTCTTCCAGGATGATGTTGGGGCTCTTGCCGCCCAGCTCCTGGTGGACGCGCTTGACGGTTGCGGCGGCATTCTTCGCCACCTCGATGCCCGCGCGGGTCGAGCCGGTGAAGGAGACCATGTCCACGTCCGGGTGCGAGCTGATCGCCGCGCCGACGGTGGGCCCATCTCCGTTGACCATGTTGTAGACGCCGGCCGGAACACCGGCGGCGTGCATGATCTCGGACCAGATGTAGCCGCTGAACGGTGCCACTTCGGAGGGCTTCAACACCATGGTGCAGCCCGTCGCCAGCGCCGGCGCGACCTTGGTAGCGATCTGGTTCACCGGCCAGTTCCACGGCGTGATGAAGCCGCAGACGCCGATCGGCTCCTTCACCAGCCGGGTCGTGCCGCGGTCTTCCTCGAACTTGTAGTCCTTGAGCACGGCGACGGCCGTCTGCAGGTGGCCGATGCCCATGGCGGCCTGGGCGCGCTGGGCGAGCCAGGCGGGGGCGCCCATTTCCTCGGTGATGGCCTTGGCCATGTCCTCATAGCGCTTCTGGTACTCGACGATGATCCGCTCGAGCACGTCGATGCGCTCCTCGCGGGTCGTACGCGACCAGGTCTCGAAGGCCTTCTTGGCGGCCTTGACGGCGCGGTCCACGTCGGCGGCGGAGCCGAGCGAGATGTGGCCCGCGACCTCTTCGTTGGCCGGGTTGATGACGTCGAGCTGCTTGGGCGTGATCGGGTCGACCCACTGGCCGTCGATGTAGAACTTCAGATATTCGCGCATCCTCGCGTCCTCTCCTGTCGTGGCCGTTGGGGGCCCGGCCCTGATGTGGGTTTTCAAACGCTCATTTTAATCATCGGCGGGCCCGTGGGAAGCCTGCTGATTCGGGAAGTGTCACCAGAACAGGTCGGGCGGCTCCCGGCTGACGGCTTCCTCGATGCGGCGGCGCGTGCCGCGAGTGACGCCGTGCGGCAGGGCGTCGGGCGAAAACCATTCGACCGCTTCGATCTCGCCGCGCGAGGTCGGCTGGCACGCGCTCCATTCATCGACGCGGTAGATCAGCACGTGGTCCCCCGGAAAAATCGGGTGGTTGGAGTAGATGGAGATGAGCGAGGGCCGCCCCTGCATCACCACGCCCGCCTCCTCGACCAGCTCGCGGGCCAGCGCCTCTTCCACCGTCTCGCCGCGCTCGACGCCGCCGCCGGGCAGGTGCCAGCCGTGGACGTAGGTGTGCCGGATCAGCAGGATTTGCCCGACCTCGTCGAACACCATCCCGCGCACGCCCAGCGTCAGGCCGCGGCTCACACGGGCGTGCGTTTTCAACAGCGGCCGCACGAAAGGCTCGAGCTTGCGTTTCCATGTCATGGCGCCAGCCTAACCCGGCTTAGCCTTGCGGTCAGCGCGGGTCGGGGCTAAAGCCGCGCAGTCGTTGTTTCGAGGATTCACCGCCATGGTCGCGCTCGGCGTCATCGCCCTCTTCATCATCGCCTTCGCCGCGCTGAACCTCTACGAGTTCGGCCGCATCGACTGATGCCCTCGCGCGGCGCAGCCCTCGTCACGGGAGC
>Ga0157373_10001948_pt1 | contig 15667 bp, 9 predicted proteins | sample C65metaG_FD_113460 | JGI IMG/M metagenome (GOLD analysis project Ga0157373, IMG submission 113460) | Corn rhizosphere microbial communities from Kellogg Biological Station, Michigan, USA - C6-5 metaG | ecosystem: Host-associated > Plants > Roots > Rhizosphere > Soil | place: USA: Michigan... | reverse complement strand
CGGGTTGGCCCGGGAAAAACCGCCGTTGCGGTCGATGGACCACTGCATCGGCGTGCGCACGCCGTCGCGGTCGCCAAGGTAAATGTTGTCACCCATGCCGATTTCGTCGCCGTAATACAGAGTCGGCGTACCTGGCATGGACAACAACATGCTGTTGAGGAGCTCTACGCGGCGGCGGTCGCGTTCCAGCAGCGGAGCCAGACGACGGCGAATGCCCAGATTAATCCGCGCGCGGCGGTCAGAGGCGTAGTAGTTCCACAAATAGTCGCGCTCACGGTCGGTGACCATTTCCAGGGTCAGCTCATCGTGGTTGCGCAGGAATATCGCCCATTGGCAATTTTCCGGAATTTCCGGGGTCTGGCGCAGGATGTCGGTGATCGGGAAACGGTCTTCCTGCGCCACCGCCATGTACATGCGCGGCATCAGCGGGAAGTGAAAGGCCATGTGGCACTCATCGCCGTCCTTGCCCTTGCGATCACCGAAATACAGCTGCGTGTCTTCCGGCCATTGATTGGCTTCGGCCAGCAGCATGCGGTCGGGGTAGTTGGCGTCGATTTCGGCACGAATCTGCTTGAGAACGTTGTGGGTCTCCTGCAGGTTCTCGTTGTTGGTGCCGTCGCGCTCGATCAGGTAAGGAATCGCGTCCAGACGCAGGCCGTCGATGCCCATGTCCAGCCAGTAGCGCATGACTTCCAGCACCGCTTTCATCACCTGCGGGTTGTCGAAGTTCAGGTCCGGCTGGTGGGAATAAAAGCGGTGCCAGAAGTACTGACCGGCCACCGGGTCCCAGGTCCAGTTGGATTTCTCGGTGTCGAGAAAGATGATGCGCGTACCGTCGTACTTCTGATCGTCATCGGACCAGACGTAGAAATCCCGCGCCTTGGAGCCCTTTTTCGCGTGCCGCGCCTTCTGGAACCACGGGTGCTGATCCGAGGTGTGGTTGATGACCAGCTCGGTAATCACCCGCAACCCGCGCTTGTGCGCCTCGGCGATGAATTTCTTGGCGTCGGACATGTTGCCGTAGTCGCTGTGCACACCCCGGTAATCGGAGATGTCGTAGCCGTCATCGCGACGTGGCGAGGGGTAGAACGGCAGCAGCCAGATGGTGTTGACGCCAAGCTCGGCAATGTAATCGAGCTTGGCGATCAGGCCCGGGAAGTCACCGATCCCGTCGTCATTTGAATCAAAATACGACTTCACGTGAACCTGGTAAATCACCGCATCCTTGTACCAGAGCGGGTCGTCGATAAAGGCAGCGTTCCGGGGTTTCTTCGCCATGACCACATCCTTTGAATTATTGGTTTGTGGCTTTAATGCGCCAGATGCCAAATGGCTGATAGGACGGGTCGATGCGCATGAACTGCGTCTTGCCGTACCAGGTCCAGGAGTGACCGGTCATGAGGTCTTCTCCCAGGGTCGGTGCATCGTCGGGCAGGCCCATTTCCCACAGCGGCAGCTCGAAATGCGCTTCCTGAGCGTTGTGTGGGTCGAGGCTGACCGCCACCAGTACGAAGTTACTGCCATCGAAACTGCGCTTGCCGAAGTACAGGATGTTGTCGTTCCAGGCGGTGTAGATGCGCAGGCCCAAGTGGGTCTGCAGCGCCGGGTTCTGGCGGCGGATGCGGTTGAGCTGGGCGATCTCGGCAATGATATTGCCGGGCGCGGTGTAGTCCCGAGGGCGGATCTCGTATTTCTCGGAGTCCAGGTACTCCTCTTTGCCTGGCACTGGCGCCGATTCACACAGTTCGAAGCCCGAGTACATACCCCACAGTCCTGAGCCCATGGTCGCCAACGCCGCGCGAATCAAAAAGCCCGCGCGCCCCGAGTCATGCAGGAAGTACGGGTTGATGTCCGGCGTATTGACGAAGAAGTTCGGCCGGTAGCACTCGCGCCACGGCGACTGGTTGAGCTGAGTGAAATACTCGGCAAGCTCGGCTTTGGTGTTGCGCCAGGTGAAGTAGGTGTAGCTCTGGGAGTAACCGACCTTGCCCAGGCGCGCCATCATCGCCGGCTTGGTGAAGGCCTCGGCGAGGAACATCACGTCCGGATGCTGGCTGCGCACGTCGGCAATCAGCCATTGCCAGAACGGCAGCGGCTTGGTGTGCGGGTTGTCGACGCGAAAGATCTTCACGCCCTCCTCGACCCAGCCCACCACCACGTCGCGCAGCTCCAGCCACAGGCTCGGAATGGCGTCCGGGGCGTAGAAGTCGACGTTGACGATGTCCTGATATTTCTTCGGCGGGTTTTCTGCGTAACGGATCGTGCCGTCCGGGCGCCAGGAGAACCAACCCGGATGCTCCTTGAGCCACAGGTGGTCTTGCGAGCACTGGATGGCGAAGTCCAGGGCGATTTCCAGACCATGCTCGGCGGCCGCAGCCACCAGATTGCGGAAATCCTCGCGGGTGCCCAACTGCGGGTGAATCGCGTCATGCCCGCCGTCGGCACTGCCGATGGCGTACGGGCTGCCCGGATCGTCAGGGCCCGCTTTCAGAGAGTTGTTCGGGCCTTTGCGGTGGGCGCGGCCGATAGGGTGAATCGGCGGGAAATACAGCACGTCGAAGCCCATGTCGCGAATCATCGGCAGGCGGCTGTGCACGTCATTGAAGGTGCCGTGACGATTTTTGTCATCAGTGATCGAGCGCGGAAACAGCTCGTACCAACTGGCGAACTGCGCCAGCTCACGCTCGACATCCAGCGGGAATTCCAGGCTGCGGCTCAGAAACGCGTGGTTATCAGCCTGGGCCATGACCGCCGCTGTTTCACTGTGCAGCAGCAAGGCGACCTGCGCCTCATGCTCGGTGTTCTCGGCAAGGCGCTGTAAAAGGCTATCGATCTGCCCTTTGAGTTCATGCTTGCTGCGCTCGGAGGCGTGCACCAGGTGCAGGCGCCCTTCTTCCAGCTCCAGACCGATGGGCACACCGGCGGAATACTTTTTCTCCAGCTCGTAACGGTAGCTGCCGAATTGATCAATCCAGGCTTCCAGTCGAAACACATAGCGGCTGACAGCAGTCGGGGTGAATTCACCTATCCAGCTGTCATTGCCCAATTCGCGCATGGGCGCCTGGTGCCAGTCCTGCTCGTCGGCGGCGCGATAACAGATGCGCACCGACATCTTGTCGTGACCGTCGGCGAACACCTTGCTGGTGACGGTCACAGGCTGGCCGATGATGGCCTTGGCCGCCAGTTGCCCGGCCTCGATCACAGGCGACGTGTCTTCGATGACAATGCGCGGCAGCTGCAAGGCTTGGGTCAGGGGTAAAGGCTGGGTTGGGTGCGGTACATCGGTGGCCAGAGATTCCGGGCCGTATGGCTGATCAGCAGTCACATTCATCGAGCATCACTCCTCACGCCCCAGGGACGCTCCGTGTTGAGAATCCGTTCATCCACAACTAATCCACATAAACAGAAGGAGGCCACCGGACTGAACGCATCCCGACGTGGCCGCATAGGTTCCGAACGCCTGTCTCGGGGAAAAGTTCAAAGAGCTTGTGCCGCAAAAAATCGATCCGTTGCCAGCTTAGACGCCGGAGGTAAAACCACCGGAAAATTGCGCTGAATCATTCAAAGCCAGGCAGTGTCGAACCCTGCGAGTGCGCTCAACGTGCGCTCGCTCGTTTGATTCACACAGCGCGCAAGGAAGGTGAAGCAATGAACATTCCCATTCCCGCAGAAACGCCCGATCCGAACATCGATGACCCGCAATTGCCGGTGCCACCGAGCGAAGAACCGCCACCGCCGACCATGCCGCCGGTGATCGAGCCACCCAAGGGCGACCCTCCCAGTCAGGAGCCGCCAGCTGTTCTGGGCGAGTCGTTTCCTGAGTAGGTGACATCAGCACAGCGGCGTGCTCAGGGTTGGTGCGAGTCGCCGCCGGTGTTGCGTGAGGGGTCTTTGGCTCGGTCTTCGGGTGAATCGAAGCGTTCGACGATCAGCGGCATCAGGCTGAGGATACCCAGCGCAAGAATCGTGCTCAGCACCGCCGTCGCCTCGCGGCCCATGCCGGCGGCAATGCCGATGGCGGCGGTCATCCACAAGCCTGCGGCAGTGGTCAGGCCCTTGACCCGATGGGTGTTGAGTTTCTCGCCCTTGAGAATGGTGCCCGCGCCGAGAAAGCCGATGCCGGCGACGATGCCCTGCACCACGCGGCTGAGCGCTGCATCGTCCGCCCCCGCCAAGCGCGGCACCAGCACGAACAGCGCAGCGCCCATGCACACCAGCATATGGGTCCGAACCCCGGCAGCCTTGCCTTTATGCTCTCGCTCAAAGCCGAGAATCCCGCCCAGTACAGCTGCAATGGTCAACCGCACCGTGACCCGCGTCAGTTGCGAGGCATCGGTAATGTCCGAAAACTCCTCGCTCAGCGTGTCGACGACTTCTTGCCACCAGGCGTTCATGCGGGGGTTCCTTGTGCGGGGTGCCGTGAGCAATGGACCGCAACCAGCGGCAGGAGTGCTAATGCGGCGCAAGCTCTACGTTCCCTGTAGGAGACGTCGGAGGTTACGACGGTGGGTCGCATCCGTGTGAAGCGGTCTGTCGGTCAACCGCAATGTGATGGAAGTCCCCTACGTCGGATCACGGAAACGATGCTCCACCCACGAAGTCATACCCTCATAACCCTTGGCAAGGAGTACGACCATGCCTCTCGAATTCGACAGCAGCCACCAACACTGCTCAGCCGTGGTGGACGGCACGACCTACCGCAGCGCGGTCATCGATGTGGTGATCACTACCAACGATGCCACGCACATGTCCGAGGCCGATATTGGCGGCAGAAAGGTGCCGATCACCGAAGCGGAAGCCGACGCCCTGACGGTCTACAAGGCCAAGGACCTGCGCCATCACACCATCGGCGTTGAACCGGGTGAAGATTCGCCAGTGATCTGAGCGGGTGAGGTGAGCGGGGCCATCTGATCCGCTGTTTATCGAAAAATCTGGACCTGTACTGAAAGTTCTCGCAAGCGCATAGTCCGGGGCTGGTAGAGCGCGGGTCTGCCCTGCTCCGGACATTAGCGAGCCCTTCATGAAGCGTTATGAAAAATTTGCCGACGACATCGCCGAACTGATCCGCTCCGGCGTGCTGGCCGCAGGTCAACGGGTGCCGTCTGTGCGCTATGCCAGCCAGACCCACGGCATCAGCCCTTCCACGGTATTCCAGGCGTATTACCTGCTGGAGCGACGCGGCTTGATTCGCGCGCGGCCTCGTTCGGGGTATTTCGTCAATGACAGCCTGATCAACGAGACCTTCGCTGCCCAACGTTTCGACGTACCGCCGGTGCTGGAATCCACGGGCGAAGCGCAGGTCAGTGAATCCACCGAAGTGGACGTCAGTGAACTGGTGTTTTCCGTGCTGGAATCGATCAAGGACCCCAACACCGTACCCTTCGGCTCGGCCTTTCCCAGCGCCGGGCTGTTCCCGCTGCAGCGTCTGGCCCGCTCGCTGGCCAGCGCGACAAGGGACATGGACCCGAGCATGGTGGTCAGCGACCTGTCCCCCGGCAACCCGACGTTGCGTCGGCAGATCGCCCTGCGCTACATGGTCGCCGGGCAAATGCTGCCCATGGAAGAGCTGCTGATCACCAACGGCGCGCTGGAAGCCCTGAATCTGTGCCTGCAAGCGGTGACCGAGCCTGGAGATCTGGTGGCCATCGAGGCCCCGGCGTTCTACGCCTGCCTGCAGGTGCTGGAGCGCTTGAAACTCAAGGCCGTGGAAATCCCGGTCCACCCACAAACGGGCATCGACCTGAACGTGCTCGAACAGACCCTGGAACGCTATCCGATCAAGGCCTGCTGGAGCATGACCAGCTTTCAGAACCCCACCGGCGTCAGCGTCTCGGAATCACGCAAACGCGCGCTGGTGGATCTTTTGCGCAAGCACGAAGTCCCGCTGATCGAAGACGATGTCTACGCCGAGCTGTATTACGGACAGCACGCGCCGAAACCGGCCAAGGCGTTCGACACCGAGGGGCTGGTGCTGCACTGCGGCTCGTTCGCCAAGAGCCTGGCCCCCGGCTATCGCGTAGGCTGGGTTGCGGCGGGACGTTATGCGCAGAAGGTTGAACGGCTGAAGCTGATGACGTCGCTGTGTGCGTCGATGCCCGCTCAGGCGGCGATTGCCGATTACCTGCAACACGGCGGCTACGACCGGCACCTGCGCAAATTGCGCATCAGCCTGGAAGACCAACTGCGCGCGATGCTCGGCGCCGTGGCGCGTTACTTCCCGCCGCAAACGCGGGTCAGCCAGCCTTCGGGCGGGTATTTTCTGTGGTTGGAGTTACCGGAGCAGATCGATTCGCTGAAAGTGTTTCAGGTGGCCCTGGCGCAAGGCATCAGCATCGCGCCCGGCCCGATCTTCTCGCCGACGCGACGCTTCAAGAACTGTATTCGGCTGAACTACGGCAGCCCGTGGAGCGAGACGTCCGAGCGGGCGATGGAAACGTTGGGCAAGATCGTTCGGTCGATGATGGGGGGGTGATCTCACGCAGATTACGTTTCTGCCCGGAGGGCGTAGGAGCTTTGCTTGCAAGCGATCTGGCGCGTAGCGGCAGTAAACCCGGATTCGCCGGTTTGTCTGACACACCCTGGTCGCCTGGTTTTGCTGCCGCTTTGCAGCAGATCGTCAGCAAGCTGGACTCCTACGGCCTCCGGCCAGAATCAGAAACCATTCAGCCGCGAGGCCGGCGACCAGAATCAAAAGCGCCGAACCTCAGCGACCGCCACCCAGATCAACAAAGGTCCCCGTCGAATAGGACGCCTTGTCCGACAGCAGCCACAGAATCGCTTCGGCCACTTCATCGGCAAGCCCGCCGCGCCCCATCGGGATGGTCGGCTCCAGTTTGCTCACCCGTTGCGGATCGCCGCTCAAGGCGTGGAACTCGGTAAAGATGTAGCCAGGACGCACCGCGTTGACCCGCACGCCCTCGCCCGCCACTTCCTTGGCCAGGCCCAGGGTGAAGGTGTCGATGGCGCCCTTGGACGCGGCGTAGTCGACGTACTCGCCCGGCGAGCCCAGGCGCGCGGCAACCGAGGACACGTTGCCGATGCTGCCGCCGTGCCCGCCGTGACGGGGCAGCATGCGCAGCAGCGCGTGTTTGCTGCACAGCATGGGGCCGACCACGTTGCTCATCATGATCTTGAGCATGCGGAACTCGGACATGTTCTCGACCCGCGAGGTCTCGCCCACGGTCCCTGCGTTGTTGACCAGCGCACTGATGCGCCCCAATTCGGAATCCACCCGGGAAAACAGACGAATGATTTCGTCCTCGTTACTCACGTCCGCCTGGACGGCAATGGCATGCCCTCCCGCCTCGCGAATCTGCCCGCAGACGCGCTCGGCGACCTCGTGATCGGACAGGTAGTTAATGCAAACACGATAACCTTGTGACGCCGCCAGAACTGCCGTGGCAGCACCAATACCTCTGGAGCCGCCAGTGATGAGGAGGTTTTTTTCCATGGGATGTCCGAATCAATGCTCAATCTTTTTTTCAGGTCCGCACCAAAACCGGCTGCGCGCGCCGACTGACCAGGCGGACCCCGTGTTATGCAAAGCGTGAAACGTCAAAGTGTGTTTTCGGATACGCGTTTCTGCGCCGCGCTAATATCCGCCATGAAGCGGTCCGCTGGCAACGGATGCCCCAGCAGATAGCCCTGCAGCGAATCGCAACCCAGTTGGGTCAAAAAGCTCTGCTGACTGCTGGTCTCCACGCCTTCTGCGACGATGCGCAGGTTCAACGCCTGGCCCAGGGCGACGATGGCCGAGACAATCGCCGCGTCATCGCTGTCGTGTTCCAGATCCCGGACGAAGCCGCGGTCGATCTTCAATTCGTTGGCTGGCAGACGCTTGAGGTACATCAGGCTCGAGTAACCGGTGCCGAAGTCGTCGATGGACAGGTCGACGCCCATGTCCGACAGACGCTGTAACACCGTCATGCTCGCATCGGCATCGCTCATTGCCGTGGTTTCGGTGATTTCCAGAGTCAGGCAGTTGGCAGGCAAACCATGGGCGGCCAGCGCGCGGGCAACGGTCTTGACCAGCCCGGCGTGGCAGAACTGCAACGCCGACAGGTTCACCGCGATGCGCCAGTGGGTGTAACCCGCGTCGTACCAGACGCGCATCTGCCGACAGGCCTCGTTGAGCACCCATTCGCCGATGTTGATGATCAGGCCGGTCTTTTCCGCCAGGCCGATGAATTTGTCCGGCATCAGCAGGCCATGCTCGGGGTGATTCCAGCGCACCAGCGCTTCGGCCCCCACCGGCTCGCCCGAACCTGCCGCGAACTTGGGCTGGTAATGCAGGCAGAACTCGCCATCGCGCAGGCCTGCGCGCAGGTCCTGCAGCAGCTGCAACTGATTGCGCGCGTTGGTGTTCATCGAGGCATCGAAGAAGCTGTAGCCGTTCTTGCCCGCGCTTTTGGCGTGGTACATCGCGGCGTCGGCGTTCATCAGCAGCTCTTGCTGGGTGCGTCCGTTGCCCGGATACAGGCTGATGCCGATGCTCACGGTCACCTGCAGATCGTGGTCCTGCACGTTGAACGGCTTGCTGACCAGCGAGACCTGCCGCGAGGCCACGGTGGTGGCGTCATCGATTTCTTCCAGCTCAACCAGCAGCACGAATTCGTCACCGCCGATGCGCGCCAGGGTGTCATGGCGATGGAAATTCTCACGCATGCGCAGCGCCACTTCGCGCAGCAACTGATCGCCGACATGGTGGCCGAAGGCGTCGTTGACCGGTTTGAAGCCGTCCAGGTCCATGAACATCAGGGCAAACAGACCGCCCTGGGAGTCGACCTTGCGCATGGCCTGTTCGATACGGTCGGCCAGCAGAATGCGGTTCGGCAACCCGGTCAGGGTGTCGTGCAGCGCCAGTTGAGTCAGTTCGCGGTTGGCTTCGCTGAGCGATCGGGCCAGTTGCGCGGTGCGTGCCTCAAGACGGGCGTCGAGCACGGAAGTGAGCAAGGTGATCGCGAGCACGGCCAGTGTGGTGATCAGCACCAGTTTGTCGAGGCCATCGGTGCGCAAACCGGTGACCGACGCACCACAGAAGCTGCCCTCGGGAAAGTTGGCTGCGGCCATGCCGGTGTAGTGCATGCCAACGATGGCAAAGCCCATGACCACCGCTGCGCCACCCCGCAGGAAGCGCACGTAAGTGGTTTCCTTGCGCAGGCGCAACGCGATCCACAATGCCGCGCCCGAGGCGCTGACCGCAATCAGCAACGAGGCGCCGAACAGGGTCGGGTCGTAGTCGATGCCGGGCATCATGCGCAAGGCGGCCATGCCGGTGTAGTGCATGGTGCTGATGCCCACGCCCATGGCCAGCGCGCCGAACACCACGTGCAGCAGGGGCACCCGGTCATGGCTGACCAGCCACAGGGCGAAACCGGAGGACAGCACCGCCACCAGGAGGGAAATAACGGTCAGGGAAAGGTCGAAGCCGAGGTCGATCGGCAGCTTGAAGGCGAGCATGCCGATGAAGTGCATGGACCACACGCCAATGCCCATGGACAGCGCGCCGCCGCCGATCCACATGGCCCGCGCCCTGCCCCGTGAGGTGGCCACGCGGCCAGCCAGATCCAGGGCAGTGTAAGACGCCAGAATCGCCACCAGGATGGAAACCAGGACCAGCGACAACGTGTAGTGACCAATCAACATGGCGCGCGACTCAAGACTCAACGACCAAGGCTTCTCAGCCCAATGAATTCGGTGGCGATTCTACCGATTTCGGCAGAAATGTCGCGTCACTCCGTCGAAATAATGGCACTAAGCCATTTGCTCCATGATTATCGTGTGGATATCTCCGGGTCCCGCGACAGGCCTGTCTCGGCGCTCCATCCACCGCCCAATGCCGCGATCAACGGAACGCTGTCAATCAGCCTGCTTTGCAACAGTTTCAGTACGCTACGTTCGTTGCTCAACGCCGTGGTTTGCACGTTGACTACATCAAGATAGCCAATCAATCCGGCCTTGTACTGGTTACTGGTCAGACGCAGCGAATCGCGGGCCGCCTGCAGGGCTTCGGCACGCACGCCCGCCTCCTGCTCGTAGACGCGCAACTGCACCATGTAATCCTCGACTTCCTTGAAACCGTCGAGCACGGTCTGGCGATATTGCGCCACGGTCTGATCGTAGACCGCTTCGGTACGATCCACCTCGGCGCTGCGCTGCCCGCCGTCGAACAAGGTCATGGCCAGCTGCGGGCCCACCGACCAGAAACGGTTGGGCAAGGTGAGCCAGTTGCTGAAGGTACTGCTGCTGTAGCCGCCGTTCATGCTCAGGGTCAGGTCGGGGTAATACGCAGCTTTGGCCACGCCGATGTTGGCGTTGGCGGCCATGACCGAGCGCTCGGCGGCGGCGATGTCGGGGCGACGCTCCAGCAGTTGCGAAGGCAGCTGCGCCGGAATCTGCGGCAGCGTCGGTACCGATGTGTTCGGCGCCAGGCTGAAATCCGCCGGCGCCTGGCCCATCAACACGGCGATGGCGTTCTCGAACTGGGCGCGCTGCCAGGCCAGATCGATGAGGTCGGCCTGGGTGCTTTTCAGCTGAGTCTGGGCCTGGGCGATAGCGTCACGCCCGGAAATCCCGGCGCGGTACTGGTTTTCCGTGAGCTTGAGCGAACGCTGATAAGCCTCGACCGTGGCTTCGAGCAGGCGCTTTTGTTCATCGATGACCCGCAACTGCAGGTAATTCTGCACCAGCTGCGATTGCAGGCTCAGTTGCATGGATGCCAAGTCGGCAAGGCTGGCTTGGGCGCTGGCCTTGTCGGCTTCCAGCCCGCGACGCAACTTGCCCCAGACGTCCGCCTCCCAGCTCACGCCCAGTTGCGCGTTGTAGGTGTCGCGAATGCCGCTGCTGGAGCTGCTCAGGCTGGAATTGCTGCTGCCGGTGCCCTGACTCGAACGGTTCTTGCTGGTGGTCAAATCCAGGGTCGGGAAAAACGCACCCCGGGCGCTTCGCACCAGCGCGGCGGCTTGACGGTACTGCGCCTCGTACTGGGCGACGGTCTGGTTGGAGGTGTTGAGTCTCTCGACCAGGCCGTTGAGCTGTGCATCGCCATAGACTTCCCACCACGCGCCGCGGGTCAAAGCGTCGCTGGGGTTGGCCTGGGTCCAGCCTTCTGCCTGCTTGAAATGCGCGGGGGTGGTGACGTCCGGCTTTTTATAGTCAGGGCCGACCGCGCAGGCGCTGAGCAGCAACGCACACAGGGCCACGCCGAACGTGCGCCGATACGGCAAGGCTGGCGTGCGTGCGCAAGGGTTCGAAAAGTCGGTCATAGCGGCGTTTCCAGAGAGGCATCCGTCTGCACACCGCGCCATTTGTTGAAGCGATGGCGCAGACGGTCGAGGTAAAGGTAAACCACAGGGGTGGTGTACAGCGTGAGAATCTGGCTCAGCACCAGCCCGCCGATGATGGTCAGGCCCAGCGGGCGACGCATTTCCGCGCCTTCGGCACTGCTGAGCAGCAGCGGCACGGCCCCCAGAATCGCCGCCAGCGTGGTCATCAGGATCGGCCGCAGGCGTTGCAAACAGGCATTGCGGATCGATTCCAGCGGCGTCATGCCACTGCTGCGCTCCAGTTGCAGGGCCAGGTCGATCATCAGGATCGCGTTCTTTTTCACCACGCCGATGAGCAGGAACAGCCCCAGCAGGGAAATCAGGCTGAACTGGCCGCCCGTGAGGTAGATGCTCAACAGCGCCCCCACCCCGGCCGAGGGCAGGGTCGACAGAATCGTCAGCGGGTGGATGTAGCTTTCATACAAGATGCCCAGCACCAGGTACACCGCCACCAGCGCGCCGAGAATCATCCACGGCTGGCTTTTCTGCGTGGCGGCAAAGGCATCGGCGGTGCCGGCCATCTTGGCGATCACGTCTTCCGGCAGACCGACCGCCGCCACTGCGCGCTCGATGGCCGCCGTGGCCTGATCCAGGGTCACGCCGTCGGCCAGGTCGAACGACACGTTGTCCGAGGCGAACTGGCCGTCGTGGGTGACCCGGTCGTCTTCCAGGCTGCGCTCGTAATGGGCGATGGTCGACAGCGGCACCCGCGCGCCGTCGGCGGTGATTACCTGCACCTGCTCCAGGGTGACCGGGTCCAGGGCGTATTTCGGGTTGACCTCCATGACTACTTGATACTGGTTCAGCGGGTCATAGATGGTCGATACCTGACGTTGGCTATAGGCGTTGTTCAGCACCGTGGTGACCATGTTCATGTCGATGCCCAGACGCTTGGCCGCGTCGCGATCGACGATCAGCGTCACCTGCTGGGTGCCACCGCCGTCATGAGCGTCGATGGCGGTCAGCTCCTTGAGCGATTTCAGCGCGGTGACCACTTTCGGGTACCAGAAACGCAGGCTCTCCAGATCGCCGCTCTGCAGGATGTACTGATACTGCGAGGTGGTTTGTTCGCGACCACCGCCCAGTTGCAGGTCCTGATCCGGCTGCAGGAACAGGCGCGCGCCCGGCACTTTCGGCATTTCCTTGCGCAGGCGCTCGACCACCTGCTCGGCGCCGATCTTGCGTTCGCTGATGGGTTTGAGGCGCACGATGATAAAGGCGTTGCCCGTGCCGCCGTTGCCGCCGATAAACCCTGCCACGCTTTCTACCGACGAATCCTTGAGGATCGCGCTACGGAAAATGTCCATCTTTGGCTGCATGACCGAGAACGACAGGCCGTCGTCGCCGCGCACGAAGCCCATCAACTGGCCGGTGTCCTGTTGCGGCAGGAAGGTTTTCGGCACCACCACGTACAGCGCGATGTTCACGCCGATCGTCACCACCAGCGACAGCAGGGTCAGGCGGCGATGACGCAGAACCCAGCCCAGGCTGCGGTCATAGCCCGCGACCATGCGGTCGTTGACTCGCTGGCTCCAGCGTTGCAGGCGGTTTTCTGTGCCGGGCACGTGGGGTTTGAGCCAGCGCGCGCAGAGCATCGGCGTCAGGGTCAGCGAGAGCACCAGCGAGACGACGATGGACACCGACAAGGTGATGGAAAACTCGCGGAACAGGCTCTCGACCAATCCGCCCATGAACAGAATCGACAGGAACACCGCCACCAGCGAGACGTTCATCGACAGCAGCGTGAAACCCACCTCCTTGGCCCCGCGATACGCCGCATCCATCGGCGGCACGCCTTCGTCGATGTGTCGGGAGATGTTCTCCAGCACCACGATGGCGTCGTCCACCACCAACCCCGTGGCCAGAATCAGCGCCATCAACGACAGGTTGTTCAGGGAAAATCCGTACAGGTACATGATCGCGAACGTGCCCACCAGCGACACCGGCACGGCCAGGGTCGGGATCAGCGAGGCGCGGAAACTGCCGAGGAACAGGAACACCACCATGATCACCAGCACCACGGCGATGAGCAGGGTCATTTCCGCCTCATGCAGCGTGGCCTTGATCACCGGCGAGCGGTCCATGGCCAGGTCCAGCTTGACGCTGGCCGGCAGTACGGCCTGCAACGCCGGCAGCTGCGCCTTGATGGCGGCCACGGTTTCGATGATGTTGGCCCCGGCCTGACGGTTGATCACCAGCAGCACGGCGGCCTTGTCGTTGAAAAAGCCGCTGTTGTAGCGGTCCTCGACCGAATCCTTGACCTTGGCCACGTCCTTGAGGCGCAACGCTGCGCCGTTCTGGTAGTGGATGATCAGCGGCTCGTAATCCTTGGCCTTCTCCAGTTGGTCGTTGGCCTGAACCTGCCAGTTGTGCTCGGCGCTTTCGACGAAACCCTTGGGGCGACGCACGTTGGAGCCGGAAATCGTCGTGCGCACCTCATCCAGCGACACGCCGTACTGGTCCAGCAATTTGGGCTCAAGCTCGACCCGCACCGCAGGCAGCGAACTGCCGCCGATCTGCACTTCGCCCACGCCATTCACCTGGGACAGGCTCTGGGACAGGATGGTCGAGGCCATGTCGTAGAGCTGGCCTTTTTCCAGCACGTCGGAGGTCAGCGACAGCACCATGATCGGCGCCTGGGACGGGTTGACCTTCTTGTAGGTCGGCATGCTGCGCATCCCGCTCGGCAACAGGTTGCGCGAAGCGTTGATCGCCGCCTGCACTTCCCGCGCGGCGCCGTTGATGTCGCGGTCCATGTCGAACTGCAGAATCACTCGCGTGCTGCCCTGACTGGAACGGCTGCTCATGGTGTTGACCCCGGCGATGGTGCCCAAGGACCGTTCCAGTGGCGTCGCGACGCTGGAGGCCATGATTTCCGGGCTGGCGCCGGGCAGCGAGGCGCTGACCACGATCACCGGGAAATCCATGTTCGGCAGCGGCGACACCGGCAACAAGCCGAAGCTCATGCCGCCCAGCAGCATGATCGCCAGGCTCAGGAGCATGGTCGCGACCGGTCGGCGAATGAAAGGGGCCGACAGGTTCATGGGCGGTGGCTCCAAGCAGCAAGTGGCAAGCTACAAGAACAGGCCGCAACGCCAGTCAGCTTGCAGCTTGCAGCTCGTAGCTTGAGGCTGCCGGTCATACCGCCACCTCGGTCTCTGTGGAGCGACGAAACCTGCGCCCCAACCGATCAAAATACAGGTAGATGACCGGCGTGGTGAACAGGGTCAGCACCTGACTCACCAGCAGCCCGCCCACCATGACCAGACCCAGCGGTTGACGCAATTCAGCGCCGGAACCGGTGGCGAACATCAGCGGAATCGCACCGAACAATGCCGCCAGTGTGGTCATCAGGATCGGCCTGAAGCGCAGCAGTGCCGCTTCATAAATAGCCGTTTGTGGGTCGACACCCCGGTTGCGTTCCGCGTCCAGGGCGAAGTCGATCATCATGATCGCGTTCTTCTTGACGATGCCGATCAGCAGGATGATGCCGATGATGGCGATCATGCCCAGATCATTGCCGCTGAGGATCAACGCCAGCAGCGCGCCGATAGCCGCCGACGGCAGGGTCGACAGAATGGTAATCGGGTGAATGTAGCTCTCGTAGAGCACGCCGAGCACGATGTACATGGTCACCACGGCGGCCAGCACCAGCAGCAAGGTGCTGGACAGCGAGGCCTGGAACGCTTCGGCGGCGCCCTGGAACTGGGTCTGCACGCCAATCGGCATGCCGATGTCCTTCTGCACCTGCTCGATCACCTGCACCGCCTGCCCCAGCGCCACGCCGGGCGCGAGGTTGAACGACATCATCACCGACGGGAACTGCCCCATGTGGGCAATCGCCAGCTGTGCCTGACGCTGTTCGACCCTGGCCAGACTCGACAGCTTGACCTGCCCGCCATCGGTGGTCTTGACGTGAATCTGCTCCAGCGCCTGCGGGCCGAGATCGTTGCTGGCCGCGGCTTGCAGCACCACGCGGTACTGGCTGGCCTGGGTGTAGATGGTGGAAATCTGCCGCTGACCGAAGGCGTCATACAGGGCGTCGGTGATGGCCGACACGTTCACTCCAAGGCGGCTGGCGGCGTCGCGGTCGATGTTCAAGAACACCTGCAGGCCCTTGTCCTGAAGGTCGCTGGCGACATCGGTCAGTTCCGGGCGTTCGGCCAGTGCATCCACCAGCTTGGCGCTCCATTCGCTGAGCAACTCGGCGTCAGGCGATGACATGCTGAATTGGTACTGGGTGCGGCTGACGCGGTCTTCGATGGTCAAATCCTGCACCGGCTGCATGAACAGGCGAATGTCCGAGAGCTGATCGACCTCCGGTTGCAGGCGCTGAATCACCT
>Ga0157373_10001945_pt1 | contig 15676 bp, 20 predicted proteins | sample C65metaG_FD_113460 | JGI IMG/M metagenome (GOLD analysis project Ga0157373, IMG submission 113460) | Corn rhizosphere microbial communities from Kellogg Biological Station, Michigan, USA - C6-5 metaG | ecosystem: Host-associated > Plants > Roots > Rhizosphere > Soil | place: USA: Michigan... | reverse complement strand
TCCACCTGCGTGGACGCCGAATCGGTGAACCCGAGATCGTTACCGTCCGCATCGAACTGCTGCGCCCGATACGTCACCGGGACACCCAACGGCACCTCATAGTCGGTGATGAACAACCCGCCCGAAGCAAACGCGCTCCCAGCGTGACGCACCGGAACCTGACCGTCCGAACTGATCTGATACACCGTCGCCGTCACAGTATCCGGCAGCATGTCATCAAACAAAACATCCACACGAGGCGACGGGGAATCGTCCGTGTAAGGAGTCAACGCCGGGTACGTGAACACCCGCTCCGACTCAGAAGCATCCGGCGTACCCAACCAGTACGAACTCACCGTGTCGCCATCGAACCAATCAATGACAGCAGGTGTTTTCGTTGCTGAAACCTTCGACGCCTGGAACGTATCACCGTTCGCCCAATCAACCCCATCAGTGAGGCTCACAGCAGCAGCGATGGACACCGACGCGGCACCCGAAGGAACAGCGCCAAGATCAGAACCGTCCATCGTCAGCCGGGTTATCACACCAGCCGGCACCAACACCGTATCAGCGTACGAAGCCGACAACACGGCCCCGGCAGCATCAAGAAACGACACTACCAACGTGATCGGCTGCGCCCGCGACGAACGCACATGCACGCCCACCGACAACACGTCACCAACAGTCACCGCGCACGAGTAACGGATAACCGCCCCCGGCGTTGACGAGGCGGTGAACGCCAACTGCGCGAACCCCACCCCGTCAAAACCAGACGCAGCAACCGAATACGTTGCCGTCCCGTCAACCTGACCAGACCAGCCAGCGCCATCAACACGAAGCGACGGGTTGGTGACAACATCCCTGATACGCGCCACTAGACCATCCCCCTATCGCCAGCGGAATGAACCCGCGACTGCTGCTTGAATGCCGCCTGAGTGCGACCGTCCACCTGAGCGAGCAGGTACTCGCCGGTGAACGGGTTCTGCACGTAAATCGCCGGGGCAGCCGCGGAACCGGCTTGGCCGTAATCTGCAACGTCGAAACCCGTGACGCTCGGAACCGACACCAACGACCCCAGCTTCGCGTTCAGCGTCGGAGACGCGGCATCCAGCCCAGACCCGAACTGGTCACCGATCGCCAAGCCGGCCGACTTGATGGCAGTCCAGCCCGAACCGGAGAACGGGCCGCGCTTAGCCGGCGAGTGCGGGAAGAACCCGCCCACGAAATCCATAACGCCGCCGATAGCATCACCGACGTTGCCGATCATGCCCGTGATGCCGTCGATGAACCCCTGAATCAGGGATGCGCCCGAGCCGACCAGCAGTGAGCCGAGGTTACCCAGTGCGTCAACAGCCTTGCCGGGGAGGTCGCGGAAGAAATTAACTGCGTTGGTGATGCCGCCCGAGATCGCCGAGCCGATGCGCCCCATAGCGGTGCCGATGAATGACGTTATCTCGCCGAAGTGCGAAATCAGTATCCCCAGCGGCGTGAACCGCAGGAACGCATCAACAAGAGCTTGGATCGCAGCCGCGAACCGGGCCTTCAAGCCAGCCCAGAACCCGGAGATGAACGAAACAACCTTCGCGCCGAAGTCCACGAACATGCCCACCGTGTTGGTGAAGAAGTCCGCGAACATGCCGACAGTGTTCGTGAAGAAATCCTTGAACATGCCGATGCTGTTGGTGAAAATGTCCACCATGACTGCCCAGGCGTCTTGGAAGATCGTCGTCTGTGTGGCAACCCAGATGATCGCCGCAATGAGGGCAATGATCGCTAGGACGATAATCCCAATGGGGTTCAGCGCCATGACCCCGTTGAGGATCGCCTGAGCCCCGGCCCAAAGGGTAGTTGCTGTGCGCACAATCGCCATCGTCGCCGTGTAAAGCTGGAACGCAAGGACCGCTGCGCCAATGGCAACAGCGAACCCGAGCACGAGCCCCGTGTTATCCGACAGCCACGACGTGAACCCGGTGAGGATCGGGAGCACCGACGTCAACAACCCGCCGATGAGATCAACTAGCGTTCCCGAGAGCGTGGTGAGCGCCGGCAGCATGTCGGACAGCGCGCCGGAGAGCGCCCCCGCCAATGACGCCGCGAGATCAGCGAACGCACTAACCAGAACCGGCAACTGCGGGCCGATAGCGGCGAAGATGAGCGACAACGGCGAGAACGCCTGCCACAACTCAACCAGCTGCGGAAGCAGCGGGGCGAACGCGTCACCCATGCCAGTGAATGCGTCCCGAATGTTGAACAGGAAGTCCACCACGCCGGAATCCTCGGTGAGGCCGAAGAAGTTTTTAGCGCCCGGGAAATCGCCCTTGCCGAGAATGTCCCACAGTCCCGCAGCGCCCGTTGTGATCGCCGTGATGCCCTTTTCGGCACCCTTCATCGCAGGGGCGAGTGCACCTGTGAGCATGCCGACGAGGCCGGATACCGCGGGGAGCAGCGCCGTGCCGATTGCAGCCTTACCGTCAGACCAGATCGCATTCAACACCTGCTGCTTGTGCGACAGCGTGTCAGCCTCGGACGCGAAGTTGCCGTGGGCGTCGGCGGTCTGCTTCATAATCAGCGACAGGGTTGCCGCCTGAGTTGCCTCAGTGGAAAGCGACCCGCCGACCTTCTGGAAACCGAGAGCCGCAGCCTCAGCGTCGATCTTCGCCTGAGTCAGCGACACACCATACTTCTCGATGGGGTCACGTTCACCCTTGAGCGCCGACGACAACGCATCCACAGCATCAGCGGTGGTGCCGCCGAACATGGACGACAGGTCAGCGCCCACGCCGATCAGATCGTTGGTCTTCTTGCCCAGCTGGTCTATGGACGTGCCACCGTTTTTGAGCTGCGCGCCGATCAACGTCCCGAGCTGGTTGTACTCGTTCTTCGTCAGGCCGACACTGGTAGCCGCCGACTCCGACCACTTGTGCATCTGGTCGGCGGAACCCTTGAACACCGCGTCGATAGCACCAACCGACTGCTCGAGATCGGCTGCGGATGAAATCGAGTCGCCAATGATGCGACCGATACCGATACCCGCGAACGCAGCGGCGAGAGGGCCCGCGAGCTTGCCCACAGAGCCCAAAACGCCAGAGTTGATGCCCTTACCCGCAGCGCGGCCCGCTTCTGGGCCAGCTGCGGCGAACTGCTTAGAAAGCGCACCCTTGAGGTTGCGGGCCTCGGGCACGACCTCTACGAATGCCTGATAAATGCTGTCTGACACTCGTGCCTCCTGGCGGGAAATGAGCCACCGGGAGAAGTGACAGAACTAGTGCACTTGAGGTTTCGCAACCCGAGGACGTGCGAGCAAAGCCCTCATCTCAGCCGGTGTGCGGCTGACCTTCTTGCTCCCGCCGATGCGGGTCTTCGACTTGTCATAAGGGCGCGGGTACGGCTTCGGCTTCCGCTTCGACTTAGACGACAACTGCATGTCGAACAAGTCAGTCAGCGCCAACCACTCCCGCGACACGGGGAACTCCCAACCAGCCAGAACGGCATTCAGCCGTGACGACGGGTCACGCAACAGCGCGCGCACGAGGTCCACCAGCTCCACCATTGGCAAAGCTGGCGACCCCGCCCACCAGAGAGACACCCCGTAGAAACTGCGGAGGTCGGCTGCTAGCTCGCTTCGGTGGTCTCGGACGACTCCGGCGAGCCGGACGATTCCCCAGGTGCAACCCCCGCCCACTTGCTGAACAGGGTGCCGAGGTCGCCGAGGCCCAGCGACTTGAGCGCCGTCTGTGTGCGCTGGTCGGAACGGTCGAAGAGAATCTTGCTGATGGCCTCGAGCTGGGCTGCAGGTTCGCCGGTCATGGCTTCGGCAACAACGTCGATGTCACCGAACGACAGGCCGGGAAGTGTGTAAGCCTTGCCGTCAATCTCGAACGAGTACGGCTTAGCGCTGGTGAACGAATCAACCATTTTGGGAGAAACCTTTCAATTGGGAGGGGTCGGGAGAAGGGGTGAAGAAAGGGCGGCGGTCGGTCTCCCGTCCAACCGCCGCCCAGCTTGGGGGGGGTTACGGAGTCGTATCGAGCGACGCGTACCACTTGGTTGCAACGCCACCGATGGCAGCGTTGTCGTAGGCCGTGATCGTGATCTCGTAGCCGATGGGCGCGCCGGCCTGGTACACCTGATCGCCCACCTCAGTCACCTGACCGTCAGGGATGTAGGTGCGGATCACCTCGTCGCCGTCGATCACGTCGATGATGTACGAACGGTGCGGGCGCTCGCGGGTCGGGTCCACGACGATCGCGCCCTCAGCACTGACCGTCGCGCCGTAATACTCCGCGAGAGTGTCAGCGTTCGTCTGAATCAGAGTCAGCCCGAACGTGGACTCACCCTCAGTGACTGTCGAACGCACCACAGACGACTTCTGCCACGCCTTGATCTTCTCGATGGACTGCGAGTGCGACTCGGTAACGCCATCCTCCGACACGTAGCCGAGGTCATTGAACCCGGTTGGAAGCGCGGTGACCGCATCAGTTGGTGCCGTCGCCGTGGTCAGACCCGAGGCAACGACGCCATCGACAGCAACCCGAACTTCGGTAGTGTCTTTCGCCATTTCTGTTCTCCTTAGTGAGTAAGAGGCCGTGCCTCGATTGCGCCCTTCGTGGGGCTACCTGCCGGGAGAAACAGGGGAATGTGGGGTTAGAGGTTGCTGCCTCGCACAGATACGCGGCAGGTGAAGAAGTAATTGGTGAGGCTCTTGCCATCCACCGTGTACGGCGCATCAGTAGGCACCTTGTACGGCCCGCTCATGGCATCCACCAACGTGATCGGCTTGCCGTCCGCAGCGTTCCGAAGAATCGCCATGCACAACAGCGCCAGATTCTCCGCGTCAACCGACGAATCAGCCCACACGTTGAACCCGTACCGCCTGCGTGACTGCACGCCATCGTCAGGGCCGGAATCGTCACGGACCGTCACCATGCGTGCCGTCTTGTCGGTGGGAAGCTCGGGCTGCACGGTGACACCCGAGGAATAGGGCACAGCAGCCGCCGTGAGGCCAGTACGCAGCACCGAACAGAGCTTGCCGGTAGTTGCAGGGAAGATGATATTTCGCACGTCAGCCGCCCACCGATCCCAAAGCACGAGCAAGAGTGCCGCGCTTCGCTTCCACGCGCATGCCGATGATGGGAGCCGCACCAACCTGGACCGTCACGCGCGAACGTGACGTGAACGTGTGCATGTCGAGCGAATCCACATACGCCGGGTTCGGGTCGGACTTCGCAGCATCCAAAATCTGGCCGCCGATGTCCTCGAGGATGGCTTGCAGCTTCGGGGATTTCAGGATCACGTCAATGGAGCGAATCTGCCGGAACTTGTTAGCCATCACGACCCCCGTTTCAGATTCACGACCACGCCGTTGAACCAGCGCGCCACGTCACCATCGACCGCCCACGTTTCGCCGCGAGCCACCATGCGATCCGAAGACAGCACATCCACCTGCGCGAGGTTGTAAAGCGTCAGGCCCGTAACAACCGACTGCCCCGCAGGTAACGCCGACTCATCCGACGAACGAGGGGCAACGCGCCAACCGGTGGAGACGACCTCGACATCCGGGCCGATGATGGGATTGCCTTGGGTATCGAACTCGCCAGTTGCTGCGCCGGGGCGGAGGATCGTTACCGGCTCAGTCGGTGCGGGCCTCACAGCGTCGTCACCGGGGCGTAGACGCTGCCAGCGCCAGACGGCATCGTGTCCACCGAGAACGCCCGCGTGGTTGTGTCAGCTGCCGACAGCGACGCCAGCTCTTCATCGGTCACCCACAAGTAGCCCGGCTGGTCGCCGCCGTAAGTGGCAGACTCCGAGAACGGGCCCTCGTTGACGTTCCGCTGCCGCACGCCCTCCGGGTTACGGAACACGCGCTGCACCATATTGGAAACGACATCCTGCACCGTCTCCAACAGGTCAGGCTCGAGCGCATCAATCCGCGCCTGCAAATTGAGGGACCGCTTGCGAAGCATGCGCTCCGCACGGCCCACCCAAATATCGACCAGAGCCGTATTGGTGGGTGCGTCGTCGCCAATCCAGGAACCAATCACGTCAGCCGCAGTCGTCCACGTAGCCACAACGCACCCACCCTCTACTTACTTTTCTTGCGGCTCGCAGTCCGCTTGATTGCAGGTTTCTCCGAAGGCACCTGCTCGGCCTCTGGCGACACGTCCGCGTCAGCCCAGCCCGCGGCCCGGTAGCGAGCCTCGAGGTCACCCCCGAGACTCGCCACCGTGCCCGCTGTCGGATGCTTCAGACGCGCCAACTACTAGACCGCGTCGGTGTACTTGACGAACGCCTCGGTGTCGTTGATGAGCAGACCGAACTCCGCCTCCGCACGGATCGCCACCAGGTTGTTCTCCCAGAGCGAGGTCAGGGCGCCGTTGATGGTGACCGTCGCCTGCGTGGACACGTCGTAGCTGATGCCACCGACAGCGCCCCACACGATCTGCGACCAGTCGCCACCGAATCCGCGAACGCTAGTAGCGTCGTCGCCAACGCCATCACCGAGGAACGCGTTGCGCCCGATGAGGCGGCCAGCGCTCAGGGCGGAATCCTCAAACGGGGAATCCACGAACAGCGGGCGACCGTTCAGGTCAACCGAGCTCAGGAACGTCGGCTCAGCGACGGAATCGAAGGCGAAACCGTTGAGCTTCTTCTTGTCATCCACCAGCAGCTTGAGGCCGGCAACGATGTCGCCGTAGGTGCCGCCATTCGCGGCGGTCGTGGTGCCCAGCTCGACAGCCTTGGTCGTAGCGGCAATGTTCATGCCAGCGCCGAAGGGGCTGTTGGTGCCGTACAGGGCGGCAGCGTCGAAAGCCGTACCGAACGCCTCAGCGATGTCAGCACGGAACAGCTCGATGTAGTTGCCCGGGTTGGCTCGAACCACCTCAGCCGAGACAACGGCAATCGCCGCAATCTTCTTTGGGGTGATGGTCTTGAGGCCAAGCGACCCCTTGGAAGCGGGCTTCTGCCCGCCCTCAGCCACCCATCCGGCAGTAGCCTTCGAGGTGACAACAGGGACTTCCTGCCCATTGATGCCAAGCGGCACCTGACGCGCGAGGGACTGAACGACCGAGTTACGGCGCGCCTGCGCGAAGTACGCCTGCGCCCGATCCGGGCTGAGGAATCCAGCGAAGTCGCTGGTTGTAGTTGCTGCGGTAACAGCCATGTGATTCTCCTAGTTGTGAATGAGCATCAGTGGATGCCCAAAGCGTTTTTCAGCGCCAGCTCGATGCCGTCACCGTTCAATGCAGTTGCGGGAGAACGACCCTCACCGGGGACGAGCAGTTCGCGAACGCCGCTCGGCTGCTCACCGGCCTGGGAAGGGATGAGCGACTTGATCTTTTCCGCCTTCGCCGTCAGCTCTTCCTCCGTGGAGCCCACAACGAAATCGTGGAAGTCCTCGGGGATGCCGAGCTTGGCGATGACGGACAGGCGAAGCGCCTCCGACTGCTTCTCAGCGAGCGCACGTTCCGCAGCCTCAGCGCGTTCCGTTGCCTTCTGGATCTCCGTCTTCTGGGACTCGGCCAGCTCGTCAAACTTGCTGGCCTTCGACTTCAGATCGGAATAGTCGGCGTACTTCGACTTCTCGCGGGCCACCCGATCCGCAATGATGCGGTTGAGTTCGTCCTGCGAGGCGGGGGGCGTCCACCCGCTGTTACCGCCGTTTTCCGTGGGCTCAACCACGGGTGCTTCGTCGCTCATTTGTTCTCCTTGAAACCGCAGATTGACCGCTCCGCGTGTGCGTAATCCCGAAACCGGGAAGTCTTATTCGGTGGGAAGGTCGCGGCCAACGCCGGAACCTTCCCGATACAGCCGCTCGAATTCGCGCACGTCATGCCCCTCGGGGTAGTCGCTGCGCCGCCTAATCGGCACGGGTACGCAGTCGCACTCGCCGTGATACTTGTTGCCCTCTCCGGCCGCAGCAGCATCCGCATACACGGCCCCACGAGAGGCGAGCATCACGCAGAACCTGCACGTATGGGTTCCCGTCGGCACACGCGCGTAACCCGTCCGGACCGGATCGCTGAACGCCGACCGCGAAATAGTGTCCCGGCCAGACTGCAACACCAGCCGGTTGGTCACCAGGGCAAGATTCAGCAGCGTTTGCGCCGGGTCCGGGTCCGCAGTGAAGAGCGGGCCGAGCCCCCACCGCGCCGCCGCCTTCGCCTGCGCCGAATCGGGAGGTGTTGCCAACGTGGCGCTAAACCGTGCGGCAGACGGTGGCACATCGCGCAGTTCGTCGTAAAAATCAGCGGCCAACAGCGCCGCCCCATCCCCATACGCCGCGATCAGTTCGGGGAAGAAATCAAGCAGCGCGTCACGAACCAGGATTGGGCTGCCCTGAATGTTCAGGGCAGCCCAAAACGAGGTCAGATCATGCCGCGCCAACTCCACTAACGCTTGGTTGTTGCGCCGGAACTCCGACACCTGCGCCGCTGTCGCCACCCTGCACCCCCTGTCGAATCGACTTTGCCGCTGCCACCAGCGAAGTCAGTCGGTCGCCGGCCTTAGCCCGCTGACGGTCAATCCGAAGCCGCTCAATCGTCGTCTCGTCGTAACCCAACTGCTCAAGAGCCACGTCAGAGTCAGCCATCCAGGGGAACGTCGAAACCTGCTTCGTAACCGCGTCAGCAGCGGAAGCCTTCGACGGGGTAGCCGGGTCGCGGAACTTCGCCCGAAGCTTGTACAACTCCGGGGTGGCTTCCGTGAGCCCGTCACGCAGCATCACCGCGTTCATCGCCGAACGCACCAGCCCCATGCCGAAGACACGGTTAGCGCCCTCAGCCTCGACAACCAGCTCTTCCTTCGCCGCGAAAATCGCCTCAGCCGAAGCAGGGTTGTCCTGCACGATGCCAAGAGACGAAACAGGAAGGTTCTGCTCGGCGGCGAAGTTCTGCGCGATCTGCCGCAAGTGAGCCAAGTGGGGCTCCATTGACATCTGCGGGAACTGCCCCACCTCGGGCTTGTTGCCGTCATCATCCAGGCCGATAGCGAGCATCCGGCCCATGACCGTCTGCCACTTGTTCACCGTCTGCCCGTCGGCATCCTGGAACGCCGACTCATCGGCCCCCATCAACCACCGCTGCGGCGACGAATAGAACTCCGCGGACACCTCAGCGCGCAGCATCGCCCGAATGGCCTGGTCGGTCAGGGACATGACCGTGCGCGAGATCCGAGAATGGCCGAACGGGCGCTCAAGCTCCGGCTGGTACACCATCGGCTCAACCGGGACGCGACCCAACGGGTTCGACTGCTCGAAAACCCGCCACGACGTGCCCGACTTCACCATCGTCAGCACCCGCGCAGGCAAGTACATGACGAAATGGACAGGCATCCCGTTCGCGTCAGTGGCGACCACCGACAAGAACGCCGACATGCCGCGCCGCCGCGAATCCCAAATGCCCGCACCTGTCAGCGCAGAACGAACAGTCTGCAAAATCTCCGGTTCGCCGGACTGCACATCACCGCGCGTCGTCGCAATGAACGCCGTCGCATGCACAAGCGCCGAAGTGATCGCCTGCGGAATCAGCATGTCAAGCTGGTTCTCAACCTGGATCCTCGACAACCCAAACGGGTCCGACTCCTGCCCGGGCACCACGAAATCATCGAAGTTGCAGCGGCGCGCCAGAACGTTCACGCCCTTAGCCGGCCAGCCCAAAGCAGTCTCGATGTTCCGCAGCTGCGGTGGAATCGAAATGCCGAGATCCTTCAGTGGGTTCTTCGTGTCGTAATACACGGAACGCAACTGATTACGCGCCAACTTCGACTGCCAAACATCGATTAGGGAATCAAATGTGTTCTGGTCTGAATGGTCCAGCTGGGGCATCGGGAAAAGGCTCACATCACCACCACTTTCCGTTTGCGTTCGCCGCCAGTGGGCGTTTTCTTTTCAAGACCGGCAACCGCAACCGTCAAAGCGACGAGCGGGGTTATATCAATGTCCGACTGCTTGCGCGACCAATACCAAGACGCGCCATCTTGCCGCCAAGACTGCTTCGCACCCTCAACAGCAGGATTCAGCACCTTCTCGTCACCCAAATGCACGAAACGGCCCTGCGTCACCATGTCGAAGAACAGCCCGCACGCTTGGATGTAATCGGTGAACTTAATCGGCTTCACGCGCACGCCGTCACGCTTCCAACCCGGGATCAGGGCCTCAGTAGCGGGGCCAGCGATGGTCACAACCGCGTCAGGCTTCCACCGCTCCGAAAGTCGCTTCAAGCTCGACCCCAGCCACGACGTACCCACGCCAGTCTCGACAACCTCGCCGTGCACCTTGCCATCCGCACGATGAGACACCAACGCGATAGAAGCCGAATCCCTCGACGGCGAAATGTCCACCGCGAACACCAGACGTTCACCCGGTTCAGATCGCTCATCCGCAAGGTCATTCCACGTGGAAGCAGGAAAGACCGACTCGCCGCCGAGCTTCGCCCAAATGCCGAGACGTTCACGCTTGAACTGCTCATCCGATCCGCCCTCAGCTACCATCGACTCAAGCTCATCCATCACGAACTGCTCACTGATGCGAATACCAAGCCCAGGGTTCGCCTGATACCACGCCTCAATGTCACCAATGGCGGCGTCATCCTCAGCGGACCACTCGAAATACGCCAAACGATCCGACGAGCGCGCAATGCCCTCGTTCCGAACCGAGTTCAGAAGATCCGACTCCGGCATGCCCGCCGACGACGTAAACCACAGCTGCGGATTGCCAACCATCGACTTCGCCGCCATCGTCGGCAACATCGCCGCAAGCTCATCAAGCTTCAACGCATACGCCTCATCGAGAATGATCAGGTCGCCGGTGAAGCCACGGCCAGACCCCTTCGACCGGGCCGCATACGAAATCTTGTTGCCATTCTTCAGCGTGATAGACGGGTCGTTACCCACCTTCATGCCCGAGAAATCCTTGTCCAGGTCGCCCTCGAAGCCCTGCACCTGCTCCATCAGGTCATCGGACCCCTTCATCCGATTCATCAGCGCCATCATCGACTCGCGCGCAGTCTTCACCTCGTGGGCAGTGTGGATTATGCGCTTCTCGCCAAACAGGAACAGGCCAGCAAGCTCCCGAGCCTCGAGCAGCGCATTCTTACCGTTCTGCCGAGGCACAACCAACCCCACACGGAACGCGGACCACTTGCCGTTCGGCTTCTCACCCAGAGCGCCGCGCAGCACATACTCCTGCCACGGGTCCAGCACCAGACCGGCAAGCGCTGCAAGATCAATCGCATCATCCGCCGCGCTGGTCGAATACAGCGGGAACGACTCAAGACGAGGCCGCTGCGAGCCTTTCCGCACGGCGTTGGGCGAGCTGGTCAAGCGCGCTCACCCCCGGCTTAGAAACGTTCTCAAGCCGCCGAATCTCGGCAACCAACTCCTGCCGGCGCTTAGACAACGCCGCAATCGTGTTATGGGGGGCGTCGGACATGGCAGCCCTCACAATCCGCAAGTTCTCCCGCAGTTCGCCCAACTCATCAACCGAATCGACGGCAGGCTCAGACTCCACGGCCAGGGCAACCAAAGACGCCGACTCCGCAAGAGCCGACGCAACCCGGTCGTTCTTCTGATCACGCGCCGCCTGAGCGCACGCATCATCCACGGGCTCCCCATTCCGCAGGTGGCGACGATAGGCAGCAGGCGTGCCGCAAGGCTTCAAAGGTGCGCCCAACAGCCCCACCCCCTACGTGCCTTCCGCGTCAGACCCAAAAAACTTCCGTGTGTACAAATTGCGCCTAGCCGCCCAGAGGCGCAGTGGGGTGGGGGGAGGGGCGGGTGGCCCCATCCGTCACCATTCCCGCGATGTTTTGGGCGTCTCTGCCCGCTTGATGCTTTCTAATGGCTTGGCACCGCGTCTGCTATTGCACGACCGATGACAGGGTGCGAGACGGCCGGTCATCGATCCGCCGCTCGCTATGGGCTCGAGGTGGTCGGCGGTGAATGCCATTGGGTGTTTCCACTCGAGGTCGAAGTCGAACCCTTTGCCGCATAGGTGGCACGGCGTGCCGTTCTTCCGGCATTGCCGCTTGAGTGCTTCACGTTTGGCGACGTAGGCACGGTCGTTGCGGTATGTCATTATCTTCAACTCCTGCCCCTCCGCGTCGTGGGGTGGGGTATCTTCTGGGGATGGGGTTATTGGAGAAGATGAAGGCCGCTCGGGAGCATGCGCAGTTTGATGCGAGTTTCGGTGATGTTCGCCTGGTGTCGGGGCGGGTGATTGTTCTTCAGTCGGGGAGCATGCCTGTGAAGCGTTCCGCTGCTGGGGTTTCTGCCGAGGTTGAGTCGGGTGCGGAGCCTGGTGGGCGTACGACGTTGACGCGTGTCGCTGCTGGTGCCGTGTTGGCTGGTCCGGTTGGTGCGATTGTTGGCGGCATGTTCAAGAAGGATCGCAACAAGGTTTATGTGACGGTGTTGTTCCCTGATGGGAAGGTTGTTGTGATGGATGCGCCGAGCAAGGATGAGGCTCGGGCTAGGGAGTTTGCTGCACGGGTGAATGCTGCTGGTCGGCATTACGCCGAGTAGCTCGCTCTCGCCGTTCCGCACTAACCGCTTCAGCCTCAGCCACATCATCCGGCGTCCTGAATATGAACACGCCGTACCCATCGGGCACGAGTACGGTTCTCATCGGCTGTGCTTGTAGAGTTCGCGCACGGACTCGATGTCGTACTGCCCCATCTCGGAGCTGGTGGAGAAGTAGGCGGCGAATCGTGCGTCCACTTCCGCTTGCCGTTCTTGTGACATGCGTGCACGGATCGAGTCGGCGCTGATTGTTTCGCCGTTGTTGTCGATGTAGTCAGGCATCGTTGCCATCCTTGTTAGTCGTCGCCGTCGTCGGGAACGGTGAAGTCGTCCATTGCGGTTTGCAGTAGCCCGAGTGTGGAGTGGTACGCCTGCCGGTCGGGGCTGATGAACAGGTAGTGGTGTCGCCCGTCGTCCTCGAACTTGACGAGGTGCGCTTCGAGTGCGTAACCGCCTACGAGGTAGCCGTCGCGTATGTCGTTGACGTGTGCTTGCAGGGCCGCTTCGAGTGCGGCTTTCGTTTCGGCGCTCAATCCATCCCCACTTCGCACTCGTCTGGCAGATCCCATTCCCCTTCGTCGCACGGGTATTGCAGCGCTGCGGGGCGTTCGAGTGTTCTCATTGCGCTTCGACCTTTGGTCAGTGGGCTTGGGGTTGGTGCATGGTGAAGTAGTCGCCCCGATATCACCCGTCGTGGCTCGCGTGTGTTCAGTTGTTGGCTCGTTCTTCGCGCGACGGTGAGCTGCCGTTCTCTCAGGCCCCGATGCCTGTTTGCGCGTCACCCGCCGCTGACCGTAGCCGCGACGAGGGTTTGTGAAGGCGTGAATACGAACTGTGTTCAATTCGTATTGGTGCCTAAACTTTCAGCACCCGCCCGTCGAGGATCGTTGCGCCGTCTTTGATGCGGTGAACGGACGGCCATGATTCGGTGTCGGTGTAGTAGAGCATTCCGAACCCTTGTTGCCAATCCTCGACAACGGGCGTTGGGATACCGGACGCGCCGATTGCACCGTTCACGGATGGAACTGCGCCGTCAACGCGGCAGAGAACGCCGGGGTTGGCGGCGTAAGACTCGATGGCTTCACCCCTGGCACCAAGCACCGTCCGGTAGACGATCTCGGCCCTGTGCGTGTGTCCTGCCCACGTGTTGACGTGCGGGAGTTGGTGCACGTACTGGGCCATCGTGGAACCTTTTGAGTTCGCTTTGGTGCCGTGGATGTTGCGGGTAAGGTCGTTATCCCAGTCCGTCGCTGCCGGATATGCGTCGATGTACTTGACGTTGAGCTCTGCAAGTCGCAGCAGGTAGGGCAGCGACATGACGGGCCACTCGTCGGGCATGTCGGCACGTTTGAGGCCGAATGCTGCGAGTGCGTTGGTTTCGATGAAGTTCTGCATCCGCAGGTCGTGGTTGCCCTCGACGATGACGATTTCAGCGTCGGGGCAGACCGCGCGAAGTTCGGCCAGGAACCGGTGCCCCGCATCGATGGAGGGCTGCGTGGTGCGTGCGAAGGATGCTTCTTGCGCGAACCGGCCTTGTGATGCGAGGTCGAGGAAGTCACCTAGCACGGTGATCTTGTCGGGATGGTAGATGCGGCACACTTCAACGAACAGCGCCATTGCCCGTTCGTCGTGGAACGGGTCAAGGGTGCCATCGGGCAGGACTCGGTAACCGATCTGAGTGTCGGCGCATTTCATGGCCAGCTTGTGTTCGCGCGCCGGCGCGTTGGTCACCGGGGCAGTCTGCACGATGACGGGTTCGGCGGGCTGGATGACAGGCCACGCGGGGCCAACGGTCGCCCCGTTGCGCTTCTTCGGCGTGGCAGCCATTCGATTGGATGACAAACCATTGCCGTAGGGAATGCTGCGGATGCTGAGAACGTAATCCTCGGGGTCGTCGCCGCTTGACCTGATCCAATCGCGGGCGTCTTCGAGGGTGACGGGTCTGTCGCGGATGAACGCGACCGCCTTGTTTCCGTCTGTCGATGCTTCCGTGGTGGGGTCAGCGGTCGTCGCCGTAATCCCGTGCGCGGTCTTGAGTCGCTTGTTGCGTTTCTGCACGGTGGAGCGCGCCACTTTGTATTTCGCCGCCATCATGTTCAGCGACATGCCGCCCCGAATGTCAGCGAGGAACTGTTCATCGTTCGGGAGCGCCACTGTTACCGCCTTCTGGTCCGACTGCAACGGTGGATGCACGAGAAGCGGGGCGCGGACGGGTAAGCCCATCCCTTACGCCCCGCTCTCGGCGGTGCTCGTTTCGCCACGCGGGATGAGCTTCCCCTGTCGGCTAACAGTTGCGCCCGATTTGCCATTATGCATACGCGCTCCGGTTTGGATCGCCCCTGCTTTCGCTCAGGGCGGCGGCTTACCGTTGCCGCAGTTAGTTCCCTACCCGTTCGCCAGCATCTGTGTAGGGCTCAGCCGGTAGCTGGCCTGATGTGTGGTGACCTGGGACGGGGTGGGAAGTCGTTAACGAAAAAATGCCCCGAACCGAAGTCCGAGGCATCCTTTCTTGGGTTTTCGCCTGAAAATTCAGACAGTAAACCGGATTGGTCACACACTACATGATCGGGCCCGTCGATGCAACACCATTCCTCGGCGTGTCCTGCCGCTGCTTCCAGAACCAGTCGACGGGGCACCTGATCTGTTCGACTCGGCTTTCTCCGGGCGGACGAGACACTGCCTCCCAGTAGTAGGTTTTGCCGTCGCTGGATCGATGCGTGAACCTGTATCGCTGCTTCATGCGGCCCCTCCTTGGGCGTCGAGTTCCCACCTCAACTGCCGCAGTTCCCGCTCGCCCACCCAGACATGCTCGCACGCGCGGCACAGACCAGTCGCGGCCAACGGTGTCTCGCGCCGGTACTCGATGACCACGGGGAATGGCAGCGCGTTCCCGTCCTGGTCCGTGTACTTGTGCGCGCCGCAGACAGGGCACGGCTGGGTGACCTCGAGGCGCTTGGGTGGGTCTAGCAGGTCGGTGATCTGCTTGGCCCAACCGTTCAGCCGGTGCAGGTGGAAGCTCGACGTTTCCTGATCGCCGTGACGGTAGATGTCGAACCAGCGCCGCAGGTCGGCAACCATGTCGCGGCTCACCTGAACCTTCACCATCCGACACCACGCCTCAATCTCGGGGCGTATCTGCATCATCCGGTAGAGCGCTTCACCGTTGAGCACGTCGCCGGCT
>Ga0157373_10001944_pt1 | contig 15682 bp, 15 predicted proteins | sample C65metaG_FD_113460 | JGI IMG/M metagenome (GOLD analysis project Ga0157373, IMG submission 113460) | Corn rhizosphere microbial communities from Kellogg Biological Station, Michigan, USA - C6-5 metaG | ecosystem: Host-associated > Plants > Roots > Rhizosphere > Soil | place: USA: Michigan... | reverse complement strand
CGGCGGCGGCGGCAATGCGTCGGCGACCGGCGGCGGTGCTACGGCCGGGTCCACGACCGGCAGGACGCAGCCCGGAGTTGCGCCCTGAGCCGCGGCGGCACCGGCAGCGGCCGCAGCGGCGGCACCGCACATCGCGACGCGCGATGAGTCGGATGCCAGGGCGCTCAACGCGACCAGCGGGCTGATTGACGATGGATGTGAGGTCGGGGTCGATGCGGCGATCGCCCCGGTTGAGCTGGTGATCAAAGCGAATGCGGCAAGGGCGCCCGAGAACTTTCTGGAATTACTGGCCAATTGCATCAAACGCCTCCTCTACGCACTCGGATCGCAGCGCAGTAGCCGAAACAGATTGCGCTGTTAAGGGCAAAACCTGCCCGCCGATAATGCGCCAGATTGGCATAGGTTCCGCGAACCCTTTGTCGCACCCTCCAGGCGTGAAAAAGGGCCGCAGATTTTGCGGCCCTTGTCACCCTGCTCTCGCAATAGCAGGCGCTTAAGCCGGACTCTCCGGGAAGATGATGTGGAAATTGTCGTTACCCCTGAAGACCAGGTAATAAAGTCCGACCGCGGCGGCGATTCCGGCCAGGGCCAGCAACAGCGGGGAAACCGCTGAGCCGCCCATCGGTGCGACTGGTTCGGCCACGTAGGGCGGCGGTGGCGCCGTCTCGGCGACAGCCGCAGGGGCTGCCGGGTCGACGGCCGGCAGCACGCAGCCCGGCGATGCGCCCTGCGCAACGGCGGCAGCGCCGGCAACCGCGGACGATCCACACAGCGCCGCGGCCGAGACTTCGGAACCGAGGGCGCTGAGGGCGACAAACGGACTGATGGTCGTGGGGGAAGGAGTGGAGGCGGCAATTGCGCCGGTCGAGCTGGTACACAGCGCAAATGCGCAAAGTACGCCTGCGAGTTGCTTGGAATTACGCCCCAATTGCATTGTACGCCTCCTGGTCACGACCGCTTAGCCCTATCGAGCATTGCTGCTAAGGCTACATTGCCGGAAATGCACAACAATGCCAGAGGTTTCCGCCATCTGGGTTAAGATTTGAAAAAAGATCACCAGCGGCTGAAATGCAACAGTTCAAGGTTAGGCCACTCCGCAGGCCGGTCTGGGCTCTATTGTGATAGTAAGCGATTCCGTTTCGGAAGGAGAACGAGTGTCGGACCTTGAAATACCGGAGAGATTGACTGTCGAGGGTCGGACGATCGTCGTGTCCGCAAATTCGTGCTGGAATATCGTCAATTTTCGCCTCGGGCTCATCCAGGCGCTTCGCGACACCGGCTATCGGGTGGTCGTCGTTGCTCCCGAGGATGGTCATCGAGCAAAGCTTGACGACCTCGGCGTGCCGTTTGTGCGCATGCCGATGAACAGCTCCGGCGTATCGGTGATCGAGGACCTCCGGCTGCTCGCGCGCTACCGCAAGACATTCCGGGACTTGAGGCCATTCGCTTACCTGGGCTTCACCGCCAAACCGAACATCTACGGATCACTGGCGGCGCGGATGGTCGGGGCGAAGGTCATCAACAATGTCAGTGGCCTGGGCACGGTGTTTATCAAACGGGGTCCGTTGACCGCGCTGCTCGGCGAACTCTACCGGTTCAGCCTCCGGACGTCATCGCGGGTCTTCTTTCAGAATCGTGACGATTTGGAGCTTTTCGTCGGCCAGGGTTTTGTCCGGCGGGCGCAAACCGGATTACTGCCCGGCTCCGGAATTGATCTCGCCCGGTTCAAGCCCGGTGAAAAAAAGCGGGGCGCTGGTCCTTTCCGCTTCCTGCTTGTCGCGCGGCTGCTGTGGGACAAGGGCGTGGCGGAATATGTCGAAGCTGCACGCATCGTGCGCGCCACGCATCCCGAGGTTCGTTTCCAGATCCTGGGTCCGATTGGGGTCAACAACCGAACGGCGGTGCCGTTCGCTGCGCTTGAGCGTTGGCGGTCGGAAAACCTGGTCGAGTATTTGGGGGAGAGTGACGACGTGCGCATCGCCATGGAACAAGCCGATTGCATCGTGCTGCCTTCGTACCGAGAAGGGCTTCCGCGCGCGCTGCTGGAAGGTGCGGCGATGGGCAAGCCGCTGATCGCCACTGACGTGCCAGGCTGTCGCGACGCGGTGGCGGATGGCGAAACCGGCTATTTATGTGAAGTTCGCTCGGCGGATTCGCTTGCTGCCGTCATGCTTAAGATGCTTGAGACGCCGGCCGCGGCGCGGCGGAAGATGGGCGAGCGCGGCCAGCGCATGGTCGAGCAGGAGTTTTGCGAGACCCGGGTGATCGCAAAATATCTCGAAGCGCTGGGCACTTGATGATCGATTATTTGTTACGGCGTGCAACTTGCCGCTCCATTTCGGACTTTTAGCTAGACCATGGTTTTCAATCATACTCTCCTTGCCAAGAACGGACGCGCCGCCGAACCCAGCGTGCCGGCGGGCTATCGCGTCTATGCGATTGGCGACATCCATGGCCGGCTGGACTTGCTCAACGACACCGTGTCGCGGATCGAGGCTGACATCGACGAGCGCCCGCCAGCCCAGAATATCATCGTTTTTCTCGGCGACCTGATCGACCGCGGTCCCGCCTCGGCCGAGGTCGTCGAGCGGCTCCGCACGTATCGCCGCGACGGCGTCCGGACAGTGTTCCTGAGCGGCAACCATGAAGAGGTTCTGTTGCGGCTGCTCCGTGGGGAAAGCCGCTATTTGCGTGACTGGCTGACGTTCGGCGGTGCCGAATGCGCAAGGAGTTACGGGATCAGCTCGAGCGCGCTCAGACAGATGGACGCGGGCCAGGCGGTTGCCCTGCTTCGCCAGAAAATTCCCGACAGTCATCGCAGTTTTCTCCAGAGCTTCGTCGACACGTTTCGGATCGGCTCTTACCTGTTTGTCCATGCCGGCGTCCGCCCGGGCGTACCGCTGTCCGAACAGACGCAGTCGGACCTGCGCTGGATCCGGGGGCCGTTTCTCGAGAACAATTCAGATCATGGCTTTATCGTCGTTCACGGCCACACCATCGCGGGCGAGATCGATATCCGCGACAATCGCATCGGGATTGATACCGGAGCGTATCGGACAGGGGTGCTGACCACGATGGGTCTCGAGGGCCGGGAGCGATGGTTCCTCCAGACGGAGTCCGGGCGCGACGCCGCGCCGCGGCCGCCGGAAGAACCACGGCTGGTGGCAAATCCGAATGTTGGTTGGTAGAATTTATGGACTGCATTCCAGTCAAGAGGAGCGTTGCAGTGAGTAACCGAACCGACCCGGGGAGACGCGGTTTCACGCGATCACCACGGACCCTGCACCTGATATTGTTGGCTGGCGCGATGGCACTGGCTGCCGGTTGCGCCGACACCCGCGGTGGACCGATCCCCTACGCGGGAGCGCTGGCCGCTCCCGATGCGCCGACCGTCGTGCCGCTCGAAGCCGGGTACAAGATCGCGCCGCTCGATACGCTGGCAATCAAGGTATTCAAGATGCCGGACCTGTCCGGCGAGTTCGAGGTCGATTTGACCGGGCAGATCTCGATGCCCTTGATCGGCGAGGTCAGCGCGGTGGAACTGACCACCGCTGAGCTAGACAAGAAGCTGACCGACAAGCTCGGCGAACGCTATCTCCAAAACCCGGACGTCAGCGTGGGGGTCAAGGCTTCGACACGGCGCAGCGTGACCGTGGACGGAGCGGTCAACAAGTCCGGATCGTATCCGATCGGCGGCCCGGTGACCCTAATGCAGGCAATCGCGCTGGCTGGTGGAAGCTCGCCGGAAGCCAACGCCCACCGCGTGGCGATCTTCCGAACAATCCAGGGCAAGCGGCAGGCAGCGGCCTTCGACCTGGTCGAAATTCGGCGGGGACAAGCCGAAGATCCACCGATCTTCCCGGGCGACATCGTGGTCGTCGATGGATCCGGGAACAAAGCCCTGCAGAAACAGATACTGAACACTCTTCCGGTGCTCTCGATCTTCCGGCCGTTCTGAACTACCGGCCGGCGACGGACAAACGAATGGGAAAACTATTGCGTGGCCACTGAAATCGCCTTGCAGCCGGGTAACCGAACCGCCCTTGCACAACCGCGTCCTCGGCGGGGCGAACTGTCGCCTTATTGGGATGAGGGCGGCCACGATGCGGGTTCATTCGACCTCGCCAGCCTGTTACGGATTGTCAACGAGTGGCGCTGGCTGATCCTCGGCGCGGTCGCGCTTGGAATCGCAGCGGCAATTGTCGTCACCTTGCTGACCAAGCCGCTCTACCGCGCGCAGGTCACGCTCGAGGTCAATCCGCCGACGGTCGAGATCCTCGACGAGAAGAATCGCGAGACCAGCTCCGCCCCGAGCCTGTTCGACTTCGTCGCGACGCAGGTTGGACTTCTTTCCAGCCGGACCCTGGCGGAGCGGGTGGCACAGGACCTCAACCTCGCTTCGAACCCGGAATTCGCCGGCACCGAGGGCGATGCCGCAACGCGCCTCAAAATTGCGTCCAACAGAGTGGCTGCCGGCCTCGAGGTCGTGGCACCCGAAGATGGCCAGCTGATCAGGTTCAACTTTGTTTCGGAATCGCCGCAGCTCGCCGCCGAGATCGCCAACGGTATCGCCGAAAACTTCATCAGCTCGGGGCTGCAACGACGGTTCGAGGCCTCGACCTACGCCCGGAATTTCCTGCAACAGCAGATCGCCAAGACCCGCCGCGACCTCGAGCGGTCGGAGAAACAGATCGTCGCTTATGCTCAGCAGCAGGGCATCATCAACACCGGCAGCAACCAGCCGGGTGAGGCCGGTAACGATGCCGGCTCGCTCCAGGGCGCGTCGCTGGTGGCGTTGAACTCGGCCCTGGCGGCGGCCACGGCGAAACGGGTTGAAGCCGAGGGCGCTTACCGCAATGCCCGGCTGACCGGCGCTTCGGCCGGGGTCGCCGACACCCAACAGCTGCGGCAGGCCAAGGCGGCACTCGAGGCAGAGTATCAGGACAAGCGCACCCTGATGAAGCCCGAGCATCCGGACATGCTGAGCCTGCGCTCGCGGATCGACGAGCTCAACCGGCAGATCGCCCGCGAAGGATCCCAGATCGCCGGTGGGCGGGTCGGTGCCCTGCTTGCCGACTACCGCGCAGCCGCATCCGCCGAAGGCGCCTTGAGGAGCCGGGTTGCGCAGTTGAAGGGCGCGGTGCTCGACCTGCGGGGACGAAGCATCCAGTACAATATCCTGCAGCGGGAAGTGGACACCAACCGCGGCCTCTATGACGCGCTGCTTCAGCGGTACAAGGAGATCGGGGTCGCCGGGGGCATTGGCACAACCCCGGTGTCGATCGTCGATCGGGCCGACGTCCCGGGCGGACCATACAAGCCCAATTTGATGTTCAACCTTGTGGCTGGACTGGCGCTCGGTTTGCTCGGCGGAATTGTTACCGCCATCGCGCTCGAGGTCCTCAACGACACCGTCAAGACGCGCGAGGACGTCCGGAACAAGCTCGGGCTAGCGTGCCTTGGCGCGATCCCGAAGCGCCGCGGCAAGGGCTCGGTGGTAGAAGATCTCGGCGACCCCACCACCCCGCTGTCGGAGGCTTATTCGGCGGTCCTGGCTGCGTTGCGGTTCAGCACCGCGACCGGTGCCCCCAAGACCCTGCTGGTGACCAGCAGCCGGGCGTCGGAAGGCAAGTCCTCCTCGGCGCTGGCGCTGGCGCAAAATCATGCGCGACGCGGCGCGACTGTCCTGCTGATCGATGGCGACCTTCGGCGGCCGGCATTCAAATCCGCGACTAAGACCAAGGGGTTGACCAAGCTGCTGACCAACGAGGAGCCGATCGGCGGCCATATCGTCAGCACCCAGCATGAAAATCTGTGGCTGCTGCCGTGCGGTCCAATTCCGCCCAACCCGGCCGACCTATTGTCGACCCCGAGGATCAAGCAGATCATCGCCGAAGCCAGCGGGCAGTTCGACATGGTCATTATCGATGGTCCGCCGGTTCTCGGGCTGGCGGACGCCTCGCTGCTGGCCTCCGCCTGCCGCAATGCCATGCTGATCGTCGAAAGCGGCAAGACGCGGACCCGGGCCGCGCGCGAAGCGGTCGATCGCATCGAGGCGGCAGGAGCCCATATCGTCGGCGTGACGCTGACCAAGTCGGCCGAGGAGGCGAGCCACTACGGCTACCGGCTCTACCAGTACACCGCGGTCGGCGATAAACGGAACCAGATCGTCCTTATCCCGCAGCAGGCCGAAGGCTGATTTCAAGGCGAATGCCCCTGACCGCGCGCGCGTTCCTGGCCGTTATCGTGGGGGGACTGTTCGCCATGCAGGTCGTCCGGACGGCGGCCGTGACCGATGATGCCAGCCGGGCAACCCTCGCCGTTCGCCTGTGGCCGTCGCACCCAGCCGTTCTGGACGACCGCACGATGGGGGAAATCGGCGCGCGAGCCGCCCGCGGCCAACCGTTGACGCCGGCGATCCTCAACCAGGTCGAGCAGATCGCGAGCAAGGCGCCGCTGGCTCCCGAGCCGTTCCTGATCAAAGGTGCGCTGGCGCAGGTCGAGCAAAGGCAGGAGTATGCCGAGCAGCTCTTCACCGCCGCCCGCGCCCGCGATCCCCGCTCGGTGGCGGCCCGCTATTTCCTCGCCGATCGGTACGTTCGCAGCGGCCGGACCGGCCAGGCCTTGGCCGAAATCGCCGCATTGTCCCAACTGTTTCCCCAAGGCATGGTCGGGTTCGGGCCAGCCCTGGCGAATTTTGCCCAGACGGCGGGCGCGGTGCCCCAGCTGCGCCGCTTGTTCCAGTCGTCGCCGCAGCTCGAGCCGGTGGTACTCAGTGCGCTCGCCAATGATGCGAGAAACGCCAAGCTGGTCCTGGCCTTGTGGGGCAGGCGACAGGGCAGCGCCGACCCGGCGACCGCCGAATGGCAGGCGAAGTTGGTCGGCAAGCTGGTCGAGCAGGGGCAGTTTGGGAGCGCATATGCAATCTGGCGGCTGGTGGCCGGCGTCGGCGACAGTCGGGGGAAATTGTTCAATCCCGGCTTCGTGAAGTCGGACGTGCCGCCGCCGTTCAACTGGAAGCTTGCGACCGATGGCGGGGTCGTTGAGCCCATGCGCGGCGACCGGCTGCAGGTGATCTATTTCGGCCGCAACGACGCGGTCCTGGCCGAGCAGCTCCTGCTTCTCGCGCCAGGCCGGTACCAGTTGAGCATGGACATCTCCAATCCGCCCGGCGAGGGCGGGGCGATTGCCTGGTCCCTGGCCTGCGTCCCGGGCAAGGACGCCATTTTCCGCTTGCCGATCGGGCGGAAGGGCCGGCTGGCGGTCAGCTTTTCAGTACCGCAAGGCTGCGCCGCGCAGCGGCTCCAGCTCACCGGGACGCCGGGCGATTTTCCCCAATCGCAGGACTTTTCGATCGGCAAGGTCAACCTGACCAAGGCGGCCGGCGCATGAGGCAGGCGTTACGCTCCTTAATCGTCCCGGCCTATGTCCTGCTGTGTATCGGGCTGGGCGGAAGCGTGCAGGGGGTTTGGGGTGTCGCCCTCCTGCAGCTCCTGGCCATCGCGCTCATCGGCTGGAGCCTCCTGACCAGGAATGCCCAGCCATTGTCCCGGTCGGCCAAGCGGCTGTTCGTCATGGCCGGCCTGATTGTCCTGATCGCGAGCATTCAGCTGATCCCGCTTCCGCCGACGCTGTGGTCGGCGCTGCCGGGGCGCGAACCGATTGTCGAAGGCTACCGCTTGCTCGGACAACGCCTGCCGAACCTGCCGATCTCGCTGGCCCCCTATGACACAGCGGCCACGCTGTTAACGTTATTGCCGCCGCTCGCCGTGTTGACCGGAATGCTCGTCGCCGGCGCCTATCGGGCGAACTGGCTGGCGATTGCCATTCTCATCGGTACGTTCGCCGCGGTCCTGCTGGGCGCCCTGCAAGTCGGCAATTCCGGCCCGAGCGAATCGCCGTGGTACCTCTACAGCGTCACCAATTACGGCGTGGCGACCGGGTTCTTCGCCAACAGCAATCATATGGCGACCTTGCTGATGATCAGCGTCCCGTTGCTGTTCGCCCTGGTTGCCGACCTTCGCCGGCAGGCCAAGAACCCGAGGGCCAGCTCGGCGGTGATGCTGGTCGCCGTCGCCGGGATCCTGGTCCTGCTGGTCGGGATCTTTCTCAATGGGTCGCTGGCGGTGCTGCTGCTGGGACCGGCGGTGGTCCTGACCAGTGCGACCATGCTCTTACCGCAAGGCATGCGGCTGCGCGGACCGCTGACCGCCGTCGGGCTGGTCTCGATCGCGGCCATCTTGGTGGTCTACCTGACCCCGCTCAATGACAGGTTCGCGGCCTCGAACGTGACTTCGTTCGACTCTCGCCAGACGATGTGGTCGACGACGATTCCGGCGATCAAGGATCATGTCGCGATGGGATCGGGCATGGGAACGTTCGCGCAGGTCTACCCGCAATATGAAGACCCGGCGGAGGTCACCTCGACCTTCGTCAACCATGCGCACAACGATTATCTCGAAATCGCGCTGGAGACCGGCATTCCGGGACTGCTGCTGGTCGTCGCCTTCCTGCTCTGGTGGGGAAGCCGGGCGGTACCGATCTGGCGCTCGGCGGCGGTCGACCGCTACGCCCTGGCTGGATCGATCGCGTCCGCCGCGATCCTGGTCCACAGCCTGGTCGATTATCCGCTTCGGACCGCGGCCTTGAGCGCAATCATGGCTGCATCCCTCGCTCTCATGGCCCGGCCGCGGCCTCGCGAGCAGGAGAACGAGGATCTGTGGCCGGCCACCCGGCACGAGGCGATCTGAAGCTCTAGCTAATTTGCGGCATGGGCGATTTGCCGCGCGAGTTCGCGGAGGCTGAACCCGATGCCTGGCCGCAGAAAAAGCTGGGTAAGATGGATTGCTGCGGTCCCGAAGCGACCTGTCGTCGGCTCATCGTCGCGCAGCATCTGCCGCCATGCCGCCGACGCGAGCCAGCGGTGGACGGGTTGGCGATCCAGACCCTGTACGGCCGGTGTCCCGTAGACCCGATGCGCCAGCAGCAGGGCCTGCGCCGCCGCGCGGCCGGCGCCAAGCTGCTGCGAACGGCCGTAGAGCCGGTCGATCTCGTCGGCCGGCTGGCCGTGGAGGAGGGCGGCGAGGTCGGTAATCCATTTGAGCCGGAACCAGGCGCTCGATGCACCGTGAACGCAGAGGTAGGCGAACAACTCGTCCCGGGCCAGCGTCGGCAGGGTGATGCCCGGAGCGACCTCCACGTCCTGGCGCGGCGAGCGGACCCCGATATCCGGGATCAAGTCGTGGCTGTCGGCGAGCCGGCTGTGAAGCTCCAGGTGCAAGCCCTCGGGCGACCGCCACGAGGATTCCTTGTGCCACTGGTGCCAGCCTTGAAAGCGAGTGGATTGCGGCGGCACGGCGGGACTCGCCAGAGTGTAACCGAGCCGCCCAAGCTCCTGGCTCGCGACGGCAATGGCTTCGGCCGGGACCAGGATGTCGATATCCTGGCTCATTTTGACGAATGCCTGGCCATAAGCGAGCTTGCTCACCGTCAAGCCCTTGACGAAAAGCAAGGGGATGGCCGCTTTGCTGAACGATTCCAGCAACCTTGCCGATTCGACGGCCGCTCGCAAATTATGCTCGGTGATCAGGCCGGCGTCGGCGCAGAGCGCGTTGGCAATCGCCGGGGGCGGCACGACGCCGGTCTCCGAAAGGCTTTGCCAGACCAGAGCCTGAACCCGGTGCCGGCGAACCAGTTGCAGGAAGCCGGGCCAATCGGCGCGCTTGCCGAGCTCGGCGATGTCGTGGCCGCTACCCGGCGCGAACCGCTGCCGGCAACAGTGAACCGCAAGCTGGAATCCGGTCGAAAGCACGGCTCACCCTAGCCAGTCCGCGACGCGCTTCCTAATGGTCGGCGGTGACAACGCCGCAAGCCTTCGATTATTCGGTGTTCGGGCTGCATGTCCGGAGCGAATTGCCGCTGCCCGAGCTGCTCGCCGCTCCGCCCGGCGGGCAGCCGGACGTGATCATCCGGCTGGGCGAGGTGTCGCCGGGGGTCGATCCCGGGCCAGGCCTGCAAGCCACCGACCAGGGGGCGGTGCTGACCATCGACGGCATTGCCCGATATGCGATCGCCGACGGGGCGAGTATCATCGTCGATCCCGGGGCCGAGGTGCCCGAGACCAATATCCGGCTCTATTTGCTGGGCTCGGCGATGGGCGTGCTGCTCCACCAGCGCGGGCTGCTCCCGCTTCATGCCAATGCAGTGGAAATCGACGGCAAGGCGTTTGCGTTCATGGGTGCGTCGGGTTCTGGCAAATCGACGCTGGCGGCCTGGTTCCACGACCGCGGTTTTCGGATCGTCGCCGACGACGTGTGCGCGGTTCGGTTCGACGCGGATGAGCGCCCGCTCGTGACCCCAGGACTGCCGCGGTTGAGATTGTGGAAGGAGGCACTCGAAGGAACGGGCCGGCAGGCATCTATGCATAGCCGCTCCTACGTCGGGGACGATGATTGGGATAAGTTCGACGTTCCCATTTCCCATGAGACGGCAGTTCGAGCCGAAATCGAATTGGCGGCCGTCTATGTGCTTGGGGAAGGTGAGGTTCCGAGCATCGGGGTGCTGGACGGACTGACGGCGGCCGAGGCGGTCTTCGCCAATACCTACCGGGGTGCCTTCGTGCCCATGGTCGATGGTTCCCGTGAACATTGGTCGGCCTGTGTCAGCCTGGTCAAAGGCACGCCGATCTTTCTGCTCCGGCGCAAATTGGGTTTTGAGCATTTCGACGAGCAATGCGCCATGGCCTTAGACCACGCGCGACGTGTCGTTTTGTAGCGATCGGGCGTAGGATGGAAGGATTGTGACCGCGTCATCCCCCCCGTCGTCGATCCCCACCCACCTGTGCGTTGGCTGCGCCATGTGCTGCAACGGAACACTTTACGGCCGAGCTAGAGTCGCCAGCGGCGAGGAGAGCCGGATCGTCGACGAGGGTCATGAGCTCGTGACCGCCGAAGAAAAGACCTATTTCCGCCTGCCATGCCGCTTCGAAAGCTGTGGCCGATGCACGATTTACGAAACCCGCTACGCGGTCTGCCGCACGTTCCAATGCGCGCTGCTCAGGCGGGTCGAAGCCGGCGAAGTCGACCTCGACAGCGCCTCATCGATCGTCGCGAAGGCGCAGGAACTGGTGCGCGCGGTTGTCGCCAACGACCCGGACGCCGCGATCAATCGCGGCCGCACGGAGGTTCGAGCAAAACTGGCCGAGGAGCTTGATCGATTGCCAGAGGAGGAGCGCCACCCGACGGCCCAGCGGCTCCTCAATATCATCGCCCTCGATACCTATCTCGAGCGCTGGTTCAGAAACAAGAAGTCACCACCTCAGGAGGCTGGCGACGACAGCGACAGCGCCTCAAATTCTTGAAGGAAGACACCGGTCACCAGCGCGATCGGTAGCCGCGTGCGGTAGATCATGATTTGGCGTGAGTCGGCCCAGCCAGCGCTCGGCCAGCGCTCGATCGCTGAACGCATTTTGTCCATGTCGAGCAATTCTTTGGCGGCGCGGCTTGAAGCAATTTCTTCCAGCAATTGCAGCGCTTCGACCGAACCGAATCGTTCGTACCAATCAGCCCCTTGGTAGCCGCGAAGCGGGTAATTGAGGACTTGTGCGGGAAGCAGGTCCGCGAGCGCCCGTTTCGCAAGGGGGCGCCAGACCCCGTCGTGAAGCAATTGTTCAGGTGGAAGCGCAAAACTGAAATCCAGAAGACGGCGGTCAGCGGTTGGATCTCGCTCGTCGATTCCGAACTGGGCCAGGGATCCCTTGCGGAACATCCCTGAGTCGGACGCGGCAATCAGGTCAAACCGGCCGCGATACCTGCCCGTATAGGGCGCGTCGGTTCCATGCCGGGAGGCATTGCGTGCGGCGTCGAGCCACTCGCGGCGAACGAAATTCTGCTCCTCGATCGCGGGAACACCCAGAAACCGCTGTTCGAGGGCACCTCGAAGGGCCCCCGGAATCCTGGCGCCGAACGAATTGACCAAGACTCCCCGCCATCGCGCTTGGCCACTGCGGGCCGCGGCGCGAGCCTCGCTCCACCATCGCCCCCAAGCTCCCACTCGGAGCCACTCCGCAAGGACCGGCAGCCCTCCCGAATGGAGCGTGAGATTGCCCATCTCGCCGCTGAGCAGGGTCGAGACGCCGAGCGCCTTCGCGGCTGCAAGCACTTCCCTCAACCATTCAACATTGACCAGACTGAAATTGGGGTCCTGATAGAGACGGCAGTGCTCTCGAAGGCCCGTGAGCACCCCACTCGACGGGCGAATCACGACATGCTCAAGACCGTGCCGGCGCGCGGTCAGCCCGGCCAGCGCGGACTCGTCGGCGATGCGACCCCTGGGGACCGGACCGTCGAACCCCTCGCGAGGAGCCGCAGTGTAGGCGGTTGGTCTTTGGCCCGGAGAGAGTTGCGCCGCAACGGCCGCGACGGCGCTGCTGTCGTATCCGGAGCTCAGGTGGACGGCGACGAGCCCCGATTGGCGGCGAAGTCGCGACTCGACGGCCTGCTCCAGCCGGTCGCGGTAGGCCTCAACGTAGCCGTCGTCCGTCAGTCGCAGCTCGTCTTGCGATGGCTGCCAGTGGCGCCAGGTCGAAACCCCGCTGGGGCCAATGGTAATTCCGTGCCCTGGGCGGACGCGGCGGACCCCCGCAAAGTCGGTTTCCTCGCCGGCATTTCTGCGGCCGATCAGCATTGCCGCCAGCTGGGCGAAGTCGAACACCTCCCCCGACCCGTTCGCCTGGACAAGAGCAGCCGGAGTCGAGGCAAAGACCGTCCGGCCGCTCCGGTGCTTGTAGAACAGCGGCCGCTGGCCAGTCGGATCGCGCGCCAGGGTCAGGGTTCGCTCGGCCTGGTCCCAGACGGCGAACGCAAAGTCGCCGACGAGCTTGCAAAAGCAGCGATCCTGCCATCGCACCCACGCCGCAAGGAGCAGCTCGGCGTCCGAGACCCCACGATCGATGCCGAGCTCGGCGAGAAGCTCGTCGCGATTGTCGAGCCGCACATCGGCAATGAGCAGAAAGCGGTCGGCGGCGTTCAACGGCTGCCGGGCAAAACGGTCTTCCGGAAGGGTAGGGCGCAGGTCAATCCCGAGTGCCGCATCGCCAAGCACGGCGGTGGCCGGTATTCGCCCCCCATAAATGCGTTGCGCCCGCAACAAGCGGGCGCAGCAAGGTTCAGAGTCGCCAGCCGAGCCAACGCAGCCTGCCAAAGCGGTCATTTGGTTTTCGGCAGGCTAGTCCCGGTTGGAAATGAAGACTCTAGGACTTGGTGGGGTCCTGCTTATCGGTTCCGGCGGCACCGCCATTCTCAGCCGAGCCGGCGGCGATCCGCTTGACCTCAGGTTTACGCCATTCCTTCTTTATCGTCTTCATTACCGAAGGCCTCCTTGCCCGCGGACAGCGCCGCTAGTGGGGTCTCAACTTGCGTCTTAAGACGTTGTTCCCACTTGTTTGTCAATCAACTGCATTCGCTTGCCAACCGGTGCAGTCAAGCCTCGGACGGTCCCGCCGCCTGGGGCCTGGCGCCGGCTTGAACGCGCACCAGCCGTTGCTCGATCAAGTCATTCAAAAGCAAATGTAGCTCCTCGGTGCACTGCTCGGCACCGACCTCATATTCGGCCAGGAGCGCGTCCCGCAGTTCGCCGAAGGATTTGGGACTGACAAGCTGGCGCCAGATGGTCGTGGCGACCGAGTTGAAGCCAAAGCAACTGCCCCTGGCGACGTCCAGCGCCATCAGCTCGTCGCCAAGGTCGGCCTCGAGCAGTTCGGTCGAGCGTTCGTATCTGGCCTCGCTCATTGCGATCCCCCACCGGCAGCGGACGATGGCGCCGTCGCCTGGCCGAGCGGTTTCTCGCTGGTCTCGACGGCCCCGCCGCTCAACGACCAGCGCAAATTGTCCGAAGCCGCGAACTTGTCGACATAGGCGCTGTGCGGCGCCTCGTCGGCGGCCTTGCGGGCCGCGACCTTGAAGCGGATCGACAGCCGGCCGCCCGGCGCTGGCTTGACTTCGGCGCCGGTGATCGCCGCGATCGCCTGGGCACCTGCGGTCGGCGCCGTGGCCCGAACGCTCGCCGCAGCCAGCGCCGCGGCCCGCAACGCCTGGCTGTTGGGCTCGCGGCCGGCATAGCTCTTGGCGAAGGCCGCCGGTTGGCCCCAGCTGCCCGCCCAGCGATAGAAAATATGCGCGCCGACGACGGCGTTCTTGGCCAGGCTCGAGGCCCAGTACGGCACGACGTAATCGGCGTGATAATGGGTGGCGTAGCCGGCCGGGGCATAGACCGCGCCGGCCAGCGCCGCTTCGGCGACCCGGCGCGCCCGGGCCCAGCCGTCGGCGCTCGGGCGGCGGGCCAGCGAGCCATCGCAGGTGAAGGTGAACTGGCAGCCGGTGGCGCGGGTCGAGCCCTGGTAGACGACATCGCACACGCTCGACGGGAAGGCCGGGTGGCGGACGCGGTTGAGGACGACCTGGGCAACCGCTTTTTCGCCGTCGGCGGGTTCGCTACCGGCCTCGTAATAGATGGCGCTGGTCAGGCACTCGAGGGCGCGGGATTTGGCCGCACGGTCGGCACCGCGCCAGACGAACGGACGGGCGACAGGGTTGGGCGCTTGGGCGATCGGGATCGCCCGATTGATGGACAGCGCAGCCTCGGGCGCCAGTGGGCGCACCAGGAGCGGCGGCGGCGCCGGCGGCGCGTCAGCCGTTGCCGCCGTCCCAATTCCCAGGTCCGACAGGCTCGGGGTCGAATAAGCGGCGCCGGCGAGCGCGGCGGACGCGGCGACGGCGATTGCGCCGAAGACCGACGTCTCGCGCGGGATATCTCGCCAAAGCCTGGCGGCGGAAAGGGTCAAAGCGTCGCTCATTGGATCGTTAGTGTTATACTCGAATAAGACAGTGTGATCAACTTTCGGGTTCGGACGGCACCCGCCAGCGCCCGGTTTCCGTCCAGCGGATCATGGGCTTCAGCGGCAGGATCCAGACTATGCCCATAATCAAATAGAACGCGCCCTGAACAAGAATCGGCCATTTTCCGACGATCGGCGCCAGGCTTGCGACCAGCGTCGCCCAAATGAGGATCAGCGCCAGGATGATCAAGATGCCCGCGCCTTTGCGCCACGAGGGGGTCATGGCGTGAACGTCTCCAATCCCTCGGGCGACGCGAAGCCATCCATGGGGACGTCCCAGGGGTCGCGGGGGATTTCGTCCTGGATTCGCTGGAGGGTCCAGCCGATGCCGATCAGCCGGGCGCCCTTGCGCCTCAGGGGCGCCAGCACGCGGTCGTAGTGGCCCTTGCCGCGGCCCAGGCGGGTGCCGCGGCCGTCGACCGCGATTAACGGCACCAGAATCAGGTCCGGCTCGACCGGCGGCGCGGTCGGCTTGGGCTGGAGGATCCCGAACGGGCCGCCGGCGGCGGGGTCGCCGGCCAGGAAGCGGAACGGCTTGGCCGGGTTGCCAAAGGCGGGGAAGGCGACGATCGCGCCGACCGCCCTAGCTTCCTCCATGGCGAGCAACGGGCTGATCTCGCTGCCCAGGGGCGAGTAACCGCCGACGACCTTGGCCCCGGCGCAGAGCGAGGTGAGGTGCTCGGCGAGCGCCTGTTCGAGCAGGGTGCGGTCGGCATCGCTCAGCGTGTCGACATAGGCTTTGCGGGCGTCGATCGCGGCGCGGCGCAGTGTCGCCTTGGTGAGCGCGGG
>Ga0157373_10001941_pt1 | contig 15693 bp, 12 predicted proteins | sample C65metaG_FD_113460 | JGI IMG/M metagenome (GOLD analysis project Ga0157373, IMG submission 113460) | Corn rhizosphere microbial communities from Kellogg Biological Station, Michigan, USA - C6-5 metaG | ecosystem: Host-associated > Plants > Roots > Rhizosphere > Soil | place: USA: Michigan... | reverse complement strand
TGATCACCCTCCAATCGGGCCTTCAGAATTGCCGTTGTTGCCAGCAGGGTGCCGTTTTCATTTTTAAATTTAGCGTAAGACAGGTAAATGGTCTTGTTGCTGGCAAATGCAGGATCGAGGATGACATCCATGAGTCCGCCTTGTCCGCGGTTGAGCACTTCCGGCACACCGCTGATGGCATGGAGGCTACGGTCGGCTCCTACCCTGTAAAACTTACCATTTCGGTCAGTGACCAGCAACTCTCCTTTTGGCAGGAAAGCCATTCCCCAGGGTACATCCATCCCGGTTGCAACGGTATCCAAACGGATGCTGCCCATCTTTGTTTTGAAGAGGTTACTTGACGGTTTATTGTTATCCGCGTAGCGGTCTACATTTTTGATCCCGGTCAGGATGTAATCGGCAAGCTCATTGATTTCCTTATCGGTGAAAGTGGAATCGAATGATGGCATGCCATCATCAGCATTACCATGTTTGATGGTATTGAAAAGATCCTCTTTTTTATTACCATGTTTCCATTGCCGGTCTACAAAAGCATCCATCTTCTCACCATGGCAACCGCTGCAGTAGGTGCGGTAGTTTTCGGCAGGCAGGTCTTTTCCTGGCAAAACTTCAGCGGGAAATGTTTTATGCAAGGGCTGGTGTGCCGTATTTCGCTGATGTGTATAGCTGAGGTAACCACCCGTAAGGGCAGCAAGGACCAGCGTTGTTCCAACATATTTAATCATAAACTAGGCTTAGGGTGTTTGTTGAAGCCAATTTAAGCAATTGAGGGGCCGCATTTCAGAAAACAGAAAAAATAATCGTAAAATAGTTGTGCGTTTTGCAATACATCACGATTTATTATCAGCGAGCTCACAATTTATTAATAATCGAAGACCTAAATTTGTCGCTTAATTTATTAACAACACCAAACATGGATTCCAGAAGATCATTCTTAAAGAAGGCGGCCTTATTATCTGGCGCAGCCGTAGCACCCAACGTCATTCCCATGTCCATCCAAAAAGCAATGGCCATCAGTGCTGATCCGGGCACTACATTTTACGACGCAGAACATGTCGTCTTTCTGATGCAGGAGAACAGGTCTTTTGATCATATGTTTGGTAAGTTAAAAGGCGTACGTGGTTTCAATGACCCCCGCAGCTTCAGCCTTCCCGACCTGAACAAAGTCTGGATGCAGAAAGACAAAGAAGGCAAAACCTACGCACCTTTTCACATCGACATTAATAAGACGAAAATCACCTGGCAGGGTGGCTTACCGCATTCCTGGGACGACCAGCTGGCAGCCCGTAATGGTGGGAAGTATGACCGATGGATCGAGGCGAAGACACACATGTGCCTGGGACATTATGACCGTACAGACGTGCCTTTTTACTATGCCATGGCCGATGCCTTTACGATATGTGACCACCACTTCTGCTCCTCACTGACGGGCACAACACCAAACAGGTTGTTTTTCTGGACTGGTACCATCCGCCCAGAGCAGAACGGCACTTCCGTTGCCGCAGTCAACAATTCACAGGCGGAATCCAGGGATAACGTTTTTGTAGACTGGGATACTTTTCCAGAGTTGCTGGAAGACCAGGATGTGAGCTGGAAAATCTACCAGAATGAGATCTGGACCGCAGACCTGAAGGGAGATACGGTGGACGACTGGTTGGGGAACTATGGCGACAATGCCATTGAGTACGTCAAACGTTACAATGTAAAGCTGTCGGCATATTTCAGGAAAAACGGTGATGCCACAGCCAAGCCAGCGCTGACAGCCGAAGAGGTAACTGCAAAATATAACGCCCTGACAGAAAGGGAAAAGAATCTGATTGACAAAGCCTTCGCGACCAACATCAATGCGCCGGAAAACTACCTGGAACTGGCACCTTTTACCTTCCGAAATGATCTTGGTGCTGAGGAAACGTTAAATATTCCGAAAAATGACATCTTCCATCAGTTCAGAACGGATGTGGACAATGGAACACTGCCAACGGTATCCTGGCTGGTGGCCCCACAGCGTTTCTCGGACCATACCAGCTCGCCGCTGTATGGCACCTGGTATGTATCTGAAGCCATCGACATCCTTACCAAAAATCCGGAAGTATGGAAAAAGACAATTTTCATTCTTACCTACGATGAGAATGATGGCTACTTTGACCACATCCCTCCCTATGTAGTCCCAAAACCAGGTGATGAGCAATCGGGTAAAGTATCTGCAAAGATCAATACCGATGCAGATTATGAACTGACAAAAGACAGTCCCATCGGACTGGGCTACCGTGTGCCGATGCTGATTGCCTCGCCCTGGAGCAAGGGTGGATATGTCAACTCGCAGGTTTTTGACCATACCTCCTGCCTGATGTTCCTTGAAAACTTCCTCTCGCAAAAAACAGGTAAGCAGATCAGAAGCAAAAACATCAGCAGCTGGCGACGTGCCATATGCGGCGACCTGAGTTCAGCCTTCAGGCCTGCAAAAGCGGATGTGTCCAACCCTGTAACGCCATTGAAGCGCGAAGAGGTCATCACAGGAATACAGAACGCCAGACACCGTCCGGCACAGGTAAAGCCAGATCCGCTGACCGCAGCAGAAATCAACGCGATCAATTCATATCCCTCGTTTGCTGAGCAGTCGCCCTCAGCCATGCCGAAGCAGGAAAGGGGTACAAAACCGGCATGCGCACTTCCTTATGAACTGTTTGCCGACTGTAGCCTGAATGCAGGGGCAAAGCAACTGGAGCTCCAGCTGGGCAGCAGTAAAGGCAGCTTCGGACAAGCCCAGGCTGCAGCAGGTGCCCCCTTCCTGGTATACAGCAAAAGTCCCTATCAGGGTAAAACAGGCAAAACATGGTCTTATGCCGTCGTGGCTGGTGATCAGCTGAATGACCACTTCGACCTGGCCTCATTTGATCAGCAACATTACCAGCTTTGCATCAGCGGCCCCAATGGCTTCTTCAGGGAATGTCAGGGTGACATCAACGACCCTCTGCTGACGATCTCCTGCCTTTATGACAATAAGGGTTTGCTGATGAAGAAAAAAACCGGGAACGTAGAGCTGCTGCTTGAGAACAAAGGCGATACTGCACTTACGGTAAGTATCACCGACGACATCTATAGAAACCAGCGGCCGCAGGAGATCATCCTGGCTGCAAAAAGCAGCAAGAGACTGATCATCAGTCTTCAGAAAAGCGCAGGTTGGTATGATTTTAAAATCAGTCTAAAAGGGAACGAACAATACAGCAGGCATTATGCAGGTCACGTAGAGACCGGCGAAGAATCGATTACAGATCCATACATGGCCGGAGTACTCTAAATCCCCGCCACCGATACCATTTGACGCATTGAAATCCTGCGCAAATGAAAAAACCAAAGGAAGGCGTCTCAGACGCTTTCCTCTTCTTGTTTTTCAGGCTCCAGTTCTACACATCCTTCTTTGTCCTTTTTAGCAAAAAGAATCGGATACATGAACATCAGGGCACCGGCTACAAAGAAAAATCCGGCGAGCTCCAGCACGTAAACACTGGCATATATCTTATTGACATTCATAATTTTATATACCACCAGCGCCACTATTCCCAGAATAATTGCAATGAGGGCTTTTTGGAGTTTCAGGATTTTGATCATGACGTGGGAAGTTAAGGATATGTGTTCAAACTTATACAAAAATCAATCCAACATCATTATTCGTTAAATGTGTATAAAGATTGCCCGAGATATCTTCTATTTTTTTCCTATTTTACCGCCCAAATTTATGACGACCATAAGTTTGCAGGGACATGTCAGCATTTATGATAATGAGAAGACTATCATTTTTGAATCTAAAAATGTACCTTTGCACACTTAATTTTTTGAGATACTTAATTGATGTATAGGGAATTTAAACAGCTGGAACTAGCGAAGATAGGAAAAGAAATACTTGATTTTTGGAAAGCAGAAAACATCTTTGAGAAGAGCATTTCTACGCGTTCCAAGTCAAACCCGTTTACCTTTTACGAAGGTCCCCCTTCTGCAAATGGGATGCCTGGTATTCACCACGTAATGGCGCGCGCCATAAAGGATATCTTTTGCCGTTACAAAACGCTGAAAGGATTTCAGGTGAAACGCAAAGGCGGATGGGATACCCATGGTCTTCCTATCGAGCTTGCTGTGGAGAAGAAGCGTGGCATCACCAAAGAAGATATCGGCAAGAAAATCTCTGTAGAAGAAGACAACACTGCCTGCCGTGAAGAGGTGATGAAATACACGGATGTATGGAATGACCTGACAGAAAAGATGGGTTATTGGGTAGATCTTGAAAATCCGTATGTGACTTATGAAAACGACTACATCGAATCATTGTGGTCTATCCTGAAATCTTTCTACGACAAAGGACTTTTATATAAAGGATATACAGTACAGCCCTATTCACCTGCTGCCGGAACAGGTCTGAGCTCACATGAGCTAAACCAGCCGGGTACTTACAAAATGCTGAAAGATACCACGGTAACGGCACAGTTTTTCCTCAAAAAAGATCAGGAACATGCCATGATGCCTGTGCTGTTCGACTCGGAGACCGAAGACACCGCCATCATCGCCTGGACGACTACCCCATGGACCTTACCTTCCAATGGCGCCCTTGCTGTAGGTGAAAAGATCAGCTATGTAAAGATCAGGACGTTTAACCCATATACCTATTTGCCGGTGAGCCTGGTGCTGGCCAAAGACCTCGTGGCAAAACACTTCAAGGCTGACGCAAAGGACCTGTCGTTTGAGGACTACAAACCTGGCGACAAGCTGATCCCATGGACGCTGGCGGCAGAATTTACGGGCAAGGAGCTGGTGGGTCTGAAATACCATCAGCTGATGAACTATGTGACCAATGCCGAGCTGGAAGAAAAGGCATTCCGTGTGATCCCTGCAGATTACGTCACCACTGAAGACGGTACCGGTATCGTGCACATCGCCTCAGTCTTTGGTTCAGACGATTTCAGGGTCGCGAAAGAAAGCGGCGTACCTGCGGTAATGATCAAAGATGAGCAGGGCAATGAGCTGCCGCTGGTAGACAAACAGGGTAAGTTTGTTGCAGAGGTGAGCGACTTTGCCGGCCGTTATGTAAAAGAAGAATATTATAGCGACGAGATCCGTCAGGCTGCCGACTTTAAACCTACGGATGTGCTGATTGCCATCAAGCTGAAGGAAGACAATAAGGCATTTGACGTCAAGAAATACGAACACAGTTATCCACATTGCTGGAGAACGGACAAACCTGTACTTTACTATCCACTGGACAGTTGGTTTATCAGGACTACTGCCGTAAAGGAAAAGATGGTGGAGCTGAACAAGGGCATCAACTGGAAACCTGAGGCTACCGGTACCGGACGCTTCGGCAACTGGCTGGAAAACCTGGTAGACTGGAACCTGTCGCGTTCCCGCTATTGGGGTACTCCCCTACCGATCTGGCGTACCGCCGATGGTCAGGAGGAAAAATGTATCGGTTCTGTTGCGGAACTCAATGCAGAAATCCAGAAATCTGTAGAGGCCGGGTTTATGGAAGCCGGTTTTGAGCTGAAAGACATGCACCGTCCGTATGTGGATGATGTAATCCTGGTGTCTCCTGGTGGCCAGAGGATGGTACGGGAGCTCGACCTGATCGACGTATGGTTTGACAGCGGTGCAATGCCTTATGCGCAATGGCACTTCCCTTTTGAAAATAAAGAAGAATTTGAGAACGCCTACCCGGCAGATTTTATCGCCGAAGGTGTAGACCAGACCCGTGGCTGGTTTTTCACACTGCACGCCATTGCGGTGATGCTGAGTGAGAGCAGCGAGGAGATCAAGGCCATTAACACTAAAGTGGGCAACCCTGGAGTGGCCTTCAAAAATGTGGTATCAAACGGTCTGGTGCTGGATAAAAACGGCAATAAAATGTCGAAACGTCTGGGCAATGGTGTTGATCCATTCTCGACGATCGAGACCTACAGTGCCGATGCTACCCGCTGGTACATGATCAGCAACGCTTCGCCATGGGATAACCTGAAGTTCAATATGGACGGACTGGATGAGGTGCGCCGGAAGTTCTTCGGCACGTTATACAACACTTATGCCTTTTTTGCGCTTTATGCGAACATCGATAAGTTCGAAATTGATGTGAACAACCTGACCCCTGTTGCTGAACGCAGCGAGCTGGACAGATGGATTTTGTCGTTGTTACAGGCTTTAATTACTGAGGTTGATGAAAGTTATAACGCTTATGAGCCGACAAAGGCCTCAAGGGCAATACAGAACTTTGTAGATGAGCACCTGAGCAACTGGTACATCCGTTTATCACGCCGCCGTTTCTGGAAGGGCGAGATGACTGCAGATAAAAAGGCTGCTTATGAAACCTTGTATACCTGCCTGAATACCATCGCGCAGCTGATGTCACCGGTAGCGCCATTCTTTGCAGACTGGCTGTATCAGAACCTGGCGGTGGCAGATAAAAACAATGATGTACAATCGATTCACCTGACTTTGTGGAAGGAAGCCGACCATACCCTGCTGGATGCAGCATTGAATGAGCGCATGGAACTGGCACAGCAGATCTCGTCGATGGTACTGTCGCTACGCAAGAAATCGGGCATCAATGTTCGTCAGCCATTAGCAAAGATTCTTGTCCCGGTACTGGATGAGCAGTTTGCAGCGAAGGTAGAACTGGTAAAAGAATTGATCCTCACGAAAACCAACATCAAGGATATTGAGTATATCAGAGACACTGCGGGATTCATCAAAAAGAAAATTAAACCAAACTTCAAGGCATTGGGGCCTAAAGTTGGAAAGGACATGAAGTCTGTTGCCGAAGTGATCAGCAACCTGGATCAGGAGCAGCTGGCACAGTTTGAGGCGGCGGGTGAGTACGCCATTCCAGGAACGGACTATGTAGTTTCCCTGTCTGATGTAGAGATCATTGCCGAGGATATTCCTGGATGGCAGGTAACGAATTTAGGCAGTCTGACTGTGGCGCTGGACATCACCATTACGGATGAATTGAAGCAGGAAGGCTTATCGAGAGAGTTGATCAACCGCATACAGAACCTGAGGAAAGAATTGAACTTTGAGGTTACCGATAGAATTACGGTGAATTTACAGAACGATAATTTGATAGCAGCAGCTGTCGCACAAAATAAAACATACATTTGCTCGGAAATTTTATCCGACGATATTAATTTGACAGATAATTTAGGTAACGGAAACAAAATCATCATCGATGATGTTGAACTACTCATCTCGATTGAAAAACAATAATTATTATGGAAAAAGCTACAAAAACAAGGTATTCTGATAGTGAACTACAAGAGTTTAAGGACCTTATTCAGGAGAAATTACGTATGGCCAGGGAAGAATTTCTTTCATTGACCAGTTCATTAAGCAATCCTAACTCCAACGGAACAGAGGATACTTCGGGCACTTACAAAACGCTGGAAGATGGTTCTGCGACTTTAGAGAAAGAGCAATTGAACCAGCTGGCTGCACGTCAGAAGAAATTCATTGAAAACCTGGAGGCGGCACTGGTACGCATTGAAAACAAAACTTACGGTATTTGTCGTGAGACTGGTAAACTGATTCAGAAAGAGCGTCTGCGTGCAGTACCGCATGCGACCCTGAGTATGGAAGCTAAACTGAAGCAGTCGTAATGAAAGGCTATACAAAACCTTTACTGATTATCTTTTTAGTGTTGCTGGCCGACCAGTTGCTGAAGACCTGGATCAAGACCAATATGTACATTGGCCAGGAGTTTAAGATCGCGGGCAACTGGTTCATCATCCACTTCACGGAAAACAATGGTATGGCTTTCGGACTGGAGTTTGGGGGGGAGTTTGGCAAGCTGGCCTTGTCGTTGTTCAGGATCGCTGCAGTAGCCGGGATCGGCTATGGTCTGCATTACCTGATTCAGAAGAAATACCACAGGGGCTTGATCATGAACGTAGCACTGATTTTCTCTGGTGCCGTTGGTAACATCATCGACTCTGTGTTTTATGGAAAGATCTATGGCTACGAAGGCTGGTTTCACGGCAGAGTAGTAGACATGTTCTACTTTCCGATTATACAGGGCAACTTCCCTTCCTGGGTGCCTGTATGGGGCGGTGAGGACTTCGTTTTCTTCAGGCCTGTTTTTAACATTGCAGACGCTGCAATCTCTGTTGGGGTGATCATTATCCTGATTTATCAGAAGACCTACTTTAAGGAAGAGGTTACTGAAGAAATCGGGCCCAACAATGAAATCGTTGAAGATTAAATTGTATTCTATATATTTTTAAACCGGCCGGGTCATGAGCAATGATCCGGCCGGTTTTTTGTTAGGGATAGCACGTTAACCTGTTAAATAAATCAACCTGACGATCAACCCATTACAGAACAATTAAAAAAAATCTTAATGAACAGCTATGGAAACGGTATGATATTTACATCTGATCATTAAACACACAAATAAAAATTACCATTATGAAAAAGTTATTTGCCCTCGCCTTTGTTGCCTTATTCAGTTTAAGCGCCATGGCCCAACAAGTAGACCTGCGTAAAAAGATTACCGTAACCGGATCTGCAGAAACAGAAGTGACCCCAGACATCATCTATATTACCATTTCACTGAAGGAATACCTGAAGGATGGGAACAGCAAGAAAAAAGTAGAGATCACTACACTCGAAAACCAGCTGTACAGTGCAGTGCAAAGTGCGGGCTTGCCAAAAGAAAACCTGACGATCAACAATTTATCAAGTTATACTGCGGCAGCAGAGAAAAAGAAAAATCCGGACTACCTGGCTGGGAAACAATATCGCCTGAAAGTCACCGATCTGAATAAATGGAATGCCATCATTGGTGATGTAGATGCTAAGGGTATTGCCTACACTAACATCGACAGCTATGATTATTCGAAGATTGAAGCCTTGAAAAAAGAACTAAAGATCAAAGCACTGAAAGCCGCTAAGGAGAAAGCAAGCTACCTGGTGGAAGCCCTTGGCGATCAGCTGGGCAGTGTGATCGACATCCAGGAGATCAACAATGAATCTTATCCTCAGCCGATGTATCGTGCAAACGCGATGATGGTAAGGGCTGAAAGCGCCGATATGGCTGCCCCTGCCCCGGAAATAGATTTCAAGAAAATCAAACTCAACTATACCATGAATACGGTTTTTGAGATCAAATAATGCACTCCACAGTATACAAATAACCCATTAAACTGTGCTGTGAGATATTTTAAAAATATTAATTATCCGCATAAAACGCTAATAAAGCGGGTTTTGATCAGAAAACTACAGTAAACAAAGGACCTACCACTATTTTTTGGTAGGTTTTTTGTTATTTATGGCACAGTAAGTATTAAACCCAAAATCATATGAAAAAATTCATTTACTCCCTTGCCTTAATATTCATGTTAGGCGTTAGCGCAAATACAGTTCTTGCAGCAGAAAAATCCGAAAAGAACAAAACGGAGATGACAGCGGAGCAGAAAGTACAACTGAAGAGAATTACCGACCGTGTAGAAGAAATCAGGGATATGGACAAGTCCAACCTGACCAAGTCTGACAGAAAAGAGTTGCGTAAAGAACTTAGAGAATTAAAGAAACAAGCACGTGCAATGGGTGGAGGTGTTTACCTTTCCGTTGGTGCGATCATCATCATCATCTTATTGTTGATCCTGATCCTATAATATTTCATCTACCTATGGAATGGGGACGGTTGATCATTGATTTGATCAACCGTTTTTTTATTTAAGCTGATCCAGCTCCTCATAAAAAAAGCATAAACCAATAAGTTTATGCTTTTTTTATTAAAGTATATGAACCAGGATGACCCTGGTCAGAATATCCGGATCAGTCAATATATTCAAAGCCGGTATATTTCACCAGGGCTTCAGGGATTTTGATACCTTTCTCTGTCTGATTATTTTCCAGGATGGAGGCTACTATACGTGGCAAGGCCAATGCACTTCCATTCAGCGTATGTGCGAGTTGTGTTTTTCCTGTGGCACCTTTAAACCTTAACTTCAGACGATTGCTCTGATAAGTTTCGAAATTGGAAACTGAAGATACTTCCAGCCAGCGTTGCTGGGCAGCGCTCCACACCTCCATATCATAGGTCATGGCAGAGGTAAAGCCCATATCTCCGCCGCACAGGCGCAATACACGGTAGTGAAGCCCAAGTTCCTGCAGCAGGGATTGCACATAGGCACTCATCTGCTCCAGCACCTCATAAGATTTTTCAGGATGTACCACCTGTACCACTTCCACCTTATCAAACTGGTGCAGGCGGTTAAGTCCCCTTACATGAGCACCATAAGAACCGGCTTCACGACGGAAGCAAGGTGTGTAGGCCGTATTTTTTACCGGCAGTTCCTCTTCTTTCAGGATCACGTCCCTGTAGAGGTTGGTCACAGGTACTTCTGCAGTAGGGATCAGGTAAAGGTTGTCAACCCCTGCATGGTACATCTGTCCTTCTTTATCCGGGAGCTGTCCGGTGCCGAAACCTGAAGCCTCATTCACCAGGTGGGGCACCTGCATTTCCTTATAACCTTCAGCAGTAGCGTGGTCGAGGAAGAAGTTGATCAATGCACGTTGCAGCCTGGCGCCTTTTCCTTTATATACCGGAAAACCAGCACCCGTGATCTTCGTTCCCAGTTCAAAGTCGATGATGTCATATTTTGCTGTCAGCTCCCAGTGTGGCATTGCATTTTCCGGGAGGACCGCTGGTTCACCATGCACATAGACCACTTCGTTTTCCTCGGCTGTACTGCCTGCAGGAACCAGGTGGTAGGGGATGTTCGGCAGCTGTACAATCAGCTGATATAGTTTTTCTTCCGCTGTGGCAAGCACATCAGAAAGGTTTTTTATGTTTTCTTTGTTTGCTGTAGTCTCCGATTTTAATACTTCCGCTTCTTCTTTTTTACCATTACGCATGAGCTCACCAATCTGTTTGGCACTGGCATTGGCGACGGCAGAAAGCTGATCCAGTGAGGTTTGCGTATTTCTGCGCTCTTCATCAATCTTGATAATCTCATCTACCAGTTCAGGTTGTTTGAAATTACGTCTACTTAGTCCTTCTAAAACTTTCTCTCTATTTTCGCGGATATAGTTAACTTGCAGCATTATTTTATTTTTTAGGCAAAGATAATAAATAAGTCGTCATTGCGAATGTAAGCGGCAGGAAACGAAAAATAACTATGGAAGGCAAACTATATCTTGTTCCCACGCCCATCGGCAACCTGGAGGACATGACATTCCGGGCGATCAGGATCTTGAAGGAGGCGGATGTGATCCTCGCCGAAGACACGCGCACCAGTGCGCCGATGCTCAAACATTTTGGGATCGACAAAAAGGCTTATTCGCATCATCAGCACAATGAACACCAGGCGACATCGGAGATCATCAAATTTCTGAAGGAAGGCAAAAACGTGGCATTGATTTCAGATGCGGGCACTCCTGCCATCTCCGACCCTGGATTTTTTCTGGTGCGCGAAGCCATCAAACACGACCTGGCCGTAGAATGCCTGCCAGGAGCGACCGCATTTGTACCCGCCCTGGTCAACTCCGGGCTTCCTTCCGACACCTTCATCTTCGAAGGCTTTCTACCAGTCAAAAAAGGCCGTCAGACACGCTTCAAGAAGCTGGCAGAAGAAGACCGCACGATCATCCTATATGAGAGCCCACACAGGCTGCTGAAAACACTGGAGGAGTTTGCACAGTACTGTGGCGAAGACCGCCAGGCTTCGGTGAGCAGGGAGCTCACCAAGCTCTACGAAGAAACCGTTAGGGGTACATTAACAGAGATTAAATCACATTTCGAAAACAATATATTAAAAGGAGAATTTGTAATTTGTATCGCCGGAAAGGCAGAAGAGAAAAAGCAGAAATATACAAAAGACAATTAGGTTCAATTTTTGATCATACAGGATAAAGTATACACCATGATATTAATAGATAGATTTTTAAGCGACGAGCAGGATCCTAAGGCTGTAGAAAAAGTACTAGGCAAACTAAATGACATGCTGAGCACCAATGAGGAGCTGATTTACCTCGCTGTGCAAAAGCGCCCCGCAGTAAACCTGCTGCCTACCTGCATTGCGGTGAGCAACAAACGCATCTTCTACTGTGAGCCGGGCAACTTCGGCATTACGATGAACTTTAAGGACATCTCCTGGAAAAGCATCAAGGAAATCTCGTTTAAAGAAGAGATCTTCGGATCGAAGTTCATTTGTGTGCCTACTTACGGAGAAAACATCATCACTGAATATATCCCTAAAGTCCAGGCGAGAAAGCTGTACCAGGCAGCCCACGAGCAGCTGGAAGGTTTCAAGGAACAACAGAGACAGGCCGAACTGGAAGACAAACGTTCCAGCACGTCACCGGTAACGGTAACCACTGCCCCTGAACCGAAGGTAATCGAGGAACCGGCGCCTTACGTAGCACCAACACCTATCGTGGAGCAGGAAGATGAAACTACGCTGAAATTGAGGAAACTGAAAACCTTATTTGACAAACAGCTGATCACGCTGGAGGAATACGAAGCAAAAAAAGCAGACATACTGGACAGCCTGTAACCCCATCCTGATGAACCTTAAAAACCATGCACTGCCGGCCATTCTCAGTGCTTTCCTATTGTGGCTGGCATGGCCGCCAATTCCTTACACTGCTCCCCTCTTACTTATTGGCCTTGTCCCTTTGTTGATTGCCATCTCCAGAATTAAGGCCGATGACCGTCAGAAAAAAGGGAAACGCATCTTTCTGACGGCGGGGCTCTGCTTTCTGATCTGGAACACTGCCTGTATTTATTGGGTTTACAATGCCATCAGCGCAGACAACAATGCCGTTGTGGCCTTGCTGGTATCGCTCATTCCCTTCGGTCTCGGGGCTTTGCTCATGACCTTTGCTTTCTGGCTGTATTACCAGCTGGGGCGGCGCGCAGGGCAAATTACTGCCTATGCCGGGCTGATCAGCTTTTACATCAGCATGGAGTACCTGCACCAGAGCTGGGACCTGGCTTTCCCCTGGATGACCCTGGGCAATGGTTTTGCCGGCACACATCAACTGGTGCAGTGGTATGAATATACCGGTGTATATGGCGGTTCATTCTGGGTATTGCTCAGCAACATCCTGGCATTTGAAGTGTACCGGACGATGAAAGATCCGGCCCAAGCAAAAAGAAAAATAAGAACTATTGCTGCTTTTGCCGCGGTGGTCATTCTTCCGGCTGCAATTTCCTTGTGGAGCTACTCAGCTTACACGGAGAAGTCGGTGCCGATTAATGTGGTTGCTGTTCAGCCCAACATTGATCCTTATGTTAAATTTGGGGGGATGAGCCCCTCGCAGCAGCTGGATGTCCTTACCGGACTGACAGACAGTGTTGCTCAGGTCAATACCGAATATTTTATATGGCCGGAGACGGCGATCCCCAATTATGGAAATGAGGACCGCATCCGCAGCAACAATGATTTCATCAGGCTTCAGGACTTCCTGACAAAATATAAAAACGGGACGCTGATTACGGGTATGGAAAGCATCAAACAATACCAACAGCAGGAGACCCTGAGTGCGAAGTATGATGCCAACAGCGGTAGTTATTACGACAACTTCAATGCCGCCATACAAATTGAAAATTCTGCAAACGTACAGTTTTATCATAAGTCCAAGCTTGTTCCGGGAGTAGAGAAACTTCCTTTTCCAAAAGTGATGTCCTTTCTTTCCCCTGTATTCGCGCAGCTGGGAGGATCTGTAGGTGGCTGGGGCTGGCAGGAAAATCCGACTGTATTTTATGCCCAAAGTGGTGTCGGTGTAGATCCTGTGATTTGTTATGAGTCACTCTGGGGCGAATGGATCGGAAGATCTGTCAAAGATGGTGCTCAGTTCATCGCCATCATCACCAATGACGGCTGGTGGGGTAACACCTCAGGAAAGGACCAGCACCTCCTATACGCGAAGTTAAGGGCTGTGGAGACACGCAGGTGGGTCGTCCGTTCTGCAAACACCGGGATATCGGCATTCATCAATCAGCGTGGCGACATTACCAGCCAAACGAAATGGTGGACGCGCACGGCAATCAAAGCAGACATCAACCTGAATACGGACCTGACCTTTTATGTCGAATATGGAGATGTAATTGCTAAGTTGATGTGTTTTGCAGGCTTATTACTGGCATTGATTATTCCCTATAAACGATGGACAAACAGGAACCAAAAACAAGTGGCACTTCCGTAATAAGGAGTCTTGGATTGATTTTCAGGATTATGATGATCTTGCTCAGCTGGAGCGCGCTGATCCTGCAATGTTATCTTATGCTGATAAACAGAGAAGTTGGATTGCTGGAAACAATGATTCGTTTCTTCAGCTTCTTTACCATCCTGACCAATCTGCTGGTTGCCCTCAGCTTTAGCTTACCGTTATTGGCTCCCGGGTATCGCCTGTCAAAGTTCATGGCAGGTCCTCAGACATTTACCGCCATTGTCGTTTACATTATTGTCGTCAGCGCAGTATACAATATGTTCCTCAGGAACTTGTGGCGCCCTGAAGGAATGCAATATGTCGTAGACCTGGTGCTGCACACCATTCTTCCTGCCCTTACCGTATTGTTTTGGATAGTATTTATAGACAAACGTGGATTTCGCTGGGCTGTTGTCATTCCATGGTTGTGGTATCCCCTGATCTATTGCCTGATGATCTTGTTAGCCGGAAGTGTTTCTGGATTTTATCCATACCCGTTTATGAATGTGACTACTTTGGGTTATCCCATAGTGCTCCTGATTTGTGTGGCACTCGCAGGCGTATTTCTGGTTTTATCGCTGATTATCGTAGCCATCACAAAACTCCTGAATTGGAAGCAGGAAAACTGGCATTGATGAATTTAAGCCAATTAAGAAAGATATTTGCCTACGATAGGCATCCTCCTGCCCATACCAAATGCTTTAGGTGATACCCGAAGGATCGGAGGTGTCTGATAGCGCTTGAATTCCGCATTATTCACCATTTTAATCACACGTCGTACCAGCTGTTCATCAAATCCCTGAGCGATGATCCTTGCAGAGCTTTGTTTCTGTTCGATATAATGATAGAGGATCTGGTCTAGGGTATCGTAGTCAGGCAGAGAATCTGAATCCTTCTGTCCGGGTCTTAGTTCCGCAGAAGGTGGTTTGATGATGGAGTTTTCAGGAATGAGGATGCCATCTTTATTGATGTGCTTACACAGCTGATATACCTGGGTCTTGTAGACATCACCGATTACGCCGATGGCACCACACATATCACCATAGAGGGTCCCATACCCAACAGCGCATTCGCTTTTATTAGAAGTGTTCAACAGGATATAGCCGAATTTATTGGACATGGCCATGACGACAATTCCGCGGCATCTGGCCTGGATATTTTCTTCAGTCAGGTTAAACGGCAACCCCTGAAATGCAGGAGCCATAATCTGGTCGAAGGAATCGGCAACAGCTTTAATTTCGATGATTTCATGTTTACAGCCGAAATTGTCGACAAGATCGAGTGCATCTTTCACAGAATGATCTGAAGAATACTTGGAAGGCATCAGCACGGCCATTACATTCTCAGGACCGAGTGCCCTGCAGGCCAGTGCGCAGACCAGCGCGGAGTCTATCCCGCCGGATAAGCCCAATACCGCCTTGCTGAATCCGGATTTCTGAAAGTAGTCTTTGATGCCCAGCACCAGCGCGTCATGGATCTGCTCGATGTCTGGAACAGCAC
>Ga0157373_10001940_pt1 | contig 15700 bp, 15 predicted proteins | sample C65metaG_FD_113460 | JGI IMG/M metagenome (GOLD analysis project Ga0157373, IMG submission 113460) | Corn rhizosphere microbial communities from Kellogg Biological Station, Michigan, USA - C6-5 metaG | ecosystem: Host-associated > Plants > Roots > Rhizosphere > Soil | place: USA: Michigan... | reverse complement strand
CCAAGTCCCGCAGCTTGGGTTCGAAATCCTTGAATGCCTGCCGTTGGCTGTAGTTGGGGCCTGGCCGGTTGCATGAAGTGGTGTAGATAAAATCGGGATCTGGACCATATAGGGCTTCATGGGTTTCTCTGAGTGCGCGTATGCGATCGCCGAAGCGCTGATCGAACTTCTTGCCCAACCGCGCTGCTCGCTTTCCGTCACATAGTCTGCTCCCGCTAGCCGCTGCGCTGGCATAATAGAGCTCCTCTCCAAGATTGCCGGGAGACCGTTTTGCTGTTGGAGTGAACCGCGCCGGGTTTGCCGGAGGCTATTTGGTATAAGTTACGCAGCCATGGGGACGTCGTCCAGCATGGCGTAGTACAGTTCCTCAGCTTCAGCTGGCGGGATATTGCCGATGGGCTCGAGCAGGCGCCGGTTGTTAAACCAGTCCACCCATTCGAGCGTGGCATATTCCACGGCTTCAAAAGACCGCCATGGTCCTCGCCGATGTATCACCTCGGCCTTATAAAGGCCGTTGATCGTCTCAGCCAAAGCATTGTCATAGCTGTCGCCGACGCTGCCAACCGATGGCTCGATCCCGGCTTCGGCAAGCCGCTCCGAGTATCGGATCGACACGTATTGCGATCCGCGGTCGCTGTGATGGATGAGACCACCCCGATGGACAGGACGTCGTTCGTGGATAGCCTGTTCCAGTGCGTCCAGCACGAAGCCGGCATGCGCAGTCCTGCTGACCCGCCAGCCCACAATGTAGCGAGCATAGACATCGATCACGAAGGCGACATAAACGAAGCCCGCCCACGTCGCGACGTAGGTGAAGTCCGACACCCAGAGCATGTTCGGCGCCGGTGCATGGAACTGCCGGTTCACATGATCGAGCGGGCACGGCGCAGCCTTGTTGCTGATCGTGGTGCGCACGGGCTTGCCCCGGATCACCCCCTGTAAACCCAGATCGCGCATCAGACGCGCGATAGTGCAACGGGCAACAGCAAAGCCCTCGCGGTTCATCTGCCGCCAGACCTTGCGCACGCCGTACACCCCGAAATTCTCGGAAAAGACCCGGACCACCTCTGGCCTCAGATCCTGATCGCGCCGGACACGATCTGACAGTCGCTCCGGATCACGTCGCTGTGCGACGCGCTCATGATAGGTGGATGGGGCAATTGGCAGAACCCTGCAAATCGGCTCGACCCCATATTCCGCGCGATGCTCGTCTATGAAGGCCGTCATCGTTTGAACGGGCGGTCGAGCTCCGCCTGGGCAAAATATGCGCTCGCCTTCCGTAATATCTCGTTGGCCTGGCGCAACTCACGGTTCTCACGCTCCAGCGCCTTCAGGCGATCAGCCATCTCGGTAGGCACGCCAGCGCGCTTGCCGCTGTCCACCTCCGCCTTCTTTACCCACTCGTTCAGCGTGTGCGCCGAGCACCCGATCTTCTCGGCGATAGAAATCATCGCCGCCCAGCGAGAGGGATGGTCTGCTTCGTGATCCAGCACCATCCGCACCGCCCGTGCGCGAACCTCAGGTGCAAACTTGTTCGTCGTTTTGCTCATATCGGCTCCACTTACTCAGAAGTTGGAGCCTCCGGCAAACCCGGCGCGGTTCAGGTACGGTACGATCAGCGACCATTCCTCATCGGATACGTCAGACGGATAAGGCTTGCGATGAAATTCCATTCAAGCCTTTGAATCCATTCGGACTCACAAGTCCATAACAGCCTCTAGGGGCTTTCTAAATATCAAGGATCCTGCACGCAGTCAAACCCATGATCTGACGAAGAAGTCCTTTGTCCGCAACCGTCCGTTCAACGTGAATCCGGGAGGTATGCGGATCGCAATATGGGTAATTAGTTCCAAAAATTAGCTTCTCAGGACATTCCACAATACACAACAGTAACGCTAAACGATTGAAATTAGTGCTCGTGTCGATGAAAATGTTGGGATGTGCCAGAGCAAGCTCGCAGGCCCTGGCCGTGTCGTAGCCGCCCAAATGCCCTATAATGATCGTATTGGCGGGATATTCGCCGGCAAGTCCCCCCAGTCGACTGATATCATCGGCCGTCGCAGGTGGATAGCTACTGAAAAGGATTGGCAAGCCCCCATGGTCATGGGCGGCGCGCAACAGATTAGCCACACCGTCCGCGCCGCCCGCCGGTAGAATTACTTCTCCCAATCCCTGATACCCCTGGTCCAGGACATCAACCAACCAAGCCTGGCTCTCGGCCATTGGGCGCCCCTGGGGTGGCAGCGCAAAGCCGAGGAATCGGCCGCGATGTTCTTGTACGGCGGCGGCCAATTCTACACACGCAGCATTGACGGGCCCTGCGTCCCCCGACCACCCGACATGCTGCAGTCCATTGCACCTCAGGCGCCTGTAGCTGTCAAGATCGTGAGCATCTTCCAGATGATCGACCGCTGCCACGAGAACGGAGCGGTCGATCCCGGCTTCATCAAGCCGCGCACGTTGGTCGACGAAAGGGTGAGCGTAATGGCAGTGAATGTCCACGATCATATCGATTCACACCCGAAAAATTCAGCTCCAAGTAAATTCAACCCTCTACGCCTTGGAGGCCCGATCATTTGCCAGCCTGAAATCTGACGCGCTTACCTATCTCACGAAAATACCACTGTTTTGGACCCGTTACTGATCACCCGATGATCCACCCGCCATCCAACGGCGCGAGCAAGAACAGCACATTCAACTTCCTGACCCAGCGCCACCAGATCCTCCGGCGTATATGCGTGCGACACATGCCGAGCATCCTGGGCGATTATCGGCCCCTCATCTAGATCAGTCGTCACATAATGCGCTGTCGCACCGATCATCTTCACGCCGCGAGCATGCGCCTGATGATAAGGCTTTGCACCCTTGAAGCTTGGAAGAAAGCTGTGATGTATATTGATGCATCGGCCAGCAAGATGCCCGCATAGACGCGCAGAAAGTATCTGCATATATCGAGCGAGTACAACGAGATCAATATCAAGGTCATCAATTAGATCAATGATCTTTTGTTCTTGTTGATCCTTCGTCTCCTTATTCACCGGAAGATAGTAATAAGGCAAGCCGTTCCACTCGACAAAAGAACGCATATCATCATGATTTGAGACTACGCCGCAAATCTCGACTGGCAGCAGGCCCGACTTCCAACGATGGAGAAGGTCATACAGGCAATGTCCGAATTTGGAGACCGCAATCAGTAGACGCGGCTTGGTCGCGCGGTCGTGCAGTTCCCACTCCATTCCAAATGCCTGCGCTATCTCTTCAAACCCGACGCGTATGAGGTCGATGTTCGTCGCGATTCCCTGCTCTGGTTCGAAAACGACGCGCATAAAGAAGGTGTTGATCGACGGATCCTGATATTGGCTCGATTCCGAAATAGTCAGATTATGTTTTGACAAGAAACTGGAAACGGCGGAAACGATCCCCTTCTTATCGGGGCAACGTAGAACGATTACAAATTGCGGCTTCTGGGAAGTCATGACTTTACCCTTTCTGACTGAATTCGATTGAAGCGTCGCTGAACCAGAGCTGGAGATGGGTTGCATAACTGATGTCGGCGACAATATTGAAGCCTCCCGTTGGCGTTCCGCTGGGCTTAATGAAGGCAAGTGTTTGCGCAAAGAGAGTTTGGGCGCACTGACCTGGACCAAACTGTCGCGGATGAAGATCCAGGCTGGTGCCCTTGGCTAGCAGAGCGCGCGCGTATTCGCCGGTGACATGAAACTGCACACGACCGGCCCCGACATCGGCCAGATGGGCCGTGGCACCATTCAGAGCATCCGACAATGCCCGCACGTCGAACCCTTCCCCACCAATCATCCATTCACTGGGCGAAAGCCAAGCGATATAGGGATTGCCTTCCGCTACGCTGTTGGGCTGCTGCGGCAATGGCTGGCCCATAACATCGGCAACCGCTTCCAGCAGTTGCGAAGACGGCTGGCGCAGTCGCAATACCCAGATACTGTCATCGAAGGTCCACTCGACTTGAACAGAGGAGCAGGCGAGCTTCCAATTTTTATCAGGCACGAAGGCGCTCCCCTTCCGGATCATAGGCTGCGGGATTAACGATTTTCGCCTTCCGGATGCCAGCTGGTGTGCGGATACTGACGATCTCGCCCATCCGCCTGTCTCCGCCGCGGATCATCCCGAGCGCGACGCCGCGATTCAAGGTCGGGCTGAAACCAGCGGAGGTGATATAGCCGTCGCTTTCAATTCCACCCGGCCGCTCGGCTATGATATGTGCGCTGATTGGCAGCACGACATCGGCCTCGACTGCCTCCAGACCCACGAAACCTAACCGATCCGACCGCTGGTTTTCAACCTGCAGGAGTGATCTGCGGCCAACGAAATCGGACTTCTTCTTAAGAACGTGGCTCCAGCCCACGTCGAGAGGCGTAGTCGTGCCATCGGTGTCGCCGCCAATGTGGAGATAGCCCTTTTCCGTGCGCAGGAGCATCCAGCCCTCCACGCCTACCGCCGTCAGGCCGTGGACCACTCCGGCTCCAGCGATGCGGTCCCAAAGCAAGGCCATCAGGCACGCAGGCACGTTGATCTCGTAAGAGAGTTCGCCTGTGTAGCTGACGCGCAGAACGCGAACATCGATGCCAGCGACCTTACCTTCCTTGTAGCTCATATGGGGAAAGGCATCAGCGCTCAAATTGATGTTTGTCCCCACATCGGTCAGGATTGCCCTGGCCTTGGGCCCGGTCAGGGTGATCACCCCCCAGGCAGTGGTGACGGGGGCGACAATGACGTCAAGGTCGAGCCATTCGCATTGGAGCCATTCCTCCAGCCAGGCAGCGATACGGGTCGCCCCGCCGCTAGAGGTGCAGATGAGGAACCGATCCTCCGCCAGCCGCGTCGCCACTCCGTCGTCGATGATCACGCCCAGCTCGTTCAGCATCAGGCCGTAGCGGACCATTCCCACCTTAAGCGTAGACATGGTGTTAGCGTATATGAGGTCGAGGAACCGCCCGGCGTCGGGGCCAACCACCTCAATCTTGCCCAGCGGCGACCCGTCGAACATCCCCGCTGCCTGGCGGACGGTCCGTGCCTCGCGCCGCTCCGCCGCCTCAAGGGTCTCGCCAGAGCGCGGGTAGCAGCTTGGCCGCTGCCAGCCGCCATAATCCTCGAAATGCGCTCCGAGTTCGACATGCCGGTCATGTGCAGGCGAATGACGCATGGCGCGGAACAGTGCGCCCCGCGCTCGGCCAGCGAAACTGCCGATGGGCATCGAGGTGAAGGGGAAACGATAGCGCGTTGTGCCGGTCGATTCGATGCTCTGACCGGTCAACGAAGCCATGATCGCCAACGCATTGACGTTCGATGTCTTCCCTTGATCGGCCGCCATGCCAAGTGTCGTATAACGCTTGAGATGCTCGACTGACACAAAATTCTCTCGCGCGGACAAGGCGATATCATCCACACTGACGTCATTCTGGAAGTCTACAAAGGCCTTGGACTTGCCGCCAGCAACATGCCAGACAGGCGCCAGCGGCATGATCTGCCGTTCTTCCGCGCATGCCGGGACGGGCCGATCGCAGGCGAAACCCAGTTCCGCAAGCGCGTCGACCATGGCTTCATGCCCTCCCGACACCGCCTCGCTGATGGTAAAACGCCCTGCCGCCGCCCCGGCCGATCGCGCCTGCTGCGCACGCCCCCCCGGAACGAAACAGGCATGCTCCTCATCGAAGCCCAGCTTCCCTCCCGCCTGGCAGAAGAGATGCACGGCCGGACTATAACCGCCGGACATGGCTACCAGATCACAATCTATCCAGAAGGAACGGTCATCTATGGTCCGGATGCGCGCGGCACGCACCGCCTTCCCGCCCTTCGTGTCAATGATCGCCGAGCCGGCATGAACCGGTATATCCCGTGATGCCATCTGCTGCGCAAGATCGGGGGCAATATGCGACCGCACGTCCACAAGCGCAACGACCCTGGCACCCGCGTCCGACAGGGCAACCGCCGTCCTGTAGGCATCGTCATTATTGGTGAAGATCACCGCCTTGCGGCCCGGCAGTACCGCGTGCCGCGCAATATAATGGCGCACGGCGCCCGCCAGCATGATGTTGGGTCGGTCATTGCCCGAAAAAACGATAGGCCGCTCGATCGCGCCAGTGGCCAGAATCACCTGCTGTGCTCTCACCTGCCACAGACGATAGCGTGCCACGGCAGGATCGGCAGCGCACAAGGCTTCATTGCCGATCGTTTCCAGCAGCACCAGACTGTTATGGTCAAAATAGCCTACCGCGGCTGTCTTCGTCAGGATCTGCATGTCGGGACTGGCTGCAAATTCGCGGCCGATATGTTCCGCCCACAGCGTTCCTGACATCGCATCGATCTGGGCTTCGTCGGTTCGCAGTGACCCTCCGACGACGCTGTCCTGCTCGATCAGCATGACGCGCGCGCCCGAACGGGCGGCTGCCCGCGCCGCCGCAAGGCCCGCAGGGCCCGACCCAATAACCGCAATATCGCAATGGGCGAAGCGCGTTTCGTAGCGGTCGGGATCATCCTCGGTCGGCGCCTTGCCAATACCGGCGGCCTTGCGAATGAAGCCTTCGTACAGATGCCAGTTTGGCCACATGAAGGTCTTGTAGTAAAAGCCCGCCGCCAGGAAGCGCGACACCAGGTTATTGACGCCTCCCACATCGAAACCAAGGCTGGGCCAACAATTGACCGGCTGGGCCTGCAGCCCGTCATAGAGCGCGATTTCAGTCGCCCTCACATTGGGCGTGGACCGACCACCGCTTCCCAGTTGCACCAGCGCGTTGGCTTCCTCAACTCCCGCACCAATTAATCCGCGGGGGCGATGATATTTGAAGGAGCGGCCAAACAACCGCACGCCATTGGCCAGCAGCGCCGAAGCCAATGTGTCGCCTTCGAAACCCTGATAGGTTTTCCCGCCAAAATGGAAGGTCACCGGGCGCGACCGGTCGACATAGCCGCCCGACTTCAACCTGAACGTTTGGCTGGTCACCCTTGCCCCTCCTGTTCAACTGCCTGTGCGCTGGCATGATTCATTGGATAGATTTCCAAGATCGCATGGGTTGCCGTGTCGCGCGCGACATTGAACCAGCGTCGACATCCATAAGCATGCAGCCAGCGCTCCCGGTGCAATCCCCTGGGATTGATCCGCTCGAACAAATATTGCGCCCATCGCTCGTCGGACACTTCTTCGGGCGGCCCTGGCCGGGTGATGTGGCTTTGCCCGCCGCATTGAAATTCAATTTCGTCCCTTGGCCCGCACCAAGGACAATGGATCAACAACATGGCCTTACCTCATCTCAATGCGCAATGCCCGAGGCGGCAGCCTCATCGATCAGCGCCCCCGTGGTGAAGCGTTCCAGCGAGAAGGATCTTGCCAGTTCATGCGGCTCGTCGGTCGCAAGGTGATGGGCCAGAAGCGTTCCACCTACCGGGATTGCCTTGAAGCCACCGGTGCCCCATCCGCAATTGAGATAGAGACCAGGCACCGGGCTCTGACCGATAATCGGGCTAGAATCGGGGCAAATGTCGACAATCCCGGCCCATTGCCGCAGAAATCGCACTCGGCCAAGCGACGGATATTGCTCCGCTACAGCACCTAGGACGTTACGCATCGTTGGCAGGTTGCCCCGCTGCGCATAGGACGGATAGAGGTCGAGCGATCCGCCGACCACCAGGCCACCTTTGTCCGACTGGCTGATGTAGACACCGGTCGCAAGCGACAGGATGACCGTGTCAATCACCGGCTTGAGTGGTTCCGACACGAACGCCTGAAGCGCATAGCTAGTGATCGGCAGACGAAAGCCCGCCATATCCGCCAGCACCGTTGAATGACCTGCGACAGTCATTGCAACCTTGCCGGCACGGATGCGCCCCCTGCTCGTGTCGACCGCGACCACCTGGCCACTCGCGTCGCGCACCATGCCGGTAACCTCGCAATTCTGGATGATGTCGACCCCAAGCGAGTCCGCAGCCCTGGCATAGCCCCAGGCCACCGCATCATGGCGCGCCGTGCCTGCGCGCTTCTGCATGAAGCCGCCCCAGACAGGATAGCGGGCAGCAGGCGACATATCCAACGCCGGCACCCGCCGTGCGATTTCTTCGCGCGAGATCATTTCGCTGTCGACACCATTCAGCTGCATAGCCCCGACCCAACGAGTCGCAGCCTCCAGATCGTGGCGGCTATGTGCCAGCGTTATCATGCCGCGCTGACTGAACATGACATTATAGTTCAGCTCTGTGGCCAAACCTTCATATAGCTTCACCGAATGATCATATAGTGCGGCACTGGCAGGATAATAATAGTTAGATCTGACGACTGTTGTATTTCGACCGGTATTTCCTCCACCGATCCATCCCTTCTCCAGAACTGCCACATTCCTGATACCATAATTCTTCGCAAGATAATAAGCCGTTGCGAGACCATGGCCTCCACCACCCACGATTACGACATCATAGGATTCCTGCGGCACCGGATCACGCCAGGCCTGACGCCAGCCCATTTGCCGGCGCAGGCCTTCTTTGAAGACTTTCCATCCCGAATAGCCCTGCACGGTCGCCCTCGCTGTCACGATACATATGTGTATTGGCATGGCATAATGGAGACGCTATGAGTGCGCAAGCGCTGAATCGATGCGGTTGCGCTATAGCCTTTAAGCCAAAGGAAATTTCAGATGGCAGCCAAGCTGATTGACGGAAAGGCCTTTGCAACCCAGTTGCAAGAGCGGCTTTCCAGGGACGTGGAGCGGTTGAAACGTGACCACGGCCTCACCCCCGGACTTGCCGTGATCATGGTGGGCAGCGATCCTGCAAGCGCGGTCTATGTCCGCAACAAGGGCCAGCAGACGCGCGCGATTGGCATGGCCTCCTTCTCCCATCACCTTCCGGAGGAAACAAGCGAAGCCGATTTGCTGGCACTGGTCGCTCAGCTCAACCTGGATCCGCATGTTCACGGGATTCTTGTGCAGCTTCCCCTGCCCCCCCAAATGGATACGAAAAGGGTGCTCGCCGCAATCGCACCGGAAAAGGACGTGGACGGTTTCCATGTCGTGAATGCCGGCCTGCTGGCAACGGGACAGCAGGGTATCGTTCCTTGCACGCCACTTGGATGCCTGATGTTACTGGAGGATCACCTTGGCTCCCTGCGTGGTAAACGCGCCCTGGTCATCGGCCGATCGACCATTGTGGGCCGACCGATGGCCCAACTTCTGCTCGCAGCGGACTGCACCGTTACAATCGCGCATCGCTATTCGGAAGATTTGCCGACAATCTGCGCGGAAGCTGACATCATCATCGCGGCGGTCGGCGTTCCCCGACTGTTGCGGGGTGAGTGGCTGAAGCCCGGCGTGGTGGTGATCGATGTCGGCATCAACCGCGTTGCGGTGGACGATGCTGAAGCGGCGAGCCAGGGTAAGACCCGGCTGGTGGGCGATGTCGCCTTCGACGAAGCCGTGCAGATCGCGGGCGCTATCACTCCCGTTCCTGGCGGCGTGGGTCCCATGACGATCGCCTGTTTACTCGCCAACACCATCACCGCCGCAGAGCGATCGATGCAAGAGGCCGAGCAAAGGCGCGTCGCCTGACGCCGGATCGGGCCGGTTGAGCAACATCGCTAGCGAGATCGATGCGGCCCGCCCCGCCCGATCGCTTGCTCCGCCAATTAGCCGGCCCTTGCACGCCGCAGCCGCACTGCCTCCACGATGGAATTCCTGAAGATGCGGATTGCGCTGTTGCCCAATGCGGCCGGCTCCACCTGCAGATAATAGGCATAGCCCACCGTGGCGCGGTTGGCGAAGGGCGTGGCGATGGCGCCCTGTGCGATCTGGGGAGCAAACATGTCGACATCGGCGAGCGCGAGGCCCGATCCTTGCGCCGCAAATTCCACGGCGAGCGACATCGATTCGAACACCAGTCCGCGGTCATTCTTAAGCTGATGACCATAGCGAGCTGCAAAGCGCTTCCAGAGTAGGTCCGTAGGCTGATGAGGGATCTGGACATGGAGAAGTTCTGCCGATGCAAGGGCCGATGCCAGACCGCTTTTTCTGAAATCTGCTACATGGTCGACGCTGCACACCGGCGTCAGTTCGATCTCCCACAACAGTTCCCGATACGCCGTTTCCCGGCCGCAGGCATCGAAGACGACGGCGAGATCATAGCCGTCAGCAGTCAGGCCTTCCCCGAAACTACTCATGACCATCACGTGAATTTCCGGATTTTGCTGTCTGAAATCCTTCAGGAAAGGCATGGCACCGGCCTGCAGAAAGGTTGGGGGCATATGGATGCGCAGTGTCGGGCTGCCGCGTAGTGCTTCAATGCCATCCTGAAGAATATCAAAGCCCCGGCGAGCAGCGACAAGCAGGCGCTCGCCCTCCGCGGTCAATCCGATGCCCCGCGCATGACGGGTAAATAGCGGCTTGCCGATCATTTCCTCCAGGATAGCGACATGGCGGCTTGCCGCGCTCTGCGTCACGCCAAGCCGCTCTGCACCGGCGCGAAAACTGCCTGCCTGCGCAACCGCTTCGAACGCGCGGAGGGCGTTGAGCGGCAATTTTGCTCTGCTCAGTTTGGCCAAGGTCATCAGTCCCACAGGTGCGATCCTGCTGACCGCAGCGGCACTATGGACCAAATCCTCTCCAAAGCGATCTAATTTTTAGATGGCTTTCATAAATTCAAGATGGGTCACATCGCCCCGCCCTGGGTTAGAATGCGTCAGCAGGAGGACGCCATGCTTGAAATCGACCATATCCACGATCTGTTTTCGCAGCGAAAACCCGCTCACAGCCTTCCTCAAGGCCTTTATCTTGACGCCGCCGCCTACGAATTTGACCTGCGCGCAATCTTTGAGCGCAACTGGGTCATGATCGGGTTCGAATGTGAACTGCCGTCCAGCGGCAGTTATCTGGCGGCGCAGGTCGGCCGATCGCAAATCGTCGTTATCAGGGACAAGACGGGCGAGATCCGCGGCTTCCACAATAGTTGCCGCCACCGCGGAGCGCAGATTTGTCCGACGGGCACAGGACGTGCACCGCTGCTCGTCTGCCCCTATCATCAATGGAGCTATGATCTGACTGGTACGCTGAAGCGCGCACCGGGCATGGATGAGACGTTCGAATTGAACGGACACGGACTGCGCCCCATCCATGTGGAATTGGTCGCCGGCTGCGTCTACGTCTGCCTGGCGGAGCAGGCGCCCGACTTCAGCGCCTTCCGAACGGCGCTGGAACCGGCGATCGCGCCATTCAACCTCAAGGATGCCAAGATCGCGCATGTCGTCGAACTGGATGAAGACGCGAATTGGAAGCTGGTAATGGAAAATGGCCGGGAATGCCATCATTGCAATGCCTGCCATCCTGAGCTGAAATCCGCCTTTCCGATCGAAATCGGCGACAACGACTTCTATGATTCGGCCGAAAGTGTCGCCTTGAGCGCTCGCCTGCAGGCACTGGGGCTGGACGTGCCGACGACCATCGCCGATTGGTTCCAGATCAGCCGTTTTCCGTTCAATGAAGGCCGGACATCCTATTCGGTCACGGGTGGCCCGCTGGTGAAGGTGCCACTCATCGATGTGGGAGAAGCCAATCTCGGTTCACTGCGCTGGGCGATCGAACCCAATAATTTCTGCCATGTAACGGCGGATTCGGCCTTCATGTTCAACTGCAATCCCACTGGTCCGCTCAAAACCAAAGTTACCGCGAAATGGCTCGTCCACAAGGACGCGGTGGAAGGGGTCGACTATGACGTCGAAAAGCTGATCCACATGTGGGACATGACAAATCGTCAGGACAAGGATCTGGCGGAGAACAACCAACGCGGTGTCAACAGCATCGGTTATGTGCCAGGACCCTATTCAAAGCTGAACGAACCGTTCGTCATCAACTTCGTCGATTGGTATTGCAGGACCGCCATGGCCTACATCGAGAGCGAGAAGATGGGATGTCCCATAGCCGTTGATGCCTGAATGGCAGCGGGGTCCCGCAAGCGAAAACCTCCGCGATTTTGCCCGACCGGACACCGTCTACCCACTTCTGACCGCCGTTCGGTCGTTCAGCGACCTTAAGGCCCCGAGCACGACGGAGCGTGATGATGGCCTCCCACGTCATCCCGGAAGGATTACGCCTGGCAGCAGCGCGGTAGGCAATTCGTCCTCATCAGTCGCGAGACCGAGGCGCCTGCCGCGTAGCTCCTCGAGCAACCGAATCTCCGCCGCCGGAAAACTCTCCTCAGTCATAACCCTCAACCGGCAACCCCAGCGTCAAGATGCGGCAATGAGATGAAATTATGAATTCGCCTAAAAAATTGAGGCTTCAGACTAAGCGGCGATGATGGCGAAGACAATTCACGCCGGTTAGCTTCGTTTCCGCAACCAACATAAGGACCAATGGGGTAAACGGGACTGCGACATGGGGTTTGAAGAACGCAGGCCGGCTGCCGTTCAACGGCAGTACACCTATTCTTGAAAAGGGGTGAGACACGATGTTGCCGTTAGTTTCTTTCGCAGGCGCGCGGCGCCTTCTGCTTCTGTCCACCAGCATCGCGATTGCGGGAGGAAGCGCCGCCTTCGCTCAGACCAGCTCCACCGCAAGCCAAGCAGATCGCACGGAGGGCGAGATCGTCGTGACCGCCAGCCGCTCCGGCGAGCAATCGATCCAGAAGACGCCGCTCGCCATTTCGGCCGTCTCCGGTGAGGATCTCGCGACCCGCGGCGTCGGCGGGCTTACCGACCTGTCCCATACCGTGCCGTCGCTCAACGTCACAGAGCAGCAGCCCGGCACCAACAAGATCGACATGCGCGGCGTTACGGCTGGGGCGCTCGACACCAGCGACGCGCAGGACCGTTCGCTCGTTGCCATCTATCTGGACGATACGCCTCTGTCCCTTCAGGGTAACAGCCCCGATCTCAAGGTGCTCGACCTTGAGCGCGTAGAAGTCATCCGTGGCCCTCAGGGTACGCTGTTCGGCGCCGGATCCATGTCGGGAACGATCCGCTACATCACGGCCAAGCCGGATGCGTCGAAGACTTTCGGCAGCTTCGACATTCTTGGCTCCGGGACAAAAGGCGGCGGCTTCAACTATAATGCCCGCGCCATGTTCAACCTTCCCCTCGCCGATACGCTTGCGCTGCGGGTGAGCGGCTACCAGGGCACCAACTCAGGCTACATTCGCAATGTGCGAACGAACAAGAATAACACGAACGAGGATAAGACGACGCAGTTCCGCGCGGCTCTTCGCTTCACTCCCAATGAAAAGCTGACGGTTGATGCCTCGGTCACCTTTGCCGACCTCGACGTCAATGAACGCAATGCCACATATTCTGGCCTGGGTGAATTCGAATATGCATCCTTCTTCCCTGAACTCTATCGGGACCGGACGAGGATCTACAATTTAACGCTCGATTACAAGACCGGGGACTTCGATCTGATTTCGTCCACCTCCTATATCGATCGTTTCTCGACCAGTACACGATCTTTTGACTTCCTGACGAGCACGCTGCTGGGCACGCCGTTGGCCCCGTCCAAGTCCTTCATCGATAATGACGTTACGGACTTCACCCAGGAAAACCGGATCAACTTCAACAATGGCGGCCCACTGAAGGTCAGCGCCGGCATATTTTACGAGCGGCTCAAGCGGCATTACTTCCAGGACAGCCCCTCTCCAGGCTTCGACGCCAACTTCTCGGCGGTGATCGGCGCCCCCTTCAGCAGCCTCGACTATCTGGCGCTGACGACCGACGACATCTTCACCGCAGATCAATTCATCAAGGAACGGCAGTTCGCAGTGTTCGGCGAAGCGACCTACACCCTGGCCGATGGGCTCGATCTGACGGCGGGTGTGCGCTACTTCAACTGGAAACAGGATTTCGATCTTAGCTTCCGGGGCGTAGCTGGTGCGCTGGGCGTGGGCCGGCCGTTGACCGTCCTGGACACCGCAAAGGAAAACGGTTTCAATCCCCGCTTCAACGCCTCCTACAAGATCAGCGACAACCACATGATCTTTGCAGAGGCGGCCAAGGGATTTCGCTATGGCGGCGTCAACCAGCCGGCACCCGACTTGTTCTGCGGCGCCGCTCTCGCGGCGCAAGGCCTCACCTCCTCTCCGGCAACCTTCGGTGCGGACAGCCTGTGGAACTATTCTGTTGGTACCAAGAACAGCTTCCTTGATCGGCGCCTGACCTTCAACGCCACGGGCTTTTACATCGATTGGAGCGATGTCCAGACGCGCAACAATCTGAGCTGTGGCTATTATTTCATCCAGAATGCGGGCAAGCTACGGAGCAAAGGCGTCGAACTGGAAAGCTCTTTCCGGCTGACCCCGAACTGGACCGTGTCGGGCAACTACAGCTTCACGGACGCGACCGCTAATGGCCCGATTCCCAATGCCGGCGCACGGGACGGCGATCGGGCGCCATTTTTCCCCCGACACATCCTAAACGTCGCTACCGATCTTAAACTACCCGTCGGTGAAGACAATCTCATCGCTCATGTGGACTATACTTATCGGTCGAACAGCTATACTCGCTTCAATAAGAATGCGGCTGATGCCCGCGAAATTCCTTCACAGAACATTGTCAACGCCAGCTTGATGTACGATCTGGGCCAGGTCCAGTTCGGGGTGTTCGTGAACAACCTGACTGACGAGGCGATCGTTACCGACATTCGTGAACGGCGCTATGTCGAGCCGGGCGACATTGTTTTCCGGGGCCGTCCGCGCACCATCGGAGCACGGGCACACTTCAGCTTCTGATCATGCCTTGTTGGGTATGGCTGCCGGTTCTGCCGAAAAGGCAGGATCGGCAGCTTTTTCTTACTTTCCTGATAGCGGCGATCGGGCGAAGCCTGGGTTTGGGTTGGCCATCCTCTATCTGACAAGCCCTGCCAGATGCGATATTTTATCAGCCACAGGGCCAGAAATACGACCGGCGCCACTATCGCCACGGCCAAGTCATGTGAGAGGGCGATTTCATGTTCAACGCCGCGCAATATATAGCCAACGATGCTGAGCAGATAATAGGATATGGCGACAACCGAGAGCCCCTCGACAATCTCCTGAAGCCGTAGCTGCAACTGGGTGCGCCGATCCATCGATTTGAGTAGATCTCGGTTCTGCTGCGACAGGGCCGTATCGACACGAGTCCGCAGAAAGGCCATGGTCCAGGCCACCCGCTGGGAAAGATCCTCCAGTCGACCAGAAAAGGAAATACATCTTCTGACCGCCGGCAACAGGCGACGATCGGTAAGATCCTCCAGCGTCATGATCGAAGGAATGGTCGAATGGACCACGCCGAATGACTGTGTAGCTCAGAGATTCCGTGTGGCGTTCCCACAGAATGTGGAATCCTGCATATTCGAAACTTATGAAATGCCGATCCTGCACAGTGCCGTTTTGTGTTTGGAAGAGAGAGAGAAAGCGTCCCGGCGCCACAATCGGTGGTGACTTGCAGACATGCATCTCATTCGAGAGAAAGTGTCTGGATGGATGGTTATTGAATGAGAATATTCTCCATCATCCTCTCCAATGATTGCCGGCCCACCGGCACGTTCAATCCTGCCGCCGGGACGTGTCACAATCGCGGGGCGGACACTTTCGCCATGATCTCAGGCACAACCTTGAACAGGTCGCCGACCAGACCGACATCCGCCACCTGGAAGATCGGCGCATCCTCATCCTTGTTGATGGCGATGATGGTCTTGGAATCCTTCATCCCCGCCAGATGCTGGAT
>Ga0157373_10001935_pt1 | contig 15732 bp, 14 predicted proteins | sample C65metaG_FD_113460 | JGI IMG/M metagenome (GOLD analysis project Ga0157373, IMG submission 113460) | Corn rhizosphere microbial communities from Kellogg Biological Station, Michigan, USA - C6-5 metaG | ecosystem: Host-associated > Plants > Roots > Rhizosphere > Soil | place: USA: Michigan... | reverse complement strand
TTGCCGGTGCCGCCCAGGGTGACTTCGTGGAGAATGGAAACGTCATCCTCGATGATTGCTGTTTCGCCGACGACAAACGAGGTGGCGTGGTCGAGCAAGATGCCGCAACCGATTCGCGCAGCAGGGTGGATGTCCACTGCAAACGCTTCACTGGCAACGCTTTGCAAATAAAGCGCAAGCCAGCGTCGGCCGTCGAGCCACAGTTGATGGGACACGCGATAGGTCGTAATGGCGAGATAGCCCTTGAAGAAAAGCAGCGGCTCCAGCGGCGAAAAGCAGGCGGGATCCCGCTCGAAGATGGCGATCATATCGCAGGTGGCGCTGCGGGTGATCTCCAGATGTTTTTCAAAAATGCCGGTGAAGAGCGGCTCAATGGCGGCGCGCGGCATGTCCTCCCGGGCCAGACGGCGGCTGAGCCGCGCTCCCAGCGCCTCCGCCAGCGAATTGCGGGAAAGAATCACATCCTCGAGCAGATGTTGCAGCGCTGGCTCCTCAATGGCGGCGCGAGTGGCCTCCTCTTGCAGAAGTTGCCAGACACTTTCCGGCTGGTTCACGTTTACGCGTGAAAGCATGATTTTCTTATTGCTAGCCGGGCCGGATCGGGTCTGTTGAGATTCGCTCATGAAAATTTCTCAGAAATTGGAATACGCATGCAGGGCCTTGGCCCAGCTTGCGAAGCGCCATGACGGCAGGTCTCTTACACGGCTTGAGGAGATGGCGCAACGCGAAGCCGTCTCAGGAAATTTTCTTGTGCAGATCCTCAATGATCTGAGGCGTGCGGGGCTGGTGGAAAGTCGGCGGGGCAAGACCGGTGGCTACCTGCTTTCCCGCCCGGCAGACCAGATCACCCTGCGCCAAGTGGTGGAGGCGGTGGACCCTACGCTGCTCCAGTGCTCTGTCTCCCAGGATGGGGAGTCTGGTGCAGGCGTACGCCGTGCCTGGGAGCAGGTTTCCCTCATGGTGTGCAAGGAAATGGATCACATCACCCTGGATAGCCTCACGACCTCCCAGGGAGCACCAATGTTCTATATCTAGCAGGCCCGGATGGTGGCTCTTCCAAAGCATGGAAAGAGGGGCCACCCCCGCCGGAGGCGGCGGGCAGAGGGGATTCCTGACTGATAGTCAAGAATTATGAAATATTTCACTGGCTGAAGTGAAGGATTTTAGGTATGGAGTGATCAGTTGTTATCACCATCAACCTCCCACCCCCATGGCCGGACCCGCCGAACACACTCACCACATCAAGCTCCGCTCGACGCAAATGGAAATGCCGACCGGACGCCCCACCGCCGATGACGATTATGAAGGAAAGCTGCGCGCAGCCCAGGAGGAACTGGATCGCATCCAGCACCAGCGGGAAGAGCTGGAGCGCAAAAAACTGGAACTGGAGGAACTGACCTCCCGCAAGCACGCTTTCGTTTCCCAGCAGATCGAGCTTTCCGAACGCCTCACCAACTCGCTGACGTTGATTGATCGCGAACTGGTGCAGATCCGCCAGGAAGCAGAGGATCTCCAGCAATGCCGCGTGTGCTTTGCAGCGCACATGGACAAACTGGGCAAGATCAACCCGGAAAACTGGACGCGGGACAATCTCTCCGAGAAGCTGGACAAAGCCACCTTGGTCATCGACATCGCCGCCGATGAATACGACCAGGCTGCAGCCCACTTCGAAGGCACCCGCAGCGGAGCCATCTTTGGCCGTGCCTCCAAGCGTGGCCGCGCAAAGATCGCCAGCGTCGCCTCCGGGGAATTCGCAGCGAACTTGCGGAACGGTTTTGCCTTCAATCTGCCGGTGCTTGTCCTAGGCAGTGCCGCACTCATTGTTTTCCTGCTGAAATAACGAACGCCCACCACCATGAGCCGCTCTACATTATTCAAGGAAGATCTGGAGCTCAGTGAACTGCGTGAAGCGGAACAACGCCTAAAGGCGCTCGAAAAAGAAATCGTCGAGCTGCCCAAACGGCTGGAACGCGAGCGCAGGGAACGGGAGTCCACCATGCCCCCGCTGTCGGATTTTGCTGATCGCGTGCGCCTGAATCATTACGAGGAAACGGTTTCCCGCGGAGAAGTCACCAACGTCCGCCGGGATCAGAACCGCAGCCTCATGCTGTTTTTCATGCTCCTCATTGCCACCGCCAGCCTCATCTGGTGGGGATTGCAACTCATGCAGGGGTGAAATTTCACTTACGGAGAATTCCCGCTTAGCGGCGGGATTCTTTCGTGGGGGGAATTGATGAACTTAGTAGGCGGATCTGATATAAGTCCAGCTTTCGCTGTGTCTGCGCATTTAGAGGCAACTGACAATCAGATTACGCTGAAGGATGCAGGAGCTATCCTACATGGGTAAAATTCCGGCCGTCCTCTGATTGGGTATTGGAATCAGATTCTCACATCCACCATGGCCTTTTTGCGGCGGGATTCGATCCAGCGTTCGTATTGGGCAGAGGTTTTCTTGCGGCGGACGCGCTCTTCGACCATGTTCCGGACCTCGGAGAGGGCGGGGGAGGGGCCGTAGTTTTTGGCGGTGACCTTGACGATGGTAAAGCCTTGAGGGTCCTGAAGGGGACCAGTGAGTTTTCCGATTTCCGCGTCCATGAGAATGGAGGCGAATTCCGGAGAAAGATCGGTGCGGGGGACGTTTTCCTGCACACCACCCTGTTCAGCGTAGGCGTCCTTGGAGTAAGCCTTGGCGATTTCCGCGAAGTCCTTCCCATCCTGAATCTGTTTGAGCAAACCTTCGGTGAGCTCAAGCTGGGATTCCGGCGTGGTGGTAGGGTTCTGGGAATCGGAGATAGGGATGAAGATCTTCTGGAAAGAGATCTGATCCTTGGAAACATCGCGCAATTCGGGTTTTACCTCGTTGTATTCCTTCTGGATCTCATTCGGCAACGGTGGCGGGGCATCCGAGAACTGCTGGGCACGCATCGCCTGGACGACCATTTTTTCCCGCGTCATTTCACGATAGCCTTCCATGGTAAGGCGGCTGCGTTTCAGTTCCTCGCGGAATTTTGTTTCGTCGCCATTGTAGAGCTCGCGAATCTGGCGCTTGACCTCCTCATCAATGAGATGGGGCTTGATGACAGCACCGAGCTGCTTGAATTCATCGAGAATGATCTGACGGTCCACCAATTCCTGGATGATCTTGGACTTTGCTTCCTTGAATTTCGCCTCGAACTGCGGGCCACGGCGGGGAAACTGGGCCGCGAGTTGGGCGTAGATGGGAGCCAGCATGAAGGAGACCTGATTCTTGGTAATCACGCGGCCATTCACCTTTGCGGCGATGCCATTCACTTCGATGGGGCCGGAGGGCATCTGCGGGCGTTGCTGTGGAGGCACGGCAGGAGCGGATTCCTCTTGAGCGAAAATCACACCTGCGGGGCAGAGCGACCCTGCCAGGGCCAGGGCGAGAACGGGACGGAACTTCATGTAGGTAAAGATCAAGAGGGGTCAGAAATTTTGCAGGAGCTTGATCGCTTCCGCGAGCTTTCCGTTTGGACTCACAGATTGCAAGCGGGGAAACCTGCGACCTTCAAGCAAGATGTAGTCACCATTCCGGTGCAGCATCAGCCTCTGGCCCTGAATTTCCACGGAAGCTATCCCTTCAGCGGCGGCGAGGGCCTTGATTTGTGCAATTTTTATCAGATTTTCCGCTGCTTCCGGCAGGCGGCCAAAGCGATCCAGCCAGGATGCCTGGAGGGCGGCGATGGTTTTGAGGGTGCCAGCTTCGGAGATCTCCCGGTAGGCGGTGATGCGGAGCTTGGTCTCAGCCAGCCATGAGGCGGGCAGAAAGGCGGGTGCGACGGTCTTCGGATCCTCACGGGCGTAGGCGGCCTCTGTGGGCGCCACGCAATCGGCGCGGAAGGAAACCTCGCCACGCGGGGCATCCTTGCGGCCCTTCAGGCGATCCACGGACTGGCGGAGGAGCTGGCAGTAGAGATCGAAGCCGATTTGGGATATGTGGCCGGATTGTTTGGTGCCGAGGAGATTCCCCGCGCCGCGGATCTCCAGATCCCGCATGGCGATTTTAAAGCCGGAGCCAAGTGCAGTATATTGCTTGATGGCGTGGATGCGCTTGCGGGCATCGCCCACGGTCATCATATCACGCGGCAGGAGGAGGATGGCGTAGGCTTTTTCCCCCGCACGGCCCACCCGGCCACGGAGCTGATAGAGATCCGCCAGACCGAAGCGGTCCGCACGATCGATGAGAATGGTATTCGCATTCGGGATATCCAGCCCGGTCTCGATGATGGTAGTGGCCAGTAGGACATCCGCCTCGCCCTTCACGAAGGTGTGCATCACCACTTCCAGATCATCCTTATCCATCTGCCCATGGCCGATGAGGATGCGGGCCTCAGGAACCAACTGGCGGATTTTGGAAGCCATCAGCTCGATGGTCTTCACCCGATTGTGCAGGAAAAACACCTGGCCGCCGCGCTTCATCTCACGCCGGATGGCATCCCGGATCACCCGCTCATCATAGGCGCAGACGGTGGTGGAGACGGGCACGCGATTGGGCGGTGGCGTCTCGATGGTGGACATGTCGCGCGCACCCATGAGAGCCATGTAGAGAGTGCGGGGAATAGGCGTGGCGGAGAGAGTGAGCACATCCACCTGGCGGAAAAGCTGCTTGAACTTCTCCTTGTGCGCCACGCCGAAACGCTGCTCCTCATCGATGACCACCAGCCCCAGATTTTTGAAGGCCACGTCCCCGGAAACGAGGCGGTGCGTTCCGATGACGATGTCCACCGAGCCATCCGCCAGCCCAGCGATGGTATCGCGTATTTCCGATGGCTTGCGGAAGCGGTTCATCAGATCGATCCGCACGGGATAGTCAGACATCCGTTCGCGAAAGGTGCGCCAGTGCTGCTCAGCCAATACGGTAGTGGGGACGAGAAGAGCCACCTGTTTCCCGCTCGTGACAGCTTTGAATGCCGCGCGGATGGCCACCTCTGTCTTGCCGAAGCCCACGTCACCACAGATCAAGCGGTCCATGGGGCGGGTGGATTCCAGATCCAGCTTTGTTTCATCGATGGCACGGCGCTGATCGGTAGTCTCTGTATAATGAAAGGATCTCTCGAATTCCCACATCCACTTGGTATCCGGCGGGTGGGCATAGCCTTGCTCATGCTGGCGCTCCGCTTGCACACGGAGGAGCTGCGCGGCGTAATCGAGGATGGATTTTTCCGCTGCCTTGCGCGCCGTTTTCCAGACGGTGCCGCCCAGCTTGTTCAGATCCGGTGTCCTGCCGCCCAGTCCCACGTATTTTCCCACGAGGTGTGCCTGCTCCAGTGGGACGCCCAGCAGGGCACCATCCTTGTATTCCAGCACCAGTTCATCACCTTCCTCTCCCTGCTCAATGCCCCGGAAGCGGGCGATGCCATATTCATAGTGCACCACCAGATCTCCCTCCTCCATCTCATCCACGGTAGCTCTGGCACGGGCGGCACGGGCTTTTTCCAGAGAAGTCTTCCTCACCGCGCCGGGAGTGCGGTAGCGGCCGAAAAGCTCGGACGAAGAAAGCATGGCCAGCTTGGAAACCGGCACGGTAAAGCCAGCCAAGAGTTCACCCCGCACGGGAACCAGTCCCAGGTCCCGCTCCAGATTCTTGCCCGCCAGCTCCGCGAAACGTTCTTCTTCACCCTTGTTGCTGCAGACCATGGCCACATCCCAGCCCTCCCGCTTCCAATCATTGAGCTGGCGGAAGAAATTCTCCCTACGTGCCTCTTCCAGCACGAAGTCTCCGGCCTCGAAGTGGCCTAGCGGAGAGCCGTAGGTGGCGAGGGTGAAATCCTCCTCGCTGTTGTATTCTGCTGCCTCTTCCAGAATGCGCACATCCGGGCGCAGCACCTCCGCGTTATTGAAGGAAACGATCACGTCGCCCTTGCGCTTGTAGTCCTCCACCGTGGCTTCGGCAGAGGGTTCTGTTAGCAGGAGATCCGCTGCTGCCAGCTTGCGGGTGGAGGCTTGGGAATTGAGGTCGAATTCCCGGATGGACTCCAACTCTGTATCGAAAAACTCCAGCCGCAGCGGCTTGGCAGCCTGCCAGGCGAAGAGATCGATGATGCCGCCACGCACGGCGAAATGGCCACGCGCCGCCACGGTGGGCACGCGCTCATAGCCATGCTCTGCCAGCATTTTTGCCAGCTCCGCAGGATCGAGAGTGGAGCCCGGCTTCAGATCTGTCCGGCTCGAGCGCAGCGCCTTGGGCGAGGGGGCCGGGCCGGAAAAAGCATCACTGCCACAAATGACGACGCAGCTTTCCGAGCGGGCCAGCACTTCCAGCACGGCGAACCATTCCGCAGCAGACTCCGGATCCGCCACTGTGCCATCTCCGGTTTCCACCGGTGGCTCCGGCAGGACCAGTGCGGTGATGCCCCAAAGCTCCAGTTCGGAGGCGATCCGCTCCCGGTGCCGGGGCAGCTCGGAAACCAGCCACAGGCGCGTCTTTTTCCGATCCTTGGCCGCTGCCCACACCACTGCTGCTAGAAAGCCATGTGAGGCATCCGCCGCATGATCGAGCACGATCTCCCCATCGCCCTTGGCCAGTGGGGCCAGACGTGCGGAGAATTCAGGCTGCGTCACCGCCTGCCTCAGCCAACGGTGGGAAGGATCGTCCGAAGACACGTGCCTGCCATAACTCTGGAAGGGTGAGTGTGCAAGGCGAAGTGGGAGAGCGAGTGTTTCGCGTTGACTTCTTTCAGGCTAAGGCGCTTCGGAGGTTGCCTCTTGATCTTCTTCCTCATCCGCATACGGCAGTTCCTCCAAAGCCTCCTTGTAGGCTTTTTCATCGAAGCCGCGCTTCTTGCGCATCACTTCATCCATTTGCTCACCCAGGCAGAGGGCCAGTTGTTTTTTCGCATCCTCCGGGGTGAGCCCCAGCTTGAGGAGGCGGTCGTGGGTTTTTACGACGTACTTCGTCTGAGGGGAAAGTAGCTGCTGCTCGATGGCAGCGAGGAGGTCGTTGAGAAGGTCGTCGTTCATAAGTCGGTGATCGGTGGAAGAGGTTGCGCGAGATCCAGCCAGTGCTGATACTCTGGGGGGATGGGTGCCTCGAAGTGGTGGCGCTTTCCAGTGATGGGATGCTCGAAGCTGAGTCGCCATGCGTGCAGCATGAGGCGGCCCACCTCGGTTGCGGTTTTGGAGGGCTTGCCATAGATGGGGTCTCCCACCAGTGGGGCACCCTTGTGGTGCATGTGCACGCGGATCTGATGGGTGCGCCCGGTGTGGAGGTGGCAGAGGACGAGGGCGGTGAGGGAGGAGGGGTCCACCGCCAGGGTTTCATAATCGGTGATGGCGGTTTTCCCGCCGGGGGGATTCACCACGGCCATTTTCTGGCGGTTCACCGGATGGCGGCCGATATGGGTGAAAACCGTATCCCTTTCCGGCCGGGGGATACCCTGGGTGACTGCCAGATAGAGTTTTTCCATCGTGCTGCGCTCGGAAAACTGGGAGACGAGGGATTGGTGGGCAGCATCTGACTTTGCCACCACCAGGCAGCCGGAGGTGTCTTTGTCCAGACGGTGGACGATGCCGGGGCGCTCCACCCCGCCGATGCCGGAGAGTTTTCCCCGGCAGTGGTGCAAGAGGGCATTCACCAGTGTGCCATCTGGATTGCCAGGCGCGGGGTGAACGACCATGCCGTGGGCCTTGTTCAGGACGACGAGATCATCATCCTCGTAAAGGATCTCCAGTGGGATGTCTTGGGCGACATTGTCCAGCGGCACGGCCTCCGGCAGGGCGATGGCGATGATATCTCCCTCCTTTACGGCATCGCGCGGCTTTGCGGGTTTTCCAGAAACGAGGATGTATTGCTCCCGGATGAGCGTTTGGATACGGGAGCGCGAGAGATCCGGCAGCCGTGCTGCCAGGTAGGCGTCCAAGCGCTCTGCGCTGCTGTCCTCAACAATGATTTCCACTAGGCGGAGTGTCACCCAGCCGGCGGCGTTTGGTCAACGGTCATTGACCGTATGGCTGCGGCATCTATCATGGGTGGCAATGGATGCTGCGCCGGAAGTGATCGAGGGATGCCACGCGTGTGGGGCCGGGATGAATGTCACGGCGGTGGGGCCTTTTACAAATGTGGAGTGCCCTGCCTGTGGCGCACACAATCGGGTAAAGCGGGTGCTGGGGCCATATCTGCTGGAGCAGCGGCACTCGCTGGGTGGCATGAGCACGGTATTCATCGCCCGGGATCAGACTCTGGATCGGGTGGTGGCGCTCAAAATTCTCAACGAACAATGGTGTGCGGATGAAAAGCGCATCGCCGCCTTTGTGGAGGAGGCCCGTCTGACGGCTTCCTTTTCCCATCCGAATGTAGTGCGTGTCTTCCGCACGGGCTGGGCCTACGGGCGTTTTTACATTGCCATGGAACTGGTGCCGGGGCCGCACCTGGAGCATTGGATCCATGAAAAGGGCCGCATTCCGGAGGAGGAGACGTTGAGGATGGCCATTCAGGTGGCGCATGGACTGCAGGCTGCACAGCGGGCGGGGTTGATACACCGCGACATGAAGCCGGGGAACATCCTGCTGGATGAGCAGGGGAATGCGAAGATCGTGGATTTCGGCCTGGCTCTGGTGACGCAGGGAGGCTCCGCCACTGCACAAGAGCTGTGGGCAACGCCTTATTACGTGCCACCGGAAGCGGTGGAGGGGAAACCGGAGACTTTCCGTTCGGACATGTATGCCTTTGGAGCCACGCTCTATCATGCGCTGGCCGGTGTGCCGCCGTGCGCGGAAGAGAGCATGGCGACCGACAAGCTGCGGGAGGCAAAGAAAAATGTGCGTCTGCTCCAGCGGGTGTGTGATGATATTTCCATTGCCACCTGCCGCATTGTGAACCGGGCGATGGCCTATGAACCGGGCGATCGTTACGATTCCTACGATGAAATGATCGCCCTGCTGGAAGATGCACGGAAGCAGTTGCTGGCCGGTCATGCGGGATATGGTGAGCCACGGCAATCCCTTCCCACAGGGCTGTTGGCGGCGTTGGCCCTCGTGATGGCGCTGGGTGCAGGGGGCTGGTGGTGGGTCGAGCATGCTTTTCCCCCCAAGAAGCCCGTGAAGTCCCGGATTGTGGAGATCGTGCCCGCGCTAAGTCCCGCCACCTCTGTCTCGGACGTGATGCAGCGCTATCAACAGGCGAAGGATCATCTGCTGGCCATGGAATATCCTCAAGCAGTCCAGGCATTCGCCGCACTGCGGGATGATGAAGGCACCCAGGAACCCACGGCCACGTGGTGCGGGGTGGAGGCCGCGATCTCAGCCGGGCTGGATGGGGATCTGCCGCTGGCGCGGGAACAAGCCTCACGCACTCTCCGCCATATCGAGACGCACGCAGTGCCAGACCCTGCTGTAGAGACGGCCCTGTTGCCGCTGTTGCATAGATATGCGGATTTGCCTGCCATTTCTCCCACCCGGCTGCCAGACGGACGGATGGCTACGTCGGATCTGCTGGTGGCGATGCTAAGTGGACTTAAAAACTGGGAGCAGGGGGCATTGGTAGAGGCTCTCCCATTTTTCAAGGCCGTGGCTGCTGTTGAAAGTGCGCCAGGGGATGAGTGGTTCCGCTTTTACCGGGAATGTGCCGCACATTATGTGGAGGACTATGCTTTACTGGCAGATCCAGTGTTCAAGAACTATCCCTCCAAGGCCGCAGAGTGCCGCCAGGCGGTGGAGAGGCTGGAGTCCTTCATTCCGCAACTCCGCACCCGGGGCCGTGCCCGCTTCAATATCCGTGCCTGGCAGCTCGATCTCATGCGGCAGGCCAAGCGGCTGGAAAAAGAGGAGCAGCGCATCGGAGAGATGAAACTAGCACCGCCACCGGCAGAGGATGCTCCTGCCACGGTTCTGGACAAGGTTTCCCAATTTGGTGCCAGTTATGGTTTTCCTGCTGCGGAGGCATATCTGAAAACGCAGGTGGTCTCGCCTCTCACTGCCCAACTTCAGGAGGGCGTCTCTCATGCATCGCAGTTGCTTGCCGTTCTAGCAGAAGATCTCAAGGCTGCCCCCGCAGTGCTGCCATTGGAACTGCGTTCCGGTGTGAAAATCACCCAGCTCTCCGCCAGTGCCGAAGGCCTGCTCACAGGTTTGGATGAAACGGGCAAAACCGTCACTGTGGCATGGCCGGATCTCAGCCCGGATGGGATCATCAGTCTGCACCGGAACTCGGTAAAAACCCTCCGCGACGAAAAGGAAGTGAACCGTCGCCATGTCAGCGCCATTTACTTTGATTGGCTGAGTGGAAACCGCACCCGTGCCCAGAATGCAGCGGACCGTTTTTCCCAAAACCATCCAGAATTCAAAACACGCTGGCAGGCGTTTACCAGCGTCTTGCCGTGAGCGCCGTCTCTCAATGGCAGCCGCCCAGTGCTTTTTCCTGCAACTCATGGAAGACAGACTTAGGCATGGGAGAGGGATCTGGATACTCGAAGATGTTTCCCTCATAGTTCCGCAGGGTGACGCGGCCACCGGAGGCATCAATCATGTAATTGGGATTGATGGGGATTTTCCCGCCACCGCCTGGGCCGTCGATGACGTATTGGGGAATGGCATACCCGGTGGTGTGACCGCGCAGGCCCTCGATGATAGAAACACCTTCCGCTACGGAGGTGCGAAGGTGTGAGGAACCATTGATGAGATCGCACTGATAAAGGTAGTACGGCCGCACCCGGCACATGAGGAGCTTGTGGACGAGAGCTTTCTGCACTTCCACGGAATCGTTCACGCCGCGCAGGAGCACGCTTTGGTTTCCCAGCGGAATGCCTGCATCGGCAAGGCGGCCAAGTGCTTCCTGGACCTCAGTGGTGAGTTCACGCGGATGATTGGTGTGGATGGAAATGAAAAGCGGGTGATGCTTTTTGAGCATGGCACACAGCTCTGGCGTGATGCGCTGGGGAAGGAAGATGGGAATCCGGGAGCCGATGCGGACGAACTGGATGTGCGGGATGGAGCGCAGGCGGGTGAGGATTTTGTCCAGCCGGTCATCCGAGAAAAGCAGGGGATCTCCACCGGAAAGGAGGACGTCCCGCACCTCGGTATGGGTTTCCAGATACTTGAAGGCGGGCTCCCACTGGGTTTCCAGATGCTGCTCACCCACACCGGAGACCACGCGGGAGCGGGTGCAATAGCGGCAGTAGGAGGCGCAGCGATCCGTCACCAGGAAAAGCACGCGATCCGGATAACGGTGGACCAAGCCGGGCACCGGCATGTGGGAATCCTCTCCGCAAGGGTCCGAGAGTTCCTCGGGTGCATTCCAGCCTTCCTCGATGCGGGGGATGATCTGGCGGCGGACGGGGCAGTCCGGGTCATCCTTGTCGATGAGGTTGAAAAAGTGCGGGGTGATGGCCATGGCCAGCTTTGTTCCGGCCAGCAGGACGCCCGCGCGTTCCTCGTCGGTGAGATTGAGGCGGGACTCCAGATCCGCCAAGGAGTCGACACGGTTGCGGAGTTGCCACTTGTAGTCGCTCCATTTTTCAGGGGCTTCTTCATCCCAGTAACCGGGGGCGTGGGAAAGGAAGGTAGGATCGAGATCAGTCGCGCGCATGGTGGGCAGGCAGCTAGTTTCCCGCAGCAGGGGATTTCCGCAATCGGTTTTTTATTTCAGGCAGCGGCGGATCAGTTCGATCAGGCGTCCGGTGGAGACGGCCAGGGTGCGGCTGTCAGGCAGTGAGGCATCCTGCTCCTCCTGGGAAATCATGGCCCGGGTGGCCACACGCACGGCAGGCAGTTCCATTTCAAAGAGAGAGCTGGCGAGATCCACATCATCGCTCAGGCAGATGGTTTCCGCACCATGGATGGAGCCAAGGCTGGCAACAAGGGAGAGCGGGCGGGCAGTGGTATCGCGGGAGCTGAGCCAGAGAAGATCTCCCGCACCCATCGCTTCGATACAGAGGACTGCGGCGGGGCGTGGCCCTGCCTTGATGGCCTGCTGGAGCCGGGCTGCTGTCTCGATGACGGGGGAGTCCGGGTCATTGACATGGGGGAGGAAAACAAAGTGGAGGGCACCTCCTGGCTTTTCCCGGGCGAGTGCCTGGGCGGCGGCGAGGGTGGCGGCCAGCCCGGTGGCGTTTGCCTCCACCCCGGGGGAACCGGCGCGGCTGTCATAGGAGGTGATGACCCATACGGGAGGTGCATCCGTCTTGGTTCCCGACAGCGTCACCTGGAGCAGCGGCCACTCGGAGGGGCCAGTGGTCTTCTGCACTTGGTAGCCTGTATTGGTAGGGCCCAGCAGGCCTTCGATCATGGAGGCGGTGCGTGTGAGATTGGCGGCAGCAGTGGGTGATGAGGCATTCCGCTCCCCGATGACGGTCACGATTTTCTTCAAATCATCTGCCACCATTGGCTCTGACACTTGTTGGGCGAAGCGCTCCTGCTCCGCTGTGGCATCCTTTTCCGCATGGTGGAAATGAAGCCACAGGGCGGTACCACCGGAAGCAAAGAGGGCGAGGGGGAAAATACCAAGAGCCCAGGCAATCCAGCTGGGGCGGGTGGGGGAATCGCTCATGGCTGGATCTTTTCGCTGCCGTTTTCGGAATCATCTTCCTCCACCTCGATCTCCTTGCGCAGCTTCTGCGAGATCAGCGGGCGCACCAGACCGTAGAGCAAATAGATGCTGAAAAGCACCACCGGCATGACGTAGCGGAACTGCACGGTGATGACCACCACCAGCACGGCCAGCACGATGGCACTGATGGTCCCACGGGTGCCCCACCCGACTTTCTTGAAGCTGGGGTAGCGCACATTGCTGATCATCAACCAGGAAAGAGCCAGCATGGCACCGCCGAGGATGTATTTCCAAAAGCCGATCTGACGGTCGTTTTCGTGAAAATCAATCAGCAGGAAGGTAATGGAGGCGATGAAACCCGCTGCCATCGGGATGGGCAGACCCCGGAAATCGTGATCTCCCGGGCGCTTTGGCAGCCGTGCCAGGCAGTTGAACTTGGCCAGCCGCATGGCCCCGCAGACCAAATAAATCAAGGCAATGCCCCAGCCGATGTTGTTCGGTAGCGGGAAAAGCACCGCCTTGGAGAGCAGCATCGCCGGGGCCATGCCGAATGAGATGATGTCTGCCAGAGAATCGAACTCCTGGCCGAAGGGTGAATCCTGCCCGCCCAGCCGGGCCAGTCGCCCGTCCAGCAGATCGAAGATACATGAGCCGAAGATCAGCAGGATGGCGTATTCATAGTAGCGGTGGGAAACCTCATAGTAGGCCTTTGCTGAAAGAGCGGGGCCGCCGGCCATCTGCACCTCGATGAGGCCCTTGAAGATCATCAGGATGGCGAAAAACCCGCACGCCAGATTGCAGGCTGTCATCAAATTCGGCAGGAAATAGATTTTTACTTCGTCGGTATCAGGTTCCTTCGGCATGCGGGGGTATCTATTTCACGGGAAGGGCCTGGAAAACAGCGGAAAATCCCATCGTCTCACGCTTGCCGTTGCTGCTATCGTCCCGCCATGCAGACAGCCGATCTTTCCGTGGATTCCCCGATGGGGGTAATCCTCGCCACCCTGCCCGGTGCGAAACGAGCCATCTTCGCCCGCTATCATCTCGGTGGCTGCTCGAGTTGCGCCTTTGCGAATGACGAGACTCTGGCGCAACTGGCCGCCCGTAGCGATGCATCCGCCCCAGAGATGCTGGAGCACCTGCTCACCAGCCACGAGCACGATCTGGAAATGCTCATCGAACCCGAAGAGGCCAATGAACGCCGCGCCGCCGCACGCTGGGTAGATCTGCGTACGCGGGAGGAGCACGAGGCGGTCGTCATTGCAGGCTCCGAGTTTTTCAGCCAGGATCTCCAACAGACGCTTTTTGCCGGAGATCCGCAGCAGTTCATCATCCTTTACGATCATGCCGGGAAAAACGTGCTCGATCAGGTGGCGTGGTTCCGTGGCCATGGGCTGAAGGAAACCTACGGTTTGCACGGCGGGATCGATGCCTGGAGCCAGCAAGTGGATGCCTCCATCCCACGCTACCGGTTGGAGATGGAATGAGCTTTTTTAACTGATTCTTGCAAAAAAAATGATCGAGTCCTGCCCGTGGCTGCCGGAAGTCAATCAGACGTTGGGCTGGCAGCACACGCGGCGGCATGGCTCTGCCCGGGGGGCGGAGTTTTATCGGGATGCGCTCTGCTATGCCCAGTCCCAATGGCTGGCGGGAAAACCGGCACAGGCGATTCTCCAGCTCAACAAGGCATGGATGGCAGATCTTGGCGGAGAGGCCATTCTTGCGGAGTATCCCTCTCCTTACCGCGCCCTTGTCTGGATGCTCCAGCATGCCGCGGAAGGAAATCCCGGTTTTTTTGGAAATCCCGTGCGCCATTTCCAGCATCTGGCCACCCGCATGAGCGGGCCTCGTGCGGAGATCCGCACCTGGCGTGCATGGCTCTGCTTTCACTTGGCAGAGGCCATTCTGCCGGATTGCCCGCGCGATGGCGCACAACTCTGCCGCGAAGGTATCCGCATCCCCACCCGCCAGCAAGCACTGGCGATGGTGGGAAAACTCGGCTGGAAAGGGGAGGCTACGCTTTCTTTTTCTCCCCTACGATGAGGGAAGTCACCACTCCGGTGGCCAGAATTGCGAGAATCAGCCCCAGGATAACGAAATTGAAGGAATCCCCCAACCACAGCTTCAGCCACTTGGCGGCCAGCATCTTCACTCCCACCACCATCAGGATGAGGGAGAGAGCGGGCTTCAGATATTGGAATTTTGCGATCATTCCTGCCAGTGCGAAGTAAAGGGAGCGCAGGCCGAGGATGGCAAAGACATTACTGGTGAAAACCAGGAAGGGATCCGCCGTGATGGCGAAGATGGCCGGGATGGAGTCCACGGCAAAGATCAGGTCTGTCACCTCCACCAGGATTAGAGCCACCGCCAGCGGAGTGAGCAGCCATTTCCCGCGAGGTGCGGATTCCACAACCGGGTCTGCCACCACCACGGCACCGGGTTCCACCGCTTCATGGGACTGGTGGCTGCCTGCCTTTACGAAGAAGTGCTGGCCATGGTAATCCCGCGTGATGGGGAAGCGTTTTTTTAGAAACTTCACGACCGGATTGTTTTCCGGGTGCTCCTCCTTTTCCTCCATGAAGAGCATTTTCAGTGCTGTAATGATGAGGAATCCGCCGAAAATATATAGAACCCAGTGAAAACTCGTCACCAGCGCGGAGCCGATGCCGATCATCCCACCCCGCATCAGCAGTGCCCCGATGATGCCCCAGAACAGGACGCGGTGCTGATAGCGTGCAGGCACCGAAAGGGAACCGAAGACCATGGCGATCACGAAGATATTGTCCACACTCAAGGATTTTTCCACCACATAGCCCGTCAGATATTTCGTGGCGGCCAGCTTGCCTGTATTGATGACGCCATCCACTGCATCCACTGTCATTCCGAGGCCGAACCAGTGCAGATCATACGCATAGTAAACCAGCACGGAAAACGAGAGTCCCAGCGTGATCCAGATGGCGGACCATCCCAGGGATTCCTTAAAGCCCACCACATGGGACTTCCGGTGAAAGACCCCGAGGTCCAGCGCCAGCATCAATAAAACAAACCCAATGAAAATCAGCCATGCCCAAATCATCCGCACACGATGCCTTTGTCGGCACCCGGTGCCTACTGGAAAGCTGGCTGAAAATTCCACCGCGTAGTGAGATGCCCACTTCCGATCCAATGTTCTCACCCGGGAAAGCATTCCGCTTGCCCTGCCGGGCTGGGGTCGTAGCATCCAGCGCTTT
>Ga0157373_10001933_pt1 | contig 15743 bp, 11 predicted proteins | sample C65metaG_FD_113460 | JGI IMG/M metagenome (GOLD analysis project Ga0157373, IMG submission 113460) | Corn rhizosphere microbial communities from Kellogg Biological Station, Michigan, USA - C6-5 metaG | ecosystem: Host-associated > Plants > Roots > Rhizosphere > Soil | place: USA: Michigan... | reverse complement strand
TCCTCCAGCGCTTCCGGCAGGACCCGGCTTTCTCCCGTCACGGTCATGAAGTTGGTGTCGCCGACCCAGCGGGGTAGAACGTGCATGTGGATGTGTCCCGCGACGCCGGCCCCTGCGGCGCGGCCTATATTCATGCCGAGGTTAATGCCGTCGGGCGAATAGACCTGTCGCAGCACGCCTTCCATTTTTTGGGACAACGCCATCATTTCCTGGGCGGCGGCTTCGGGCAGCTTTTGCAATTCATCGAGATGCGCAAACGGCACAACCATCACATGCCCGGAAGTGTAGGGAAAGCTGTTCAGGATGATGAAACAGGTTTCGCCACGATAGACGATTTTGGCATCTTCGTCAGGAAGCTTGGGCAGTTCGCAGAAAATGCATTGCCCGCTTTTGCCGTCATGCTTTGCGGCGGTGGTGATGTAGGCATAACGCCACGGAGTCCACAAGTAATCCATTCCCAAGGAGGGTAAAGGAAAATTGGGTAGTTTTGTAACCTGATAATTTGGAATCGGGTAATTGAACTGACTGGTGCAAGGAAAACACACCAGACCTGGTCTTGCCTCCTTCTTTTGCGCACGTGCCATGCCATTTGCGAAAATGTGCCGCTCATAAAATTACCCAATTGCCAAACTACAAAATTCCGCAACCCCTCGCCGCCTTGGTTAAATTTCGGCTTTCCCGTTTGACACCTTTTCCGAGCGGTTGTTATAGTCGAAGTGTTCCCTTTGGATTCGGGTTCGATCTTTACGGCCGCTGGGTAAGTCCATCCGCCAGGGTGGGCTCAACATAAACCAAGACTCATACCAGCAGTTCGGTAACACGCCCGCGTCCTCTGACACCGCTGAGAGGCAATGACTTTGTTCGACGATAACAACCCTTATTCCGACTCTTCCACCACAACCTTAACCGAACAGCAACCCGACACCGCAAGCGAGCATTCCGAACAGGAATCGGCTGCGCAGCCCCAGCCCGAGGCAGAGCACGAGTCCCAGCCGCAAGCTCAGTCCCAAAATGACGAGCAGAAACCGGTCGAGGATTTCGCTGCCGCGCTGGAGAGCTTCACCACTGAAACCGAAGAGGCCACGGGTGAAGACCACGTGATTCACGGCACGGTGTTGAAGCTGACTGCGACGCATGTGTTTGTGGACATCGGCGCCAAGTCAGAAGGCGCACTGCCGATTGCTGAGGTCCAGGACCACGAAGGAAAGCCCAAGTTCCAGCCGGGCGATGCCATCGACGTGATGCGGGAGAAAGGTGAAACGGAAGAGGGTTACATCAAGCTTTCGTTCCAGAAAGCGCAGCGTTTGCGCGCCTGGGATGAAATTGAAAAGGCCTACAGCGAGAACCAGCCGATCAAGGCGGTCGTAATTGAGCGCACCAAGGGTGGCGTCACGGTTGACATTCAGGGCGCGCACGCGTTCCTGCCCGGCTCCCAGATTGACCTGCGCCCCGTGCGCAATCTCGACGCAATGAAGGGTCAGAGTTTCGATGTCGCCATCGTCAAACTCAACAAGAAGCGCGGCAACATCGTGGTGTCACGCAAGCAGCTTCTCGAGCAGGAACAGAACGAGAAGCGCTCCCAGTTGCTCGATCATCTTCAGGAAGGCTCAGTTCTGACCGGCGTCGTAAAGAACCTGACCGATTACGGCGCGTTCGTTGACCTGGGCGGCATCGACGGTTTGCTGCACATCACGGACATGTCTTGGGGACGCCTCACGCACCCGCGTGATCTGGTGAACGTTGGCGACCAGATTCAAGTGAAGGTCCTTAAATTCGACGGAGAAAAGCAGCGTGTCTCGCTCGGATTCAAGCAACTCACGCCCGACCCCTGGCTCGATGCCGAGCACCGCTATCCTGTGGGCGCGCATGTCCACGGCCGCGTTATCAGCGTGACCGACTACGGCGCATTCGTCGAGTTGGAGCAAGGTATCGAGGGCCTGGTTCATGTCAGCGAGATGACCTGGTCCAAGCGCATGAAACATCCCGGCAAACTGGTAAATGTGAACGATCAGGTCGAGTGCGTAGTTCTCAGCGTGAATCCGACCGAACGACGGATTTCTCTGGGGATGCGGCAACTGGCGGCAAATCCCTGGGATTCACTAATTGAGAAATATCCGGTCGGCGCCTCCGTCGAAGGCCGGGTCCGCAATCTGACGGACTTCGGCGCCTTCATCGAGATCGAAGAGGGCATCGACGGATTGGTCCATGTCAGCAACCTGAGCTGGACCAAGCGGGTGAAGCATCCTTCGGAAGTGCTGAAGAAGGGCGATCGGGTGAAAGCAGTCGTGCTGGCCATCGATTCCGAGAAGCGCCGCCTGTCGCTCGGCGTGAAGCAGCTTCAGCCTGACGTGTGGGAATCCTTCTTCCAGCAGCACCGCGTAGGCGACATCGTTAAAGGGAAGGTCCTGCGAGTTGCAACCTTCGGCGCCTTTGTCGAAATCGCTGAAGGTGTTGAAGGCCTCTGTCACAACTCTGAAGCGCTGGATGGTAATGGCCAGCCCATGCATCTTGAGCCCGGTTTTGAACACGATTTCAAGATTATCAAGATGAGCCCGGAAGATAAGAAGGTCGGACTCAGCATCAAGGCCGTCGGCGACGAGGCTTCTCGGTCAGAGGTAGAAGCCTACAAGCAGCCGGCTTCGAGCACCGGATCGACCATTGGTGAGCTCATGAATTGGAAACGCGCCGGCAGTGACAACGGATAGTCTCTGCGTTACAAAAGCACGTTCCAAAGCTCGCCAGAGTGCCCGCGGGACGCCCTATTTGATGGGCAACGGGCTTTTCACCACCCACATCTAGAACTAGCGTAGGTTCTGAACGGGCGCCAGGGCGATTGGGTACTTCGGTCACATTCTTCTGGATTAGACATTTGGCCGAATGGGCAGGAGCAATTACTCTGCCTTCGTAACGATTTTAGTCCTGATGTTTCGTTGACACGAGGAACCAGCTTTGTTACCGTTGCCTCGTTCACTTAATAACCATCTGGCGTGCGCTAAGTGCCGTAAACACTTTAGATTGCAGGCACATTGCATAAGCAGCACTGGTTCCAGCAGGGGGAGGAAGCGTTTGTTCCTTGTCCCACAAGGGGAATGCAGCCGGGAACCATGATCAAAGCAGGCGTGGAGAAGTAAGCGCTTCGGTCCAAAGATTGCGGTGGTTCAGCATGCGGGACAAACAACCGGCGCGTAATCCGGCCCTGGAAAATTGAAATTTAAGGACAAGAATTTTGCCGAAACGTTTCTACATTCTGTTTGTAGCTCGAGGCGAGGACGGGCAACTACGCAAAATCCCCATCCCCACCCGCTATCTATACGTTCTCGGCATCGGCGCCATGGTCGGCCTGCTCGGCCTTACTGGCATGGCCAGCACCTACGTCCGAATGTTGCTCAAAGTCTCCAGTTACAACCAATTACGCGCCGAGCGTGAGGATTTGAAGACCCGGTATACCCATCTGGAGCAGGTCGCCCAGGAACGCGATATTCAGGTTGCCTCGCTCGGATCTCTGGCCAGTGAAGTTTCATCGCTTTACGGTCTCAAACCTGAGCCCTTGCTGATTAAAGCAGCCTCCTCCGATCAAATCGAAGATCCCCAGGTCGTCACGTCGTCTCTGGATCGTCTGGCAACGCTTAAAACCGCAGCGCTCACTGGCGCCACCACCGCAGGCATCTCCCTGGGATTGACACGAAATGTCACTCCCGCTGACTGGATGCGCGCCAACTCGGCCCCTAACTTGTGGCCAGTCGAAGGCCCAGTCACTGGTTCTTTCGGCGAAAGAATCGATCCCTTTAATGGGGAAGGGGCGTTTCACGCAGGAATTGACATCGGCGCCATTTTTGGTCAACCCGTTATCGCGCCAGCCGACGGCGTGGTCGAATTCGCTGACTTCATGGGCGGTTATGGACGGGCCATCATCCTCGATCACGGTCATGGCATGAGCACCCGCTATGGCCACCTGAAGAGCTTCGCCTGCTTCCCCGGTCAGCACGTTCACCGCGGTGACACCATCGGCTATGTCGGCGACAGCGGCCGCAGCACCGGCCCCCATCTCCATTATGAAGTCCGCATCAACGACGTCCCCGTAAATCCTCACAAGTATTTGCGCATCACCTACGCACACGTGGGCGGGTTTGCCGCAGGCAGCTAAGAGGCCCTCCGCCTCCTACATTACGCGTGTGACGAATTGCCGAAAATGTTCAAAACGGTCGTCCGTGCGCAGACTGTTATAAAACGGATCGCTGTTCAAGAGTAGCGAGAATGCGTTGCGCTCCGAGTCGCGGGAAAACAGGCCGATTCATACTGCTGGCTGGGCGAATGGGGCACGGCGGCGGCTGATATCTTCTAGAATTTTCAGGAATTCACCAGAATTGCAAGCACGTTCACGGTACAACCTTATGCAGCATCGCGCCGTCCGAACTGTATGCGGAGGTGAGTGTGCGTACTCTTTTCGTAACATTGCTAATGTTCATGGCGACGGCTTTGGCCCAGGAATTCCCCACCAAAGGGCCAGCCACAAAGGACCCTGACAAAAACGCATCCCAGCCCAAGATCTACCAGGGATGCATGATCCGCGCGAACGGCAGCATCATGCTGGCCGATCAGGAGAATCGGGATTACAAGCTGGTCGGCCACGGTAAGACCCTCGACAGCTACGTCGGACAAGAGGTAAAGATCACGGCTAGTGATGTGAACCCCGGCGATCCGTCTTCGAACCAACACGGCATGAGTGACGGAGAAGCTCAGAACACACCGCGCACGCTGAGCGTCGAAGACATTCAGAAGGTCTCGAACTACTGCCGTTCGCCGAAGTAGCTATTTCCACCTCGACGTCGTTTCCGATCTGTCGCCTCGAATGTCAGCAGACCGCAGTTCGTAATCGCGTGCAAATAGACAGGTTGAGTAGCCGCGAGTTCCCTTTTCGTTTTCGCTAAGCCGCTCGGTCGCCTTCACTTTGTACGTCCGCATCGTATAGCAGACATCACCAGCAGAATTTAGCGGAATCTGCCACGACGGTTTTCGATTCCATCTTGCATCCCTCTCGCTGGATTGGCTGGAATTGGTTCGGGAGGGAAGCCCAGAATCTGAATCGGACAAAATAAGGCTCGGCGGTGAAACCTGAGCTTCTGAACTCGATGACGATGATGGCTCTTGATCTGCCGCAAATGAAATCGAACTAAGAACCGCAAGCAGGAAAAGAATCAGCAGCAATCTCATTTTGCGTACCTCCTTCAGCTTGAATCAGTTGGCATGCATGCGGTGGACCTCCAGGTCGTCGAGCGCCGTCAAGACCTCGGAGCTGTGGTTTGCCGGATTCACGCCGGCAAACACTTTCGCGATCCTGCCTTCGGGATCGATCAGAAATGTATTTCTTGCGGAAATTTGCGCCACGCCGAAGCTAATAAGAGAACCATACTGCTTGGAAACCGCATGCGATGAGTCCGCCAGCAGTTTGAAATTCAACCCTTCCTTGGAGCAGAAGCGCTTGTGCGAATCAGCGCTGTCCACGCTTACCCCGAGCACGACAGCATTCCGCCGGGCAAACTCCGCTTGATCGCGCTGGAAATTGTGCGCTTCAAGTGTGCATCCTGGGGTCAGGTCTTTGGGATAGAAATACAGTGCGACCCACTTTCCCCGGTAGTCCTTCAAACTGATGGCATTTCCATCCTGCGACGCCAGCGAAAACTCCGGCGCCGGTGTTCCCGCTAGCGGCAGAGTTCGAGCGGAAAGGATTCGCGAGCCGACAACGAACGCGCCAAAGGCAATTACCACGACAAGCAGGATCGTCCACATGCGCACAAAGGCCTCCCGGCGAACCAGTCTACTCCCAGCCGGCCATTCGTTTGTCCCATAAGCTGCAAAGAAAAATGGCGCGGCCTGGCATAGACCGCGCCAATCGGTAAAGTCTATGCGCTCTTCGGAAGCTCAGCCATACGCCGCTGCATTTCTTCCGGGGAAACGTCTTCCACGTGAGTGGATACCGTCCAACTGTGGCCGAAGGGATCGATCAGATTTCCCGATCGGTCGCCATAGAACTGGTCTTGCACGGCGCGTGTTTCCTTTGCCCCGGCCGAAAGAGCGCGCTGGAAGACCTTGTCCACATCGGCGATGTAGATCATCAGGCCGACCGGACTGCCGCCAAGCGCCTGCGCGCTCTTGTGCTCGCCGCTCTCCGGTTCATCGGCCAGCATGACGACCGAATCGCCGATTCTCAGTTCAGCATGCATTACGCGTCCGTTGGGACCCGGCATGCGCATAATCTCGGTTGCGCCAAATGCCATTTTGTAGAAATCAATAGCGCGTGCCGCGCCATTAACGATCAGGTACGGAGTAACTGAATGATAACCTTCGGGAACTGGATTTACTGCCATTTGCGGCCTCCTTGCGCAAATCACGCGCGCAAAAAGATTAGCAGATTCGCATCGAGCCGGAGCTGTGGATAGTGCATCCGACGAAATTCGCAAGGTAAGAAATTCCAGCCCGTGAGTTCAGGAGCTGACGCCTAACTCCTGTCCAATTTGTTCCCATTCTGCGACCCGGGCCTGCAGGTCGGCACGATGTTGATCGAGTTCGCGGCTAACGCGGGCAGTTTCTTCGGCGCTGACGAAAGTTTGCAGCGAGGTTTCGGCGGAAGCGATTGCACCTTCCAATTGGCTGATTTGCTCTTCGAGTTCCTGGACGCGGTCTTCCAGTTTTTTACGCTTGATCGGATTCAGGCGCTTGGCTGGCTTGTCGCCATCAGCCGGGGGGCGGGACTGGGCTGTGGCTCCATTTCCATTGCCCGACTCGCTCTGCCTGGAGCTTGAAATCTGTTCTTGCAGTTTTTCCGCTCCGCCCTGCTTGCGCCACATGAAATCTTCATAGTTACCGGGATAGACCTCCACCCGTCCGTTGCCGATCTCAAAGACCCGGCTCGCCAGCTTGTCGATGAAGTAGCGGTCGTGGGAGACGAACACCACCGTCCCTGTGTACTTGCTCAATGCTGTTAACAAGACATCTTTGGCGCGCATGTCGAGATGGTTTGTCGGCTCATCCAGCAGCAGAAAGTTTGCCGGGTGTAGGAGCATGCGCAGCAGTGCATAACGGTTGCGCTCGCCGCCGGATAGCACGCCGATGCGCTTGAATACGTCGTCGCCAGAGAACAAAAAGCATCCCAGCAGGTTCCGCAAATCGGTTTCGCGCGAAGAGATTGACACACGGCCGAGGTCATCGAGAATGCGGGCTTCCTGGTCGAGTTCTTTGTACTGGTCCTGAGCAAAGTAATCTGACTGCACATTGTGGCCGAGGCGGAACTCGCCCTGCGTAAGCGGCTCGCTTCCAGCAAGTAGCTTGATCAGCGTGGACTTCCCCGCGCCATTCACTCCCACCAGAGCGATGCGGTCACCCTTCTCGATTATGAAATCCACCCCGCTGAAAACCTGCTTTGGACCGTACGACTTCGCTACCCCGTGGAACTCCGCGACTATGCGGCCACTGGGCTTCGGCTGCGGAAACGAAAAGTGGATCGTCTTCTCTTCTTCCGGCAGCTCGATGCGCTCGATCTTGTCCAGTTCCTTGATCCGGCTTTGCACCTGCTTGGCTTTTGTTGCCTGATAACGGAACCGGTTGATGAACACCTCGAGTTGCTCGATTCGTTCGCGCTGGCTGCGGTAATCCGCTTCCAGTTGCTCCCGCCGCGCCGTCTTTTGAGAGAGATACTTTTCGTAATTGCCGCTGTAAACCCAGATTTTCTTGTTCCAGATTTCGATTGTCCGGTTGACGGTCACATCGAGGAAATAGCGGTCATGCGAAATCAGAACAAACGCAAACGGATAATTCACCAGATACTCTTCCAGCCAGTTGCGTGATTCGAGATCGAGATGGTTCGTGGGCTCGTCGAGCAGCAGAAGATTCGGTTTCTGCAACAGCAGTTTGGCGAGCGCAATTCTCATCTGCCAGCCGCCCGAGAATTCCTCTGTTTGCCGCTGCCAGTCTTCCGGGCGAAAACCTAATCCGGCTAGAACCGCACCAACCTGTGCCTCAATCGCGTAACCATCGTGCGTGCGAAATTCATGTTCGATGCGGTGATAGCGTTCGGCTACGTCGTCGTACTCGCCGGAAGTATGATCAAGCTCGGCCATTTTGGCCGTAAGCTGCTCCAGTTCCACTTCCATGTTCTTCAACCGCGAGAACACCGTCATGCATTCTGCAAATACTGTCTTGCCGGACAGAGCGAGACCATCCTGCGGCAAATATCCCGCGCTGATGCCCTTGGCCATGCTGACATTGCCGTAATCGAGCGTTTCTTCGCCTGCGAGGATCTTCAGCAGAGTGGATTTGCCGGTGCCATTCGCACCGACCAGGCCGACGCGATCCCGAGGCGTGATCAGGAGATCGGCGTCTTGGAACAGGAGTTTGTGGCCGTAGCGTTTTCCGGCAGAATTTAGCTGGATCATGCGCTACGTCTATCGTCTCACGAATCGCTTTGCGAATGCTCTACTGAACCGTCAATGTCGCCGCACCGGTGACCCCGTTGAGCGTCGCCGACACGTTCACAGTTCCCGGTGAAACGCCGGTCGCGTTCCCATTGTTGATCACGGACACCGAAGGATTTGAAGAACTCCAGTTCGCCTGGCCGGTAAGGCCGAGCACTGATCCGTCACTGAACGTCCCGGAAGCAATGAACTGCTGCGAAGCATTCACTGAAATCGATGCGCTGCCCGGCGTGACGGCGATCGAATTCAGGGTCGCATTCGTGACGGTGAGGGCCGCGGTGCCTACCTGCCCTGCAAAAACCGCAGAGATAGTCGTGCTTCCGGGCTGTACCCCAGTTGCCGATCCGGCTGTGCTCTGTGCACTGCTGATGGTTGCGATCGACGACTTCGAAGATGTCCAGGTTACAAAGCCGGTCAGATCCTGCTTATCGCCATTGCTGAATGTGCCGGTCGCTTTGAATTGGGTACGGATGGTCATCGGGACTTGCGCGTTCGCCGGCGAAACCTGTATCGAAGTCAGTGCAGCGGACTCCACCAGAATATTCGCTGTGCCGCTGATCGACCCCTGCCGAGCGGTCACCGTGACCACGCCGCCAGATTGCCCCGTAACAAAGCCGGTCGTATTTAAGGTGGCGATGCTATTGTCTGATGTCGACCATGCGACTGACGGGTTGATTCTGACGGTGCTGCCGTCGCTGAAAGTGCCGGTAGCCGTCAGTTGCACACCTGACGCAGGCGCCAGGAGCGCCGAAGAGGGGGTGATCGCAATCGAAACCAGGGTCGCAGAGGTTACCGTCATCGGCGCAATGCCCGTGCTGCTAACGCCACCGTAACTGAAGGTGGCGCTGATGTTTGCACTTCCCGCGCCCACACTGCTGGCTAGCCCAACATTTCCAGAGCTGTTGCCTACGGTTGCGACCGCAGTGTTGTCTGAACTCCATACCGAACTATCGCTGATGTCCTGAGTTGACCCATCGCTGAAGGTTCCTCTGGCGACGAATAATTTCTGCGCTCCTATCGGCAGTGTGATCGATGCCGGCGCTAGAGAGATTGAGGCAATGGTTGCATTGCTGACGTTGAATGGAACTGTCGTGCTTTGAGCTCCCAATTTCGCCGTGACATTAATCAATCCAGGCGCAACGCCCTTACCAATCCCGCTGCTCGATCCAATGGTCAGAATGGTTGTGTCCGAAGATGACCACGTGACCGCGTGTGTAATGTCACGCGTGCTGCCGTCATTGAAAGTCCCAATAGCGGTGAACTGCTGTTTCGTCCCTTGAGCGATACTGCCATTGACTGGCTGAATTGCTATTGAACTGAGATTCGCGGCATTGACGGTCAACAGCGATGATCCGCTCACGCCCCCAAACAGGGCTGAGATAGTGGTTGTGCCCACATTGCTCGAACTCTCAAATCCACTAGCTGTGATGTTCGCGACATTAGAGGATGATGACCATTTCGCAACGCTGGTTACATCTTGCGAGCTCCCGTCAGAAAACGTCGCAGTTGCCGTAAATTGTTGACTTACGCCTAGTGGCTGTGTCGGGTTCAAGGGCGAAATAGAAATTGAAGTTGGTGTAGCAGAACTTACGGTGACTGAAGTCGATCCGCTAACGGACCCCGTCGTCGCCATAATGCTCACTGTTCCGCCAGAAACAGCTTTCGCCAGCCCGGTTGTTGGTGCTGTGCTGCTCACCGTGGCAACACTGGTGTCTGAAGATGACCAGCTAACGTTGCCGGTCAGGTTTTGTGTGCTGTTGTCGCTGTAATTTCCGGTCGCAATGAACTGCTGCGCAGTACCGGGCGCCAGAGTGATATTGACCGGGGTAATAGATATCGAAATCAGGGAAGGCGAGATGACTACATTGAACGAACCTTTGACCGAACCGGAAGCGGCGATGACTGAGCATTGTCCACTGGCCTTCGCGCTCAACGTGCCATTGCTTGCGACCGTCGCGATCTTTGCGTCCGATGTGCTCCAGGCGACGCTGCTGGTCAGATCCCGCGTGCTGCCGTTGCTATATTTGCCGAGAGCAGTCATCTGGTCACTCTGACCCGCTATAACAGCGGCGCTTTGCCCCGAAACCTGAATTGAAGTCAGCGTCGGCCCGTTCGATCCGGAAGAACCGGTGCCACCGCCTCCACATCCGATGAGCGAGCCGAGCAACGCGAGAACCGGAACGAAAGAGGAAATACGCCGCATAATGCCCTCCGGCTGTGTATCGTGCAAAGCGGTGACCAAACACGGTCCGCTAAACACCTCATACGGAGCAACTTAGTCTTTCAAGAAGACGCGCGGGCGAGATTTGGAGTGGAATTCTCTTTCCTATGAGGGAATGAAGCTTTCCGCAGGGTTACGAGAGTAACCCACGCACAAGCTGCGCCGAGTCGCACAAAGGAACAACTGCGAATTAACGAAGAGGTCAGAAATTCGAAAAAGAGAAAGCTATTGCGCAGCCACAGGCTCCATCATCCTCATGGTTTGCAGGATGGTGGATAGCACGGTCTCGTTTCCCATGCAGGTGTTAATCATCAGGTGATAAAGCGAGCGCGTGGGCCAATCGGCGCCGAAGTAGTGTTTCACAAAGAGGATGCGTTCGCGGTCAACCGTGTCCACCAGGTCTTCGGCATCGCGTAAGGTTTTGCCGAGGTCCTGCAGCCGGCGCAACTTTTCCGCGCGCGGAGCATACATGAACACATGAAATGCGTCGCCGCGTTCACGCAGAAAATACGGCGCCCCACGCCCGACGATAACGCAATTTCCCCGGTCAGCGATATCCTTCATCACCTGCTCGCCTACTTCCACCATCCGATCGGGGCCAAAGGGTTGATGTTCGAGATTGGCGCTGCGTTCGTAGCTGCCGCGCCAGAAGACTTTCACCAGGCGCTGGAAAGTGCTATCCACCCGCTCCTCGCACATGGAGACAGCAGAGTCATCTACATTCGCGACCCGGGCAATCTCGCAAGTTAAGTCGCGGTCCCACAGCTTCCAGCCGAGATGCGAAGCCAGTTGGGCGGCGATTTCGCCGGCCCCGCATCCATATTCCCTCTCGATGGTGATGACTCGGTACATAATCAGCAAAGATCCAGCGGCAGCACTTTACCTTATCCAGACCTCCGGTTCAACTGACATTCCTGGCCTGAGCACGTGCTCCTTTGTTTCTCCTGGGTCAAAGGTGATCTTCACCGCAATACGCTGCACTACCTTGACATAATTGCCAGTCGCATTTTCCGGAGGCAGAAGGCTGGTGATTGCGCCGCTCGCTCCGGAAATGCTCTGTACGTGGCCTTTATAGTCTTTCCCGGTCGCATCCACGTGTATGGTCACGGGTTGGTTGATGCGCACATCGCGCAGCTGGGTTTCCTTAAAGTTGGCCGTGACCCAGATGTCGTCCAGGTTGACGACCCGCATCAACTCCTGGCCGGGCTGGACGTTCTGCCCCTCTTCGACGGTACGGTTGGTGACAATCCCATTTGCGGGCGAGACAATCGTGGTGTACTTCAGATTCAACTCGGCCTGGTCGAGTGCCGCTTTCTTGCTTTCCACCAGCGCTTCCGCCGATTCTGCCCGCGAGCGCACGACCCTCATCTGCTGCGGAGCGCTTCTCGCGTTTTGCACGTCCGCCTGGGCCTGGAGGACTTTGCTCTGCGCCGCCTTGATCTGCTGCTGGGCCGCAGCGGCAGATGAGCGGGCCGCGTCCACTGCAGCCCCTCCGGCCTGCGCCGCAGCATAAGCTTGATCGTACTGCTGCTGCGAAATCTCCTGTTTCGAAACCAGCTGCTTATAACGTGCCAGGTCGTTCTGGGCCTTTACGTTGTTCGCTTCCGCCTGTGCCACTTGCGCGTTTGCGGCGTCGTATTGCTGCCGTGCCGCCGCCAGGGTCGCTTGGGCGGCGCCTACCTCAGCTTCAGCGGTCGCCAGTTGGCTGCTGGTGGCTGTGGAAGTAATTGGAACGTTCACTCCGGCAGCTTTGGCGGTCGCCACCGCGTCGTCGTAGTCGGCTTTGGCGCGGGAGACAAGCACCTCATAATCACGAGGATCGATTTGCACGAGCGGCTGGCCTGCTTTTACGTAGTCGTTGTCATTGACCAGCAGTTTCAGCACATGCCCGCCCACTCGGGCGCTGACCGGATTCAAATGGCCGTCAATCTGCGCATCGTCCGTCGACTCATAGCTGTTGAAATACCGCCATAGGAAGAATCCCGCAACCACCAGCACCACCAGACCAATAATAAAGAACATCCGGAAGCGCGGATTACGCGAGCGGAACTGCTTCCACTTCAGGTCGCGCTCGGAGATCTGAGGCGGCTTATGTTCCTGCGGCTGGCTGGAGGGTGGATTCTGCGGCGGCCGTTCCTGAGCTTCGGTTTGCTGTGCCATAGTTACTTACTCTCTAAGTATTGTCTGACGCCCTGCTCGGCGAATCCGATGGCCCGTGCGAAAGAAACCTTGGCCAGATTATGCGCGTATAAGCTGGCAATGTAATTTTCATTCGCGGTGGCAACTGCTTCCTGCGCCTGCACCACCTCGAGATTGTCCGTCACCCCGGCCGTAAAGCGATCGCGTGCCTGATCAAGCGTCTGGTTGGCTAAATCGAGAGATTGTCGAGCCACTTCCACCTGGTCAGCCGCCGATGCCAGATCGAGCAATGCTGCCCGTACGTCGTAATCAATCTGGGCACGCAAGCTGTCCAGTTGCTGCTTGCTTTGCCGCAGAGTCGCTTCCGCCTGGAGTTCGTCTGCGTGCGCTCTGCCCCCGGCGAAGATCGGGATTGAGAGCGTCGCGCCGATATCGAACACCCCATGAGAATTGCCGATGTTGACTCCGGCAGCTCCGTAGTCGCCCGCCAGACTCAGGTTTGGCAGATGTTCGGCGGTCGCGGCGCGCCGAAACAATTGCGCGCTGCGCACCTGCTGGACGGCAGCAAGGTAATCCGGGCGCTGCGTATATGCGCGCTGCATTGCCTGTTCAATGCTCATGGGCGTCAGCGGCTCATAGGGGGCCTTGTCGGTAAGATTAAACTCCTGCCCCGGCGGCAGGCCGATCGTACGCGCCAGCAGAAGCTTCTGTTTGGCGTATGAATTTCGCGCGGCAATTAACTGCTGTTCCCGCGACTGAAATTCTACCTGCGCGCGCAGAGTGTCGATCGCAGGTGAAACACCCGCGGTCTGCTGATCGCGGGCCTTCGCGAACAGGGCCTGGGCAGATTCAACTTGTGCCTGGGCCGCGTCTACCCGTGCCCCGGAAGCGATGGTAAGAAGGTATTCGTTGCCCGTGGCCAGTACCACCAGTTCGCGTGCACTTCTGTAATTGAACTCAGCCGCAGCTTCGCCGGCATGCGCTCCGCGCTCACGTTGAATCAATTCCCAATCGAAGATAGGAGATTTCAAATAAGCGCGAGCGTCAAACGTTCCGATCGGTCCCACTACCGACGACACGCCGGGAAAATTAAACCTGAAGCCCAGCGCGGCAAGATCAATTTGCGTCGCGCTCTGGGTGGCGGCTGCGCTCACATTCGGAAGCAGCGCGCTCAGTTCTTTCCACTTCTGCCCGCGGGCTGCCAGCATGTTGTCGCTCCCGATCAGTGCCCCCAGGTTGTTTCTTAGCGCACGGTCGATTGCTTCCTTGAATGACATTTGCAACACGTCACCTGTCGCTTTGCCTTCCGGAACGCTGCTGGTGAATGGATTTTGCCCGGCGGGCGCCGACGGCAAAGTAAAGGAATTTGAATAGGAAGATCCAGATTGGCTTGAGGATCCGTCGGACCCCGTAGCTCCAGAATTTTCGCCTGCCCCGGGCCCTCTCTGCCCATAGCAAACCGCGGTCAGCAAGACCAGGGTTCCGAGTCCGGCTTTTACTTGATTAATTCTTCTTCCAGCTGAATTCATCTTGCTCAGGTTACCCATGGGCGGAAGGGCGCGTTGTGAAGCAAATTGGATTCACAGGGACGGAGTATAGATGCAAATACCCGTCCCTGCGACTTCCGGTAAAGCTAACTGTGAGAAGGACTATTCCTGGCGGAAGGGCGAACCCGGGCTGGAGATATCGGCGACGTAGAACGACTGCCGGCCCCAGATGCGGGCCTGGTGAGCATCTGCAAAGAGCACGTCAACCACTGGTCGGGTTTCGGTTTGTGCAGTTCGATCCACGAAACGCGCCATGTATTGACGTTGGCTGCGACGCGTCATGAGCACCAGCGTGTCGTTCAGGCGGGCATGCAGTCTCTTCTCGGCCGTCGGCGACAACGCAACGTTCAAGACTTTGCCTGCCGGAAGTGTGTGCTTCGGCACCGCAAATGCTGTGCGCGCCGGCGTGTTGTTTGAGAACACTGGAGCGGGTCCAAAATCATCCGTGAGAGCGTACGCAGTCACCTGCACCCGCGTCTTGGCCGATTCCAGGAATTCGAGCTTCTTTTTGGCCTCTGCGAGTTGCAGCTTTGCGTCGCCCAGCTCAACGTTCTTCTGTGCCAGCTGCGCATTGAGTTCACGTACTCGTACAGTAATCACCCCTCCGAACCCTAAAGTCACCAGGAGAGCCATAGCAACAATACGTTTTGTCATAGCAGTCCTCCGTTCCAACACCCGGTTAAGGTGCGTTTGAGATGCCATTTTCGAAGGCCACGCGATGACCCACGGGCGGAATCCCGTAATCATTGCAAGCCCTTTATTTTCAGCGTAGTTGCGGTAACTATGACCTTAATTCCGATTACGGCAAGAACCAAAAAATGAAAAAAATACTGATTACTCTGGCCACGTCACCAGGAAAGTAATGCAGCAAGACTTTGCACATATTGGCCCTTTGAGAATGGAGCCGGTGGCACGGCTCTGAGAGTCGCCGTAATGCTCGTAGCCGCCTTGGAAAATGGGGGTAGCGCCTCCATTTGTGCATCCATGATTGGGCATTTAAGATGGCCGCTGCGGTGCGAGTTCTCAGGTCTGTCCAATGCGGGATCGCGTTTCTAGCTTCCTAATTTCGTTCTCCTGTCTCATCTTCATTCTGAGCTGTGCCTCCGGACAGACCGCATCGCCGCCGGAGCAGTCCCTCAATTCAGTGCAAACTACGACTGGCAAAACGCCTCCCATCTTCCACTCCGAGAGTCGTTTGGTCGTGGTCGATGTTGTCGTGACCAAACACCGCGAACCGGTCACCGGCCTGACTCAATCTGATTTTCAAGTTCTCGAAGACGGCAAGCGTCAGCAGATCCAATTCTTCGAAGCCCACACACCCTCAACATCGACGGAGAGACAAGCTGCACTCCCGGAACATCAGTACTC
>Ga0157373_10001929_pt1 | contig 15762 bp, 12 predicted proteins | sample C65metaG_FD_113460 | JGI IMG/M metagenome (GOLD analysis project Ga0157373, IMG submission 113460) | Corn rhizosphere microbial communities from Kellogg Biological Station, Michigan, USA - C6-5 metaG | ecosystem: Host-associated > Plants > Roots > Rhizosphere > Soil | place: USA: Michigan... | reverse complement strand
TGGCTTTGGAAATTATCTCCTAAGCGGGCATTTTTGGCAGGCCACAGGGGAAAACTGGGAGAGCGAGTTTCTGCAGATGGGTGCCTACGTGGTGCTCACATCCTTTCTCTACCAACGCGGGTCCGCAGAGTCAAAAAATCCAGACGAAGTAGACGGGGACAAGCAGAAAAGCCTGAAATCCCGCCACTCCTGGCTCTACCGGAATTCACTGTCGCTCGCTCTTCTGGGGCTTTTTCTTATTGCGTTTGTGATTCATGCGGAAGGAGGGCTGGTAGAGTTCAACCAGGAAAGGGCTGAGCATGGCCAATCTGCTCTCTCTCTGCTGGGATTTTTAAGTGACGCGGAGTTCTGGTTCCAATCGTTCCAGAACTGGCAGAGCGAATTCCTCGCAGTCCTTGCAATCGTGGTGCTGAGCATTTTCTTGCGTCAGCATGGATCGCCGGAGAGCAAGGCTATCGATGATCCAAATAGTAAAACCGGATCGTAGCCTTTCGCTATTTCGCTTTGGGAGTATCACACTTGGAACTGCGGAATTTTCAAAACGCGCCTCAAGCATCACTCCCTCCCTATTGTCATCAAATCACTAATGTGAAACTCTCTCAAGGCACTGGTGACTCGACGTGCGATGCAGGCCATGCATCAACACATCCTGCGTCCCAAGTGGACTCACAGCCGAAAGGCACTGGTGACTAATCCATCATCCAGTGCAGGCCGAATTTCGCAGCCAGTCCCAAGTGGACTCACAGCCGAAAGACACTGGTGACTTTGAAAGAGATAGCACCAACGAGCCGCCACCGTACTCTGGACGAGGATAAAAATGAAAAGGTGACTCAAGCCATAAGCTGAGTCACCTCGATTTGTATCGTGATGATTTTTCGTTCGGAATGAGACAAAGACGCTCCCGTATCTTAATCGGAAATCTCAGTGACTGCCAACAAAATCCAGAACACCATCACATCCCAAGCTGTTGGAAAGCGTTGTGAGATCTTGCAACCGGATGGTGGTGGAATCTGAATCTGGAATGAAGTCCAGGGTGTAGCGGAGAAAATCAGCAGGTGCGGAATAATTCCCATTGCCTGAAGCATGGATCGTTGTCGAGTCGAGAACGGTGCTACCTGACAAGGCAGCAACTTGCAAAGCCTGTGGAGTTCCGCTGCCACCATAGGCACCAAAATCGAGATCCAGTGCATACATCCGGCCTGGTAACGTCACGATCGATTGAGAAAGGATGGCGGTGCCTGCCACATTCCCCTGGCCGAAGACCAGGGCCCATGATCCATCTGTTGATCCTCTGTAATTGCTCAATGAAGCCTCACCCACATTGGATTGCGTCAGAGACCAATCCGTGAGGGAGCTTTCAAAACTCCCATTAATGACGCGGGGAATGATGCCGATGGAAACTGCATCAAGCATTCCATCACAGCCGACGGAATTTCCCAATGTCGTCAGGTCCGAGTAACGAATGGTGGTTTCAAATGACTGGGCAACAAAACTCAGTGTGTAAGGGGTGAAAACTGTATCATCTCCATCATAAGATCCTGGACCATACGCTGTTTTCTGATGTTGCGCCAAAACGGTAATTCCATCCAATGCTTCAAGCTTCAGAACTTGTGCCTGCCCTGACGCGCCGTAGGCACCGAATTCATACGAAATCTGGTACCTAACACCCGGTAGCGTGTGCATGACTTGCTCAATCACACCTCCATTCAGATTCCCGCCTCCGAATGCGAGCGCATCATCTCCTTCGATAATACCTTGATAGGATGTTGAATTTGGAATTGAGGAAGGCGTCGTGCATCTCCATCCGGTCAAATTGTCCTCAAATCCCCCATTTACCAAATTCAGAGATTCATGGATCTCCACTTTGTCCAGCACTCCGTCACATCCCAACGAATTACTGGCCGTTGTACGATCTTCAAAGACGAGAGTCGTGGAAGATCCTCGTGCAGTGAACGTCGAGCGATAGGTATAGAAAACCGTATTTGCAGGAGAGTAGCTGCCATCGGCCTGCAGTGCTAGATTGATGCTTTGGATAAAATTACTTCCATCGTAAATACTGAGCCTCAAGGCTTGATCCTGACCAGATGCTCCAAATGCGCCGAAGCGAAAGGAAACTTCGTAATTACCGCCAGCGACTGTATCGATAGTTTGAGACAAGCTTGCCGTGGAAGTGGCGTTGGCCGCTCCAAAGATCACCGCATAGTCGCCATCTGAAGATCCTTCGCTATCATTTACCACGGGTGAAGTTCCAGTGGGGCCGACCGTCCATCCCGTAAGGCCGTTCTCAAAACTTCCATTGCCAACTTTTGAGATCCGGTAGTCGGAAACGCTCACCACACTGTCTGGAGAGCCGCTCTTGATCGCAACTGCCCGCAGCGTTGCATCCGCACCGATATTAAGAGCACTTGAATAAGTAAGTCCATTAGAAGCGGAAGGAATCGTCCCATCCAAGGTGTAGCGAATCGTAGCCCCTGATGTAGGAGTGGAGAGAGTGACCGTTTGAGCCGTCGTGTAAATTCCCCCTTGAGGAGAGTAAGAAGGAGCAACCACTGCCCCAGTCTCCTCATCGAGGCCGATGTTAGCACCACCCGAATAGAGGGCATCACCCCAGAAATCATAGCCGCCATTACTACTGATGGTATGACCGGAGTTGTGCAGTGGTGAACTGCTCGAAATCTTGAATCCGTTTAGAGCGGTGGTGAGTTGCGAGGCGGTGGTGAAAATCGTAGGAGAAATCGTCACGACAGGACTCGAAGACACAAACAACGGATTGAGAAAAACGGGGTTCGATCCGGCTGCCTTGGGGATAAATCCGTAAAAAGAATTATTGCGAAAAATCCGGGTAGAAGTGTCATAGCCGATCGAATTTGTCGGAGAGGATTCGGAGTAAAAGACATTGTTGGAAAAGGAACCACTGACATCAATTCCTGGAGCAATCGAAAACTCTTTTGAATCGGTTCGATAGAAGACATTGTTATAAACATCCGCATTGCCGTTGAAGAAACCTTGAACGCCATCCGCGTCTTGGGAACTTCCGTCGTTTACGCTGAGATTGTAGCGGCAAATTTTTTGAAGACCAGACTCCACTCCTGTACTCAACAGGAAACCACCTTGGTTATTCACACTATAATTATACTGATACACCATAGTACCAGTATTGTTTACATCGAAGTCATAGGCTTGACCATCATAGGTGATCTTTTTGGTTCCTTCACAGTAGTTGTGTTGGAACACCGCCGAATTGCAATTCGTAGCCCAAATCCCACAGACCGCCATTCCGTGATAACCGACGAAAGGAGAGCTGTAACTGGCCGTGCCGCTGTTATTGCCGATATTTCGACAATAATTCAGTTCCACCAATGGCGAATTCTGACCGCTCACCAGAATTCCATCAGCCCCGACGTTATCGACGATGTTGCTTCTTATGATGCATCCTGTAGAAGTGGCTTTCGTGAAGATTGAAATTCCCGAACAACTTAACTGATGAATGTTGTTTCCGGATATCTCCAGATTACTGGTCGCATTTGAAGCCACAAAAATTCCGGCATTGCTATACTGATTGTCGTAGGCAACCACGCTACTGGCCCCCCTTGCTGTGAGGGAGGGCGTATTACTGAAACCCTCAACAAGCGTGATCTCATTATTACTGAGTGTGACGTTTTGTTGGGTTCCTGTTGCTCCATATTCGAGGAGAATTCCACTTCTTGCATCCTCTGCCCCGTCTGAGAGACCGGAACCGTCGTAATTCGTTAGGTAGAATCCATCCACATTGACGTTGCTCACTGTGCTGCCGAGGGAGATCGCCGCATCTCCGCCACCACCATTGATGCGTGGTTTGTTGGTACCGCTTCCATAGCTGCCAAATGTGATCGGGGAGAGAGAGGTTCCAGAAGAAAGTATCCTCAGTTGACCCGACCAGACACCATCCTTTTTGAATAGAACCTGATCTCCGGCAGAGAATGAAAAACCGTTGACCTTCGAAAGCGAAAGCCAAGGGGTGGACGTGGAGGTGCCGCTGTTGGAATTGTTACCTGTAGCAGAGTCCACGTAATAAGTGGTCGCAAATGCATTTGAAGCGGCAACAACCAGAATCGTTTGAACCATCAAACCATAACCAAGATATCCTAGATTTTTCATGATATTTTTTGGGCGTTCATTAGATAGCAAGGGGGCTATCCTATCGAGATTAACAAATCCATTCTGCCAGTTAGAGTCAATGCATGATTTTCACGGGAAGTCTTCCAAATTTGATACAGTTTATCGCTTGTCTCAAAAGCGGATATTTTGTGAAGTCTTCCCGTCTTATGTCGGTGAATTCTGCTACAGCCTTCCATGCCAATGAACCTGAACACTTTAGGTATGTAGATGGACTGAGGGGCATCGCCGTACTGCTGGTCCTGTTCGTCCATACCGCCTACTACATGGATCCGGCGACGGTGTTCCACCAAATCGGAGTCTTCGGACAATACGGAGTACAATTGTTTTTCGTCATGTCCGCGTTCACGCTGTGCCACTCCATGAATCGGCACGAAAGGTTATCGGGACAAGAATATCGTAAATTTTTCAGCCGGAGATTTTTCAGAATCGCCCCCCTCTACTACCTCGGTCTTGTCGGGTACGGATGCTACACGATGTTGAGTTTTCGTCTTTTTGGAAAAACTCCATGGACCAATCCGTCGGATTACACGGCCGGTGGAATCCTCTCCAATTTCCTTTTCTTGCACGACTTGTTTCCTCCGGGAAAGCCCATCGTCCCAGGTGGATGGTCGATCGGATGTGAGTTCCTATTCTACGCGATGTTTCCTCCACTTTTCTTTGTCGTGAAGAGATCGAACTGGTCCTTGCTGCTGCTGCTTTTACTTGGCCTTGCTGTCACTCTGGTCATCCCCTCCTTGTATGAACGGCTGGGCTGGCATGAAACGCCTGAGAACAATTCTTTCCATTATGCTTTCATATCGAACCAAATCCCCTGTTTCGCGCTGGGTATGCTTTACTTCTTTCGTCGCCAATCTACGTGGTTCCGGGGATTGATTTACGGCTTGTTGCTTCCCTCGCTGGCAGGACTTCTCATTTGGCACGATCACCACATCGGATGGATGTTCACCCCGTATTGTTCTGGTATTGTATCCGTAGCACTCGCTCTTTTTCTGGAAAAAGCGAGGACTCCCTTGTGGCTATCCCGAATTGGAGTTCTCTCCTTCTCCATTTACATGGTCCATTTCATCGTGGTTTGGAACGTCTGCGTCCTATTTTTGCGGAAATTCCCCGCAAGCATCACGCATTCATGGAGTGCGACACTCCTTTACCTCGGAATATTGGCAGTCACACTCTGCATCGCTCATGCAACTCATCGCTGGATTGAACAGCCCTGCATCCTCTTCGGTAAGCGATGGATTTCCAGTCGATTCGGAAACAGGAAAGTATGTCATGGAATAGCGGGTTCCCCGGACACGGCTGGCGCAAATGAGAGACTCTGAAGAATTTCCTGATTTCTTCAAACTCCGGCTTAGTGCCAAAGCCATCATAACCAGACTATCGCAAAATGATCTACAATTGATCTCAATCGCTACCCTTCATCGTTGGGTGAAAAGTGGAAAACTGAAACCCAAGCGACTCCAGGTGGAGTGTATCGGTTCCGTAGGTCCGATCTGAACGCGTTACTCCAATGACATACCTAATTCCACCTCGGAAAGAGCACCTATTCTTATGAAGAAATGATTACGGAAGCAATCCGGTGCCAGCAGAAGCGTATTGTTGTGGAACTGAAGTTCAAAACTGCCGGAAGCTCTTTTGAACCCTATTTGAGATACGAAAAAGGGAGCCATTGCTGGCTCCCTAATCTGTTCATCCTCAACGGATGGTGCTCGAAAGAGGACTCGAACCTCCACAGGTTTCCCTACTAGATCCTTAGTCTAGCGCGTCTACCAATTCCGCCATCCGAGCTTTATCCGGTTGGGTGGGCGCACTTGGTATAAGGGCGGTTCCAGGATGGCAAGAAAATCTTCAGGAAAAGTCTGGAGGAAATGGTGCGGCCGGTCATCTGCCGACAAAGAGGTGGAGCCCGAACTCTTGGGAGCGGGAAGGTGTTGCTGGCGCAACAGTCGATGAACAGTTGTGCTGATAATTCATCATTAGTTACTTTAGCAAGATAATTAAAGCATTGATAATGTGGTTATTATGACATTGGCACGCACGATGCTGTATCTAATGCACATTGATCAGTAGGATTTCATTCCTGTTCTCAATGGCTCCCCAATGCTGACCAGGCCCTGAGATTGGCCGGAGGCGAAGGAGCGGACCGACCGGGCATCCACGGAGGTCCCCATTCTGTATTCCGCGGAAGACCGTGCCTGAATTCATTCCAGCGCGGATTCCTCCTCCCCTATTCATACCATCATCTGTTCCATTATGTCCAATCATCACCTTCCCCGTCTTGCTGCCATCGCCCTTCTAGGCACTTCCGCTGGCTTTGCCGGCACGGAGCAGCAGGCCGCAACTGTCCAGCCTACGCTGAAATCCATCTTCAGTGGGGAACTGGGAGTCACTGTAGCCAATCAATACAACACACGCGGCATCATCGTTCAGGATGAAGGCGTGACGTTCCAACCCTACCTGAATCTGAATGCCAAGCTGTATGAAGGTGACGGATTCATCAATTCCGCTTCTCTCAACTTTGGGCTGTGGTCCGATATCAGCTCGAATACGGATGTATCCGGTGAGGGCAACAAAGGCAGCCACTTCACCGAGTTCGATTTCGGACTGGGTGCATCCGTGAGCTTTGCCAAACGCTGGACGCTGAACACCTTCTACAATGAGTGGACCAGCCCAGCGGACGGCTATGGCGATGGCCACTGGTGGAATGCCACACTTTCCTACGACGACAGTGGGCTGCTGGATGACAATTTCTCCATCAAGCCCTACGTGATCGTGCTGCGCGATCTGGGCGGAGATGCCTCCACCGGTCTTGAAAAAAATTCCTGGTATGTGGAGCCCGGCATTCGCCCGAATTATACATTCTTCAAGGACAGCCAGACTCCGCTGAATCTTGCATTTCTGGTGAAGGCAGGTCTGGGCAATGAGTTCTACGGGGGAGAAACCTTCGGCTACCTGGCGGCGGGGCCACAGCTCTCCACCTCACTCGGCTTCATTGATCCCGCTTATGGGAAATGGACCACCTCGGTAGGATATCTCTACTACAAGTTGGGCGATACCCTGGAGCCGATCAAGGGAAGCGATGACGAGCACCTTTTCACGTTCAATATCGCAGTGGGATTCTAACCGATACGCCTGATCCTGCGCAGCGTAATGCCTTACCAGACCAAACCTTCCTAGCCAATGAGTCAGGAAATCATCCAATCACCCGCCTTTCGGGTAGCAGCCTCCACCCTGTCGGGTCGTATTTTCGGGAAATACCGGAAGACTGCGGTAGCCACGGAGAGCCCAAGAAAAGATGCTCCATCTCTAACTGCATTGAGTCTGGAAGGCATCACGCTCTCCTTCGGCGGAGTGAAGGCTATTTCAAACGTCAGCATTCACATCATCAAAGGGGAAATAGTTTCCATCATCGGCCCCAATGGAGCGGGAAAAAGTTCGCTCATCAATCTCATCAGTGGGATCTATCAGCCGGATCAGGGACGCATCCACCTGGTGGGGAAATCCTTCCGGCGGGTACCTACGCAGCGACTGGCACGGCTGGGTGTGTCACGCACCTTTCAAAATCTTGCGCTCTTCAAGGGACTGAGTGTTTTCGATAATATCACGATCGCCCGGGTTAAGGCCCAGCGAGCCACTTTTCTCGAGCACTTGATCGGTGTGGGACGGGCCAGAAGGGAGCGGCTGGACGCTAATGAGCGGGCGGAAAGAATCCTGGATTTCCTGCATCTGCGGCCTTCGCGGGATCGACTCATCAGCACGCTCCCCTATGGCATCCAGAAGCGGGTGGAATTGGCGCGCGCACTGGTAGCGGAGCCGGATATCCTGCTGCTGGATGAGCCCATGGCGGGGATGACTCCGGCAGACAAGCTGGAGATGACCTACTTCATCCGCGCCGCTCGGGATGAATTCGGCATCACCGTGATCCTCATCGAGCATGACATCGCTGTAGTCATGGGTCTCTCGGACCACGTGGTGGTGCTGGATCATGGCATCAAGATCGCCGACGGAACTCCGGATGAAATCAAAGGAAATCAAGCGGTGATCGATGCCTACATGGGCGTGGTACAAGAAGAATAAAACTAACAAATTTATTGTCATGTCTGATTTTGATTGGCTGTTTTTCAGCGAGGTTCTGGTAGGGGGCTTACTGGCAGGAGTGATGTATTCACTCGTGGCCATCGGCTTCGTGCTGGTTTATAAAACATCCGGCGTCTTCAATTTTGCACAGGGGTCGATGGTGCTTTTCGCTGCACTCACCTTCGTGAGCCTGGTGGAGCGTGGAGTGTCATTCCCGCTCGCCCTGATGGCCACCTTCGCCCTAATGACCCTGCTGGGTCTCACGATCGAGCGGACGGTTCTGCGGCCTCTGGTGAACCAGCCTCCCATCACACTCTTCATGGCCACCCTAGGGCTGTCCTACATCATCGAGGGGGGTGCCCAACTGCTGTGGGGTGCCCAGGTTCATGGGCTTGAACTGGGCATCGATGATACGCCGCTGGAAATTTCCGGCATGTTGATCAGCAAGTTTGATCTCATCGCCGCCGGGATTTCCGCCGCCATGGTGGCACTGCTCACCGCGTTTTTCCGCTACACGCGCATCGGGCTGTCCTTCCGCGCAGCAGCGGATGACACACTGGCTGCATTAACCATAGGCCTGAAGCTCCCCCGCATCTGGGGAGCAGTGTGGGCAGCCGCTGGTCTGGTCTCCATCGTGGCAGGGCTGCTGTGGGGCGCACGGCTGGGAGTCCAGTTCTCCTTGTCACTGGTGGTTCTGAAGGCTCTGCCAGTGCTGGTGCTGGGAGGCTTCGATTCCATCCTGGGAGTGATCATCGGAGGACTTCTGATAGGTGCACTTGAAAAGGTTTCTGAGGTTTACATCGGTCCCTTCTTCGGCGGCGGCATCGAGACTTGGTTCGCCTACGTCATCGCCCTCGCCTTCCTGCTCATTCGTCCTGCCGGACTGTTTGGTCAAAAACTCATCGAACGCGCCTGAATCATGACTACCCCTTCCCGTCCATCCTTACCGCTGCTGAAAAATCCGTGGATCGCTCCCCTGCTGGCGCTGGTCATTGCCTACGGAGTGGTGCCTTTCCTTTCTGGTTCCTACGTTTTCGATGCCATTCTTACGCCATTCCTGGTCCTTTCCCTGGCAGGAGTGGGACTGAATCTGCTCACCGGCTACACCGGCCAGCTCTCGCTCGGCTCTGCCGCCTTCATGGCCGTGGGTGCGTTTGCTGCCTTCAATTTCAATCTGCGCATCCCTGGGCTGCCACTGGTGGCCAGCATTCTTCTGGCAGGTGCATCCGCCGCACTCATCGGGATCGTCTTCGGCCTTCCCAGTCTACGGCTCAAGGGATTCTATCTGGCAGTCTCCACGCTCGCCATCCAGTTTTTCGTCCAATGGGCGCTGACGAAATTCGGCTGGTTTTCAAACAACAGTCCATCCGGCGTCATCGATGCACCTCCGCTGCACGTGCTGGGCATTTCATTCGACAGCGCCGTGGGACGCTATCTGTTCACGCTGACCATCGTCACCATACTGACGGCCCTTTCATGGCGGCTGGTCACCACCCGCACAGGGCACCATTTCATCGCCGTGCGGGATCATGAGCTGGCAGCCAAGGTGCTGGGGGTGCCTATCCTGCGGACCAAGCTGCTGGCATTCGGCCTTTCCTCCTTCATCATCGGAGTGGCAGGGGCGCTGTGGGCTTTTGCTTACCTCCGAACTGTGGAATCCGCCGGGTTCAATCTGGATCGCTCCTTTCAGATCGTTTTCATCATCATCATCGGCGGGCTGGCCACCATCCGTGGCTCATTCCTGGGAGCTGCACTGATCGTCGTTTTCCCACTCATCCTTTCCCGGCTGGGCAGCTTTCTTCTGGGAAACATTTTCAACTCCGGCGTGCTGGAAATGAGCCAGCGCATCGTTCTGGGCACCCTCATCATCCTGTTTCTCATTGCGGAGCCTAATGGTCTGGCCGCCCTGCTGGAACGCCTGAAGCGCCGGATCCCCCTTCTTTCCTGAAACCCCTCCCATTTAATCTAACACCCATCCTACAACACCATGAGCAACGCAACTCAAGAAGTCTCAAAAGCCACCCGACATCCCCAGGCCGTCCCTGGCGTGGCCCGTCCCACCGAGCCTGCCCACATCATCCGCGATGATGCGGAGGCCATCAAGGTGGCACAGCTCCTGGCCGGGGAATTTGCAAAAGAAGCCTCCCTCCGTGACCGGGAACGCCGGTGGCCTGTAAAGGAACTGGATGCCTATTCCCAAAGTGGCCTGTGGTCCATCAATGTGCCGAAACAGTATGGCGGACCGGAAGTTTCCTACGCCACAATTTCCAAGGTCATCCAGATCATCTCTGCGGCAGATCCTTCCATCGGGCAGATCACCCAAAACCATCTCGGCGTCGTGGCAGCCATCCGCACCACCGGGGATGAAACGCACAAAACACTGCTGTTTGGAGAAGTGCTCAAGGGCATCCGCTTCGGCAACGCCTTTTCGGAATTCGGTTCCAAGCGTGCGGCGGATTTTGAAACGAAATTCACGGATGCCGGAGATCACGTGATCGTAAACGGCCAAAAGTTCTACTCCTCCGGCGCACTGCTGGCCCACCTCGTGCCCATCGTGGCGGTGGATGAGGAAGGACGCGCCTGGTATGCCATTGCGGATCGCGATGCCCCGGGGCTCACCGTGATCGATGACTGGTCGAGCATCGGCCAGCGCACCACGCTCAGCGGCACAGTTTTGTTGGACCAAGTGAAGGTTCCCAAGACCCACCTGATTCCCGGCTACAAGGGCTTCGACAAACCTACTGCTGATGGAGCCATCTTCCAGATCATTCAGGCCGCCGTAGATACCGGCATCGCACAGGCAGCCCTCGAGGACACCATTTCTTTTGTAAAATCCAGTACCCGCGCGTGGCTGGACAGCGGACTGGATCACGCATGGCAGGACCCTTATACCCTCCAGGCCATTGGCGATCTAACTATCCGCCTGCACGCCGCAGAGGCTCTTCTGGAGCTGGCTGGCCGCGCGGTGGATGTGGCTGTGGAAAACCCAACTGCCGAGACCGTGGCCCATGCCCAGCTCAAAGTGGCGGAGTCCAAGGTTCTCAGCACCGAAGTGGCCCTGGCCGCCACCAATAAGCTCTTCGAACTGGGCGGCACCCGCTCCACGTTGGAGGCCCACAACTTTGATCGCCACTGGCGCAATGCCCGCACCCACACCCTGCACGATCCAGTGCGATGGAAATACGCCATCATTGGTAACCACGCCCTCAATGGAGTGAACCCACCACTGCATGCCTGGAGCTGATTTTTCTCCCCATCCTTCTCCCATACATCCCTAACGAAATACCATGAAAACATCCCCATTCATTCCTACCCTCGGCAAGGTTGCTCTCGCAGCCAGTGTAGTCCTTTCACTCGGCCTTTCCCAAGTCCATGCCGATGATCAGTTCTTCCCGCTCCAAAGCTACCGTGTGGGCCCCTACGCCGCCGGTGGCACCGGCTTCTTCGGAGGATTCATCGATTACCTCAATCTCATCAACACCCGCGATGGCGGCGTGAATGGGGTGAAGCTCACATGGGCGGAAGGTGAAACCCAGTATGAGGTGGAACGCGGTGTGGAAGTATACGAACGCCTCAAAAACAACAATGCCATCGCCGCATGGAATCCACTCTCCGTCGGCATCGCCTACGCATTGATCGATCGCGTGACTCAGGACAAGGTGCCACTCATCACCATCAACCACGGGCGCACGGATTCCACCGACGGGCGCGTGTTTCCCTATGTTTTCCCACTCCTGCTCAATCCTTATAGCGAAACCTCCGGCATCATCAACTACATCGGTGGCAAGGAAGGAGGCATCGAAAAGCTGAAGGGGAAGAAGATCGTGGTGCTCTATCACGGCTCACCATACGGCAAGGAAACCATTCCTATTTTCGACCTCCTGGCCCAGAAGTATGGCTTCACTGTCCAACAGATCGAGGTGCCCCACCCCGGTAATGAACAACAGGCGCAATGGCTCACCATCCGCCGCGCAAAGCCGGACTACGTGGTTCTACGTGGCTGGGGCGTGATGAACCCGGTGGCATTGAAGACCGCGCAGAAGACCGGATTCCCTGCCTCTAAAATCATCGGCAATGTCTGGTCAAATTCCGAAGAGGACGTGATCCCCGCCGGTGATGCCGCCAAGGGCTACACAGCCATCACCACCCAGGCATCCGGTGCCGAGTATCCGGTGGTGAAGGAAATCGTAAAAACCGTTTACGATCAAGGCAAAGGCAACCTGGAAGACAAGAAGCGCATCGGCAGCGTCTATCACAACCTCGGCATCGTGAATGGCATCCTGAACGTGGAGGCCATCCGCATCGCACAGGCAAAGTTCGGCAATCGCACCCTCACCGGGGATGAAGTCCGCTGGGGCTTCGAGCACCTCCAGCTTTCCCCGGAGCGTGTGAAGGAACTGGGCGCGGAAGGGCTCTTCCATTCCATCAATGTCACCTGGGACAATCATGAGGGCGATGGCCGTGTAACCTTCCAGCAATGGGACGGCAGCAAGTGGAACGTGGTTTCCGATTGGATTGCACCGGACTGGAAACTGCTGCGCCCCATTATCGAAAAATCTTCCGAGGCCTACGCGAAGGAAAAGGGCATCAAGATCCGCACCTCCGAGAACGATAACGTAACCCCATGAGCGGTGAAAATTCCATCCAAAGGGGCGATACAACGTCGTCCCCTGCATTTGGTGGAGATGTGAAGTTGTTGCTGGCAGTAAAGGCGGTGGAGGCGGTTTACAGTGCCTCCATCGCCGCACTCCACGGCATCAATTTAAGTGTCCGGCAGGGTGAGATCGTCGCACTGCTGGGCGCCAATGGCGCGGGGAAATCCACCACGCTGAAGTCCATCTCCAATCTCCTGCCTGCCGTGCGGGGTCGTGTAACAGCAGGCTCCATCCAGTTCGACGGCCATGATGTTTTGCGTAAAACTCCTGCGCAACTCACCCGTCTGGGGCTCGTCCAGGTGTTGGAGGGCCGCCATTGCTTCCGCTCTCTAACGGTGGAGGAAAATCTGATCTCCGGCGGTTTGGGCCGCAGTGGCAAGGGGCGTGAAATCGCGGCGGATCTGGAAAAAATCTACACCATCTTCCCGCGCCTTCTTCAGAAGCGCAAAATCCACGCCGGTCTGACATCCGGTGGAGAGCAGCAGATGACCGCCATTGGCCGCGCCCTGCTCACCCGCCCCCGGTTGCTGGTGCTGGATGAGCCATCCATGGGACTGGCTCCTCTCACGGTGCAGGCCATCTTCCAAGCATTGAAAACGCTCAATGAAACCGAGGGACTTTCCATCCTCGTGGCGGAGCAAAATTCCAGCGTCGCCCTCCGTTTCGCCCATCGGGTAACTGTGCTGGAAACCGGGAAAACCGTGCTGGAAGGAACCGCTGCTGAATTACGTGCACGGGAAGACCTCAAATCGTTTTATCTGGGCGGAACTGCTGCTTAAGCAACACCCGAGCAGCAAAGATGCCTTCCGCGAAACAATCGAAAAAACCATAATTCTCCATAATACATTGATTACCAATGGTGAAAATATAATGGCACGTAAAGTGCTAAGTATGATATAGATTAAATAGTAGGCGAGCGAGCGCCCGCCCCGCAACACACCCATCCGACCAAGGCCACCATGCCGGAGGAATACGGGACCACCCACCGAATCATACATCCACTCCGTCATGAGCTACCAAAATTCCGCATTTTACACCACAGAGGAAAACGAAGATCCGATCCGTTTCGCCTACTGGGTTCCCAACGTCAGCGGCGGCCTCGTCGTCAGCAAGATCGAGCAGCGCACCAGTTGGGATATCGATTACAATCGCAAGCTGGCCAAGCTGGCGGAACAAAACGGCTTCGATTACGCACTCAGCCAGATCCGCTTTACTGCAGGATATGGGGCGGATTCCCAGCATGAGCCACTCGTGATCAGCCAGGCACTGCTGCATGCCACCGAGCACCTCAAGCTCATCGTCGCCCTGCTCCCCGGCCCGTGGAATCCTGCGCTGGCAGCAAAACAACTCGCCTCCCTGGATGTGATTTCCGGTGGCCGTGTGGCCGTGAATATCGTCAGCGGCTGGTTCAAGGGAGAATTCCAGGCCATCGGTGAACCATGGCTGGAGCACGATGAACGCTACCGCCGCTCTGAGGAATTCATCCGCGCACTGAAGGGCATCTGGACTGAGGACAATTTCACCTTTAAGGGCGATTTCTATCGATTCAACCAATACACGCTCAAGCCCAAGCCCATTCAAAAACCGCACCCGGAAATCTTCCAGGGTGGCAGCTCCCGCGCCGCCCGGGACATGGCCTCCCGTGTGAGCGATTGGTATTTCACCAATGGCAATACGCCGGAAGGTCACAAGGCTCAAATCGATGACATCCGGGCCAAGGCTGCCATCAACGGCCACTCCGTGAAAATCGGCGTGAATGCCTTCATCATTGCCCGTGATACAGAGGAAGAGGCCCGCGCCGTTCTTCAGGAAATCATCGACAAGGCAGATCCAGACGCCGTGAACGGCTTCGCCAGCGAAGTGAAAAATGCCGGCAAAGCATCCCCGGAAGGTGAGGGCAACTGGGCCAAGTCCACCTTTGAAGACCTCGTTCAGTATAACGATGGCTTCAAGACCAACCTCATCGGCACACCGGAACAAATCGCCGAGCGCATCGTCCACCTGAAATCCATAGGAGTGGATCTGATCCTATCAGCCTTTCTGCACTTTCAGGAAGAGGTGGAGTACTTCGGAAAACGCGTCCTGCCCCTTGTCCGCAAGCTGGAGGCAGAGCGTCTCACTGCGGTCTGAAAAAAAATCAGGAGCATTTGATCCTTTGGGGTATGCCCCGCAGCACCCCTCTTCCCTAAAAACCAAAAACCAGCAAACCTATGTCCGATATCCTTCTCATTTCCGGCAGCCCTACGGCTCCCTCCAAGTCCGCCGCGCTTCTTGATCACGCCCAGAGAGTCATCCAAAGTCGCGGTCTATCAGCCACCACCATCAGTGTGCGTGATTTTCCTGCGGAAGATCTGATCCACGCAAAATACGACAGCCCGGCCTTTGAGGAATTTAAGGCGCAGATCGAAAAAGCCTCCGGCCTCATCGTGGCAACGCCCATCTACAAGGCATCCTACACCGGCAGCCTCAAGGCCCTGCTGGACATCCTGCCTCAAACCGCACTGCGAGGGAAAACCATTCTGCCACTCGCCACGGGCGGCTCACCCGCCCATCTGCTGGCCATCGATTATGCGCTCAAACCGCTACTCGCCGTTCTCGGTGCCTCCGATATCCAGCAGGGCGTCTATGTCACCGACGCACAGTTTGAATACAACGATGACGGCTTCACCCTGGCCGATGAATTGCAAACCCGCTTTGACGAAAGCCTGGCGCGCCTCGTTCTAACGGTGAATGCCCTCAAGCCAAAAGCCATCGCTGCATGAAGCTCCTCTGGTTCATTCCCACCCATGGAGATGGGCGCTACCTGGCTTCCGCCCATGGAGTACGACCCACCACCCTGCATTATCTGAAACAGATCGCACAGGCCGTGGATGAG
>Ga0157373_10001927_pt1 | contig 15766 bp, 10 predicted proteins | sample C65metaG_FD_113460 | JGI IMG/M metagenome (GOLD analysis project Ga0157373, IMG submission 113460) | Corn rhizosphere microbial communities from Kellogg Biological Station, Michigan, USA - C6-5 metaG | ecosystem: Host-associated > Plants > Roots > Rhizosphere > Soil | place: USA: Michigan... | reverse complement strand
TGGCGTAGAGCCCGGCCGCGTGATTCGTGCGGATCTCGCAGTATTCCACGAGCCAGTGCAGCGACGCCGTCCAGTCGCCCTGAATGGCGCCGGCTTGCAGCGGCGTGTTGTAGTTCTGCACGATGAGATTCCGGATGGTGACCCGGCTGGCCGTTCCCGAGAACGCCTTCACGGTCGTGTTGTCGCCATCGAGAATGGCGCCCGCCTCGCCCGCGAACGTCATGCCGTCCTTGGGGACAACGCTTTGTTGATGCCAGGTGCCGGCCTTGAGCCAGAACGATGTACCCGCCGGATTCGCGTTCACGGCGGCCTGGATGCTCTGCCCCGGCTCGATGACCACACCAGTCGTCGGGTTCAGGCTCGACGACGGGCCCACGCCACTGCCGGATGTCGGGTCGGGTGACGTCGTCGGAGTCGGCGCCGGGGAGGTCACGGGCGCCGGCGCCGGTGCGGTAATGGCCACCGATCCGGACCCGCTCTTCCCATCGATCGTCGCGCTGATCGTCGCCGTGCCCGCCGCGACCGCGGTGACGACGCCACCGGCCGACACGGACGCAATACCCGTGTTGCTCGATGTCCACGTCACGGTGCGTCCGGTGAGCGTGCCACCGGTGGAATCTCTCGCGGTCGCCGCAAAGGTGCCCGTCTGACCCACGGTGAGCGACAGACTCGACGGACTCACCGATACCGTCGCGACGGGAACGAGATTCACGACGACCGACACCGCGGCCTTGCTCCCATTCGCCGTCGCCGTGATGGACGCCGAACCGGCGCCGACCGCACTGATGGTCGCACTGCTGCTCGACGACGAAGGCGTCACCTTCGCGACGGACGAATTGCTCGTGGCCCACGTGAACGTGGCGCCGGAGATCACGTTGCCGGTGGAGTCCTTGAGGACGGCGGTCACCTGCGCACTCTGCCCCGTCAGGAGCGACTCGAACGCCGGATTCACCGACGGCACCGCGGTGCCAACTGGTACAATGTTGGCCGCCGCCGAGCCCTGCACGCCATTCACCGTGGCAATCACGCTCGTCGAGCCGAACGCCACACCCTTCACGAGTCCCGTCGATGACACGGTGGCCACGGCGCTGTTCGCGCTGCTCCACGTCACGGTGTATCCGCTGACCGGCTTGCCCGAGGAATCCAGCGGCGTCGCGGCCACCTGCGCCGTGGCGCCAATTCCCAGCGACACCGTCGCGGGTGACGTGAGCACCGAGCTCACTGGAAGCGGCGTGACCGTGACCTTCGCATGGCCAAGCTTCTTCCCGCCGTTCCCGTTGTTCGTGGACAGCGACAGGAGCGTATCGGAGGAGACCAGACTGCCGCTCACGCTGAGTACGGACGCGTCAATCGTCGTCGTGCCCGTCTTGAGCGCCGTGATGACGCCGCTCGACGAGACCGAGGCAATCGTGGGATCGCTCGACGACCACGTTACCGTGCGGTTCAGCTTTCTGCCGTTCCGGTCCGTCGCCTGCGCGGTAAGTTGCGTGGTCTTTCCGACCCGGAGCGTCGCGCTGGACACGGACATCCGCACCGAGTCCACGATCGCGGTGGTCGTGACCGCGGAGGCGCCGTTGACCTTGCCGACATGCGCGGAGATCGTCACCGCGCCTTCACGCAGCGCCCTGACGTCGCCAGCGGGCGACACGATCGCGATGGTGGTGTCCGAACTGTGCCAGAACACGTACGCGCCGTTCACCGCATTACCCGCGGAATCTTCCGCGACGGCGTGCAGTGTGACCATCGAGTCCACGATCAGATGCGCCTTCGCCGGCGTCGTGACAACGTGGGCGACGGTTCGAGCTGCTGCGGTTGCGGCGGAGGGAGCGAGCGGACTGGATCGATCGAGACAGCCGATCAGCGAGAGGACAAGCGCGACGGATGACAACACGTCAGCCTTTCGGGAGAATTGCATGCGCGTACCCCTGTGCACAAACCCGTTCGGCGGCTCGACTGGCGTGGCATCCACTGCGGATGCGGTAGCCTCGTAGCTTTGCGTCCCCGGCTTTCGCCGGGTTTGCCATTATCGCGGACCCGTGAGGGCCGCGCAGTTGACATGGTTCGATGTCGCGTGAAGCGCCCATCAAACCCGAGACGAAAATAGGAATCAAAAGTCAACTGGCAAGAGGGCGAGACATTAATCCCGGCCAATTGCGCCATGCGTTACTGTGACATTCGCAAAATGCCGCAGCGTGCGCCATGGCAAAATGCAAGCTGCCGCGCCGTGACATCGCGATGTGAAAAAATTCGTCGCGGTCCTGTCAAGGCATCACGACGTCACGGCACGGCGCTGTCGGCGCGCTCGGATCCACGCGCGATGGCGCGCCGGCGGCGGATGATGAGAATGATGGCCAGCGCGACCGCCGTCGCCGCGGATGCGGCGACCTGCCCTACCGCCGCGCCCAGGAGGGCCCAGCGCGACAGCGCCCAGATGCCGCCTGACACCGTAATCACCGCGGACGCGACGTATGCCCAGAAGATCTGATCCGGTCGCTCGACGGCGCGCAGCACGCTGCTCAACACGGCCACCACGGCGGCCGACACCGGCAGCAATCCGATCACCCACAGCAGCTCGGCGGTGTTCGCGTAGCGTCCCTTGTACAACAGTCGCACGAGCGGCTCCGCGAACGCACCCAGCAGCAGCCAGTACGCGACCGCTCCGCCAGCGAACAGCGCGAGCGCAAACCACAGCAGTTTCCGGAATGCGGGCCGTCCGCGAACACGCACCATGGCGGGGAGCAGGAGAATGGCCAGCGCCGAGAGCGATTGCAGAATCGGCATCACGAGATTCAGCATGGCCTTGAAGGCCGCACTGCCCGCCAGACCCGTGAAGCCGGACATGGCCACGAGCAGCACGTTCGATGGCACCCACGAGATGGCGCTCGTGGCCAGCGCCCAGCGTCCGTAGCCCCAGTGATCATCCAGCACACCGCGCACGGTGACATCCGCTGACACGATGCGCTGGTCCGCCTCCAGCCGATGAATCAGCCAGAATCCAGCGACGATGCTCGCCACGCCCATCACGCCGAGCGCCGTGAGTACCGAGAGCGCGCCCAGATGAAAGAGCAGGAACAGCCCCGCCAGCATCAGCACGAGATAGACGGCACCCGCCGCGGCGGCCCAGTGGGGCTGCAGCCGCGCGAAGCAGGCGCGCCGGGTCAACCAGGTGAGCAGTACACAGGGAGCCACCGGTGCGAGACCGATGAGCGCGATGCCGACTTCACGTGAGCCGGCGATCCACGTGATCCCGCCGCCAATCGCGAGCAACAACCCGCCGAGTCCGGCCACCCACCAGTGGCCGCGGAGCAGCATGCGCATGTAGGGCGCGAAGTGTGCCTCGTACTTCGCTGATCCGAAGATCAGCATCGGTTCGGTGAGCAGCGCGGTGTGCAGCGTGCCGAAGAGCAGAAAGACGGAATACGCGATGGCGAACGCGCCGTAGTCGGTCGGGGTGAGCCAGCGCGCAAGCAGGATGTTCATCACGAAGTTGGACACGGCGAACAGTCCCTGATCGGCAATTGCCCACGCGCCGCGTCCCGCCCAGCGCAGGCGTCTGGCAAGAAGCGGTGCGCTTGCCACCGTCGACGTGCTCACCGTGCCTGGCTCGGCCACGGCCCCAGTTGCTCGCTAAGGTACATTCGGCTCCTCGCTACGGTACGTTCAGTTGCTCGATACGAAACGTGCGGGTAAGCTACTGAGCCAGCCAACAACATTCCTCATACGTGACCGCGCCGGAACATCGCCGTGACAGAGCACTCCACCGCTGAGGCCGAACGTCCCGCGGTGCCGTACGCCGTGACCGGCAGCGCCGGCGCGCGGCAGCATGCCATGGGCGTCGTGGTCGCGATCGCGACGCTCGTCAACATCGCCGTCGCGGTACTGGCGCACCACTTCCCGTACGGCGACGCGATGAACCAGTTGGCGCGTTACGTCCTCATGGAGCGCTACTGGTTCGGCGCGCCACCGCCGGGCATCGTGGTCCATCTCACGCCAACGGCGTACATCGGCGTTGACCTGGTTGGCGTGGCGCTCGTTCATCTGTTCGGCCCGCACGCGGCGCTCCGGATCCTGACGGCCTTCGCGCTCGCGCTGCTGCCGGCCGGCATGTACGCGCTGATCCGCGCGACGGCGCGGCCACGGCGCGATTGGGCGCTCGTCGGCGCGTTGCTGGGATTCAACTGGTTTCTCATCCAGGGCATGATCAATTACGCCGTTGGCGTTGGCATCGTGCTGTTCTGGTTCGCCTGCTGGTGGCCGCGTCGCGCCGCGCCGTCCTGGCCGGTGCGCATCCTGCTCTCCATCGCGGCGGTGGGCCTGCTGCTCATCCACCTCACCACACCACTCATCGCGCTCGTCGTCATCTGGGTTGATTATGCCCTGGGGCTGCTGCCACAGGGCGATCGGCCCACAAATCTCCGTCCCCGCGTGTTCCGCTCCGAGCTGGTCACGTGCATCACCATCACAGCGGTGGTGGGGGTGGCCTGGGTCGTCGTCCTGACCTCGCCGGGCGGTGGCAATCTGGTCGAGTCGTTCGAGTTTCGCAGCGCCTCCATGAAACTGCTGGAGCTGGGCGCGCCCTTCTTTTCCTTCTCGCTGCTGCAGGCGGGGATCATGGCCGCCCTCTACGGGATCTGTCTCATCGCCTTCCTGTACACCAATCGTGCGCGACTTCACCTCGATACGTTCACGGCGTCCGCCATCGTGTTCCTTGTGCTCTTCATCGTCTTTCCCGAGGGGAGCAAGGTTGGTGGCGCCATGGACATCCGGTGGCTCCTGCCCGCCTATTTCCTTCCCTTCTGCATGACGACGCGGGAACCGTCCGGCGCACCGCGGCCGTGGCTGCGCCGCGCGCTACTCGCCGCATGCGTGCTCAATGCCCTGCTAGTCTGGCGCTACACGCGCTCGGCGGACCGGCTGCTCGCGGACTATGACGTTGCCCTCGAGCACGTGCCGCAAGGCACGCGGCTGCTCCCCATCATCTCCGATCATCAGCTACGCCCCCGCGTCGATCCGTACCAGCAGTATGCCTTCTGGCACATCATTCGAAACCGGGGGCAGGTTCCCGGACTCTGGTCGTATACGGGCGCACGGGATGGCGATGCGCTGCTCTCGTACTTCCGGCACTTCGTGGTGCTGCACCATCTCTATCTCCCCGCCGCCCGATGGGGCACGGCGGATTTCTCGCCGCTCGACTGGCGGCGCCTGGACCGCGACTATGACTACATCATACAGGCCGGCAACGACGAACGCGTTGCTGCCATTCTCTCTGCGCACACCACGGAGACCTTCCGTGTCGGTGCCATGACGGTGTACAAGGTCAGCGGCTCTCGATAGCCGCTCCCGCCGGCTGCATCCAGCCGGGCTTCGCGCTCATCGACGACTGTCTCACGGCGCGAATCGAGATGACCAGCAACGTGACCCAGCAGAGGAGGATCGCGAAAAAATCCAGGCTCCCTGCATGGTAGCGCACCAGCGCGTACTCCAGCGTGAGGAACGTCACGGCGACGACGGGAGAGACGCCGAGTTCCTTCTGGCGCGTCCAGATGAAGAGCATGGGCAGGAGCAGCAGGACGCTGTAGTGCTCGAGCGTTTGCGGATAGATGAGGAGCGCCGCGGGTACTCCCAGGGCAAGGCCCAGCGCCGACCGCGAACGGCCCAGCCTCATTTCCATCCCGAACGTGACCCCCGCGATCGCGAGAATCATGGCGATGAACGCCGGCTGCATGAGCGGCGATCCGCGCCCGAACTCATAGTGCGTCGCGCGAACCCAGGTCGCCAGCAGCGACTGATTGATGTTCGATGAGAAGTAGGAGTGCGGCATGCGACTCACCGAATTACTCGTGATGAACGACGTAAACACCTCCGAGCCGAACGCCAGCGCCGTCACTGCGGCAAGGCCAGCGAGCACGAGCACCGTTGCCAGCACGGAGCGCCAGCGGCGGTCCAGCACGGTCCAGCCAAGAAAGAACGCGGCAACCGGCTTGACCACCATGGCCAGAGCCAGATACGCTCCGCCGGAAATCCGATTTCGGTCCCGCCAGAAGAGCAGCAGGAAAAGCAGCAGCAGAAAGCCGGTCTGGCCGAACGCATAGGTCGAATACGTGGCGCGCAGGGTGAGCACCATGGCGGTGGTGAACGCCAGCTCCCATATCCCGTGCGGCTCGAACAGCCTGTGCCAGAGCACGCCGATGACGGCCGCCGTGCTGGCGATGATCACGAGGTACCAGAGCAGCGCGGCCGCGTGCAGACCGAGGAGACCGAGCGGGGCAAACAGGAGCATGGTCATCGGCGGATACGGAAATCCGACGTCGAGGAGCTCCCGGTTGAAATCACCCGCCGTGCTCACGGGTTCGCCGGCGGCACGGAGCGAGTCCGCGACGGCGTGAAAGCTCTCTGGCCGGTAGAAGTCGTCGCCCACTACGGCCACCTTGCCGAACAGCCAGAAGGCTTGCACGTCCCAGCGCGGCGGATCGGCGACGTTGCTGCGGGCGCGAGCCATGCAGAGTGCGCCGAACGCCACGATGACGACGCCGAGCAGCACGGCATAGCCGCGCCGCATCACGCGGGGCAGCGCGTTCCGATACCACATTCCCGCGAGCAGAACCGGCGTCAGCACGAGCGGGAACAGCTCGGACAGCAGTGGCCCGCGCAATCAGCCAGCCCCCGCGGCGATCACCGGAAGTTCAGGCCGTGGCCGTCGCGACGGGGGATGTGGCGTATACCGGCGACCCCGCGGCGGGCTCTGTCGATTCCATTACCTGCTGCTCGATCCAGGCGTAGGTCCGCGCCAAACCATCCTCGAGTGAAATCGCGGGCTCCCAGCCAAGCACCTCGCGCAACCGCGTGTTGTCCGAGTTGCGCCCGCGCACGCCCTGGGGACCCGGGACGTGACGCTTCTCGATTTTCACACCCGCCGCGTCGGCCACGAGATCCGCGAGCTGGTTGATCGTCACCAGGCGGTCCTGTCCCAGATTCAGCGGTTCGGCGTAGTCCGAGTTCATGAGGCGGTAGATGCCCTCGAGGCAGTCGTCGATGTAGCAGAACGACCGTGTCTGCTCTCCGTCGCCCCAGATCTCGATCACGCGCTCTCCTCTCAGCTTGGCCATCGCGATCTTGCGACACATGGCGGCGGGCGCCTTCTCGCGGCCTCCCGTCCACGTGCCCAACGGGCCGAAGATGTTGTGGAAGCGCACCGTGCGCGTGGCAATGCCGTACTCCTCGCGATAGTGCATGCACAGCCGCTCGGTCACGAGCTTCTCCCACCCGTAGGCATCCTGCGGCATGGCCGGATAGGCATCGTCCTCCTTGAGCGGCACGACGTTGGTGTCGGTCTGCCGATACTCCGGGTACACGCATGCCGACGAGGTATACAGGTACCGGCTCGCGCCATTGACTCGCGCCGCATCCAGCGTGTGCGTGCTGATGAGCAGATTGTTGTGCAGGATCTCGGCGTGATGCGACGAGATGAATCCCATGCCGCCCATGTCCGCCGCCAGCGCATAGACCTGATCCACGTTGCGCGTCGCTTCCAGGCAGTTCGCCCACCGCCTCAGGTCGAGCAGCTGGAATTCGTCGGCGGCGGTCGCTGCATACTCCGGTTCCTTGATGTCCACTCCCCGCACCCAGTAGCCGCGATCCTTCAGATACGAGACGAGATGGTGGCCAATGAATCCACCGGCGCCGGTAACCAGTACGCGCGCGCGCGCGTCAGACGACTTGGACATGACAGCTCCTCATTCAGACACGGAGTAGGATTTGGGATCGTAGCGGTAGTAGCGGTACGCGGCGTCGTAGCGGGCGTCCTGATCGAAGTTGATGTCGTTCAGGACGGTGCCGATGACGTTGGCGCGGATGTTCGCGAACTGCTCCATGGCGAAGGCGAGCGCGCCCGTTGCGGTAACGCCGGAGCGCGCCACCAGGATCACGCCACCCACGGATGCGCCCAGCAGCACGGCGTCCGACACGGCGTTGAGCGGCGGCGTGTCGATAATGATGAGGTCGTACGATGCCTCCAGCCGCTGGAGCAGCGACAGAGCCTGACCCTCGGCGAGCACCTGCGACGGGTTCGCCATGAGCCGCCCCGACGGCAGGAAGTCCAGTATCGCGCCGCCTTCGACACGCAGATGGCAGAGTGCACGATCCACCGGCGCCTGCCCCTTGAGCACGTCCGAGAGACCCGGGCTGCGGTTCGTCTTCAGCACGCTGTTGATGCGACCCCGGCGCAGATCGGCATCGATGAGCAGCACCTTGCGCCCCCGTTGGGCCATGGCGAGCGCCAGGTTCACCGCCACCGTGGTCTTGCCGTCGCCCGGTGTGGGGCTGGTGATCACCAGCACCTTCAGCCGGTGCCCCTGCTGACCGAACGACACGTTCACGGCCAGACGGTTGAACGCCTCCAGCACCTCCGGCATCTCGATGCCGGCATGGATATCCGGGTCCTCGCCCGTCTGATCGGATCCCGCGCCCTCGTCGCCGCTCTCGTTCTTGACAATCGATGGCAGTCGCGGCGCTCGCCACGGGCCGGATGTGGAGAAGATGCGGCGCTGCGCCAGGTCTATCCGCGGAATCAATCCCAGCACGGGCAGACGCGTCGTCATCTGCACGTCCGCACGCGAGTGAATGTTCTTATCCGCGGATTCCCTCACGAATGCCGCCGCAACACCGAGGAGCAACCCCGCCGCCGCCGCAAGAATCAGATTGAGGATCGGCTTTGGCCGCGATGGCTTGAGTGGCAACGTCGCCGTATCCACGATGTGCACAGTGGGATCCACCGATGCCGCGGCGATCTCGGCTTCCTTGAGCCGCGTCTGCAGCAGCGTGTAGAGATCTTCGAGCACCTTGGGCTGCCGCTCCAGGCGATTCTCCTCCACCTCCTTGCCCGGCAGCGTGCTCAACCTGGCCTGGGACTGGGCGATCGCGGAGTCCAGCCCGGCAACCTGATCCGAGAGTCCGTGGTAATACGTGTTCGCGATGCCGTTGATCTGCGTCTCGAGGGCCGAAATGCGTGAATCAATCGCCTGGACCTCGGGATCGGCGGGCGTGCGTTTGGTGATGAGCGCGGTGCGCTTGTCCTCCGCCTCGTTGAGCGACTGCAGCAGCCCGGACGCGGCCTGGTTCTGCAGCAGCGTCGGGAACGCCATGAGGTAGCGATAGCGCGACGCACCGCTCGCCGTATTGGCGTCTGTGGGTGACTTGATGTTCCTGAGCAGGACGCCGAGCGCCGAGCGCTCCGCTTCCATCTTGTTGCGATCCGCGCGGAGATCACCAAGCCGCTGCACGCCCGTCGTGGCTTCATCCTGCAGACTGACGGCCTGGTGTGACTCACGGAAGCGGCGCAGCGAATCCTCCTGCGCGCTCAGTGACGTGCTGAGCTGCTTGATCTGCTCCTTCAGGAACTTCACCGTCGATTCGTTCCCTTCCCGGCCCACCGCGTGACGCTGCGCGAGGTAGAGCGCCGTGAGCTCGTTGGGAACATCGCGCGCCAGCTCCGGATCGGGGTCCTCGTAACTGATGAGCGCGAGATTCGCGAGAGGCATGGGCCGCGAAACGTTGATGGCGCCCTGCGTGGTGTTCACCGCGATGTCGGTGGGGAGGACCGAGAAATTGTACTGGTCCATCGCGTCGCCGGCGGCAGGCGCGAACACGAAGCGCATCCCCTCCAGCGACAGACTGTCACCCGGGGCGATGATTCCAAGCTGGCTTTTCGTGTCCAGGTTCGTGAGCGTGTACCGCCCATCGGGGCGGCGATCCAGGCGGTAGCCGCCGCTGTTCGGCAGCAGCCCATTGAAACGCGCAGCGAGCTTGCCAAAGATGCCCAGATGGTGAGACGGCGTGTCCGGCCGCTGGGTGCGGACCGGTTGGATATACGGGAATACCTGGCTCCGCAGCACACCTCGCGGGGCAGTGACCTGCAACTGGAGTCCCAGCGAATCCACCACCGCGCGCGCCAGCGTGCGGCTGCCCAGCACCTCGATCTCGGTATTGATCTCGGTGCCCTTGAGGCTCGCCAGCACATCCAGCGCCTGCACGTTCGATGGCTGCTCGTCAATGCGCAGCGACGCGCTGGACGAATAGATCGGCGTGAGACGCCAGGTCAGGATCGCCCCAATGAACACCAGCGCCGCCACGCACCCGGCGATCAGCCAGAGGTGCCGCAGCAGAATGCCCTGAATGCCGCGTGAGCCGGGCACGCCGGACGCGGCGGACGCGCCGATTGGGCGCGCGTACCCCGGCATGGAGAGTTGCACCCCGGGTCCTTCCACTCGCGTGGACAGCGGAACAATGTCGGCCATATGTCGGCTAATGACCCACGATGATTGCCACGATTGTCGCGACCGCGGACACCGCGGCGCCAAGAACGTACGGATTGCGTGAGACCCAGCTTCGATATGGCACGTTGAGTTGATCGCCGGATCGGAGCGGGGTATCCGCCAGTTTGGTTTCAGTACTCAGGTTTCCCGCAATTGTCTGACCGTCGCGAATCAACTGTACCTTCTTGTCGTTGCCATCCGGCGTGACGCCGCCAGCCAGAGCAATGGCGTCGCTCACGGTCATCGTACCGCTCACATGGTAAAGGTTTGGTGTTTTCACCGCGCCGGTGACCTGAACGCGGCGGAGCACCGTGACCTCGATGGATGGATTCACGAGATACTTCGCGTACCCTTCGGTAATCATGGAGCGGACCGCAGTCGGCTCCACCCCGCCCATCTTGAGCTGGCCGAGCTTGGGCAGCACCACGTTGCCTTGCGGATCCACTTCCACGGTATCAGACAAATCGGCTTCACCGAAAATCTTCACGGATATCAGGTCGCCCGGCCGCACGACCTCCTGCGACTGCTGCGTGGTTGGTGTGAGCGATGGTGGCGGGTTCGATCCTCCGCATGCGGCCGCTGCGTAACTGATTCCCGCAGCAACAACCCATTTCACGAACCGCATCGAGTGTCTCACTCGCATGAACTCACGCTCTCCCAACCCGAACATTATCGGATTCTAAAGTAACGATTTCCCCCTTCCTGCGCCTCACCCTACTATCTCTGTCCCCACGCCCTGGCTCCTCCCCCAGCCCCCTAGCCCCCTAGCCCCCTGTCGTCCAATGCACATGACATACCACCACTCGACACTCGATCTACAGGCAGATAGCGACGCGAAGGAGAGCGGGCAATCCACCGCTCGGTGGAAGGCAGTGCTCGGGGAAGCGCAGGAAAATCGGGCTGGTGCAGTGCGCCGCTGATCGTACTACAACCGGCTACGGCATAGCAAGATAGCCGCTTCGCTCCCGCACCGGCCGCCACGTCCCCGGTGCATCATGGAGTGAGACCGGGCGCCCGGGATTGATCAGCTCCGCCGCCGGCAACGGCATCGTCCTCGCCAACTCCGAGACCGGCGCAACAGGCGTGGAGCGTCTGCCTCAGTGAATGTGTTGCTTCCGTGCACCAGCGCGCGCGTCAGACCATTCGTCCATCGCTCCGGCGATGCGCGCCGCCGCATCGCCGTCACCATAGAGAGTCCGGCGCCACCCGCGCTCGCGCGCCCTGCCGGCGTGCGAGAGAACGTGCGCGGCCAGCTCCTCGCCGGCGAGCGCGGGAGAGACGAGCAGGTTCGCACCCACCTCCACCGTCTCGCACCACTCGGTTTCATTGCGCACCGTGACACAGGGTGTGCCCAGCCAGTAAGCTTCCCGCTGAATGCCTCCGGAGTCGGTCACGACCGCGAAGGCATCGCGGACGGCGGCAACCGCCTCCAGGTATCCCAGCGGCGGCAGCGTGTGGACTCGCGCGCCAATGCCGGGCGCCACCTGCGGCGAGTCGAGGATCGCGCGCGTGCGCGGATGCACGGCGAACACCACCGCCAGCGGCAGCGCCGACAGTCCCTCGAGCACGCTGCGCATGTGCTGGTCGCTCGCCGTGAGCTCGGCGCGGTGCAGCGTGACGAACACGAATGGTTCACCCGGAGGCAGTGGCCAACCGGAAGCGGCTGACGCCGCACCCGTGCGTCCCGCGTTGCGCAGCAGCACGTCGTACGCGATGTCACCGGTGAGCACGACGGTTCCGTGCACCTTGCGAGCGTCGAGCTCGGCGACCGCCGCGGCCGATGGCGCGCAGAGCAGCTCCGCGAGCTCATCCACCACACGACGATTGATGTCCTCGGCCATGAGGTGATCGGCCGCGCGGAGTCCCGCCTCGATGTGCACCACGGGGACGCGCAGTTGCGCCGCCGCCAGCGCGCACCCCAGCGTGCTGTTGGTGTCGCCAATCACGACGACGGCCGCCGGCCGCTCGCGCACGAACACCTGCGCCGCGCGCGTGAGAATGGCCGCGGTCTGCTCCGCATGCGGCGCCGAGCCCACCTCGAGCAGATGATCGGGACGGCGTACGCCGAGTGCCTGGTAGAGTCCGGCGTTCAACTCGTAGTCGTAGTGCTGGCCCGTGTCCACCGTGATCACGCGCCAGTGCCGGCTCAGCGTTTCAATGAGCAACGACGCCTTGATGACCTGTGGGCGCGTGCCGTAGCATAACGCCAGCGGTATCTTGCTCTGTGGAGAAAACGAAGGCATGGTTCGTAGCGAAAGAAATTCCCCGTTCAGGCAACCTCGACTGCTTCCGATCCCGCCTCCGCAGCCACCTGTCGCACGCAAGATCACAACTCCCGCTTCCGTTCGCCAGCATGTCATCTCTCTCTGAGGAATTCATGAGGCATCGTGTACTCGTTCCCGCGGCGCTCATCGCGGCGCTGGCGCTGAGCGGCGCCCGTTTCGCCGCGGCCCAGTCCTCGGCATCCGACACGCCGAACACTCTCACCAGGGCCGAGCGCGCCGCCGGATGGCAGCTCCTCTTCGATGGCAAAACCATGAGCCAGTGGCGCGGCTACAAATCGGACAGCGTGCCAAGTGGCTGGAAGGTGGAAGACGGTACGCTCACGAAGAGCGGCAGCACCGGCGACATCATCACGCGCAACAAGTTCGCCAACTTCGAGCTCGACCTTGACTGGAAGATCGCGTCCGGCGGCAACGCGGGGATCTTCTACCGGGGCACCGAGGAGTACGACCACATCTACTGGAGCGCGCCCGAGTATCAGTTGCTCGACGACGCGAAGGCGCCCGACGGACGGAGCCGGCTGACCTCGGCCGGCGCGGCGTACGCGCTGTATCCATCGCCCGCGGGGATTCTCAAGCCCGCCGGCGAATGGAACTCCACGCGCATCATCGTGAAGGGCGCGCACGTGGAGCACTGGCTCAACGGCAGGAAGCTGCTGGAGTACACGCTGTGGAGCCCCGACTGGAAAGCCAAAGTCAAGGCCAGCAAGTTCGCCGCCTATCCGCACTACGGCATGGCGAAGACCGGCTACATCGGCATTCAGGGCGATCACGACGGCGCGCTCTCGCTGAGGAACATCAAGGTGCGCGAGCTGAAATAGGAGAACAGAGAAGCGGGAATGGGCAATCGGGAATGGGGAATCGGGGAGGCAGTCCGCCCCCTGCCGCCCCACCCCGATTTCATGGAATCGGCAATCGGCCTCCCCATTCCCACCATTCCCCATTCCCACCATTCCCCATTCCCGCTTGCCCATTCCCAAGAGAATGGCGGCGGGAAGCGGCCCATTCCCCATTCCCCATTCCCCATTCCCAATGCTCCGCCCCATTGCCATTGCCGTCGCACTCACTGTTGCTGTCCCTGCTCTAGGCCAGAATGCGCGCCGTGGGCGCCCGCCGGCCGACACCGGCCGCACGACGCGCGACAGCGGCGCCGCGCACCGCGACACATCGCGCGCGGCCGGCCCCAGTGACTCGCTCCGCATCTCGGCCATCGCCAATCGCCCACCGGTCGTCACGCACCACACCATGCAGCTCGCCGGTCAGCCGCTGCATTACACGGCGACCACCGGCATGCTCCCCGTGCGTGATGACAACAGCGGCGCGGCCATGGGCTACATCTTCTACGTCGCCTACACGAAGGACGGCGAGAGCGATCCGGCGAAGCGTCCCATCACCTTCGTCTTCAACGGGGGACCGGGATCGAGCACCGTGTGGCTGCACATGGGCGCATTCGGACCGCGGCGCGTGAAGCTGCTCCCTGACGGCGCCGCGCCCGCGCCGCCGTATTCACTGGAGGACAATCCGTACACGCTGCTCAATCAGACGGACCTGGTCTTTCTCGATCCGGTAGGCACGGGCTACAGCCGGCCGGCGAAGCCGAATCTGGGAACGAAGTTCTGGGGGCTCGACCAGGACATTTCCACCGTCGGGGAATTCATCCGGCTCTATCTCACCAACGCCGAACGATGGGCGTCGCCCAAGTACCTCGCGGGCGAAAGCTACGGGACGACGCGCGCCGCGGGACTCTCCGGCTGGCTCGCCGACAACGGAATCGCGCTCAACGGCGTGGTGCTCATCTCCACCATTCTCAACTTCGGCAACTCGGAGCAGTCACGCGCGAACGACATTGGCTACGTGAATTTCCTCCCCTCGTACACGGCCATTGCGTGGTATCACAAGAAGCTGCCGGCCGACCTGCAGAGCCAGTCCATTGAACAGGTCACGAAGCAGGCGGAGACCTGGGCGCGCACGGACTACGCGGCGGCGCTCGCGCTGGGCAACGCTCTCTCCGGCGATGCGCGCACGAAGGCCGTGAACGACATGGCGCGCTACACCGGACTCTCCACGCGCTTCATTGACGACAACGACCTGCGCGTACCACTCGGCCGCTTCGATGCCGAACTGCTGCGCGACCAGCGCGAGACGGTGGGGCGGCTGGACGGACGCTTCACGTCGTACGCGATTGACAACGGGGGCGAGCGCGGCTCGTTCGACCCGGGCGAAGCGGGCATCCGCAACTCGTTCACGCCGGTGTTCAACGACTACGTGCGCCGCGAACTGAACTACAAGGACGACGCCGTGTACTGGATCCTGGGCGGCGGGATCAACGGGCGCTGGCAGTTCCCCGAGGGACGCTTTGCGGATGTGACCCCCGCGCTCGAGCGCGCCTTCGCGAAGAATCCGCACATGAAGCTGTTCGTCGCCATGGGCTACTACGACACGGCGACGCCGTACTTCGCGGTGGAGTACATGCTGGACCACCTCTCGATCTCGCCGGCCGCCCGCGCGAACATCGAGACGGGGCACTTCACGGCGGGGCACATGGTGTACATCGATGACGCATCCATGAAAAGCTTCCGGAAGGATCTGACGGGGTTTCTCGAGGGCGCTGATGCCGGGGGAGAGGCGGGAAGCAGGAAGTAAAGGGACGGTCCACGCCCCACCGCCCCACCCCGCTCGTGGGAATCGGCAATCTGCCTCTCCCGTCACCCCGCCCTTGGGAATCGGCAATCGGGAATGGGGAATCGTGGGAATGGGGAATGGGGAGGCCGATTCCCTGCTTTTGATGAAATCGGGGTGGGGTGGGAGGGGGCGGATTGCCTTATCGATTCCCCATTCCCGATTGCCGATTCCCAAGGGCGGGGCAGAAGCGCGGGGATGTTTGCCGATTCCCAAGGGGAGGGTGGCGGGGGGGATGCTTCCCGCAGCCGCGCAACGCGCGGCGCTTCCCGGGGGGACAACACAGCGCAGCCCCTGATGACGCCTGTGGCGTCATCAGGGGCTGCGCTGTGTTGTCCCCCCCGGGAACTAGTCCCCCGCCACCGCCGCTATGCCACCCGATTCATGCCGGCGTGCGGCGCCACGAGCCTCACCACCCTTGCGGCCGATCGTCGACATATGACTGCGATCCTTGCTGACCATCTGGCCACCCTTCCGTCCCGCTTCGCGCGCTTC